>JAEEGG010029578.1_pt1 | contig 10228 bp, 6 predicted proteins | sample 9134161 | NCBI WGS metagenome assembly JAEEGG01 (sample SAMN16246543, study PRJNA631951) | gut metagenome | biome: gut microbiome; feature: rumen; material: CR-attached | host: Bos | place: Iran: Karaj | collected 2018-10 | reverse complement strand
CGCGTTCAAACCTCACCCGCCGTCGCGCTTTTCCATTGTGCTACACCAAAAATAAGTGGCGCGACGGCACCCTCCCCGCCTTCGGGGAGGGCAAGGGGGCTTCGGACTTGCCGCAAGGTTTGCGACAATCTGATTCTGCCTTGCCACGATGTTGGATATTATTTATAAAGCAAAAACAAGCCATATAAAAAAACACAACCCTTCTCGGCTTCCCCGAAGGCGGGGAAGGCGGCACGCGCCAACTACAGCAGTTGTAAGAGTACAACAAAGAATGCGCGTGACTGAAGAGGTTTGAACCCCACCGTTGCGCACCGTTGGCGGAAAATGAACCGCCGCAGCGCCGATCAGTGATCGGATATGACGTTTTGCCGACACCACTGTGTGCGCGGCCAACCGCCGCGCCCCAGCCGATCACTGATCGGCACTACGGGGCGCTGCGTTTCTCCAATCCCTCAAGCCCTTAATCCCTTAACCCCTCAATCCCTCAACCTCTCTACTTTCAACTTTTTTCTTCCAAGGCACTTGAAAAAGCGGAGAAAAAACGCTATAATACTTAAGAATGCAGTAGTATGGAGCATTACGGTGCTTCAGCCATACGCGATCAAATGTACCTAGGAAAGGAAGATCATCATGCTCAACAACGCACCGACCAAGAATCCGACCATCCTTGCGTGGCTGGAAGACAAGCTGAACCTTGTCAAACCCGACAAAGTCGTCTGGATTGACGGCTCCAGAGAACAGACCGAAGCGCTGCGCGCCGAAGGCTGCTCCACCGGCGAAATGATCAAGCTGAATCAGGAATTGCTGCCGGACTGCTATCTGCACCGCACCGCCGTCAACGACGTGGCGCGCGTGGAAGCCAGAACTTTTATCTGCACCCCGACCGAAGAAGAAGCGGGCCCCACCAACCACTGGATGGATCCGGCCAAGTGCTACGAGATGCTCTATGACATCGCGAAGGATTCCTACAAGGGCCGCACCGCCTATATCATTCCCTATTCCATGGGCCCCGTCGGTTCCCCGTTCTCCAAGGCGGGCATCGAGCTGACCGACTCCATCTACGTCGTGCTGAACATGCTCATCATGACCCGCGTCGGCTTCGACGTGCTGGACTGCCTGGGCGACAGCGACGACTGGGTGCGCGGTCTGCACTGCAAGTGCGACATCGACGCCGAAAAGCGCTATATCTGCCAGTTCCCGCAGGACAACACCATCATCTCCGTCAACTCCGGCTACGGCGGCAACGTGCTGCTGGGCAAAAAGTGCTTCGCGCTGCGCATCGCGTCCTATCAGGGCAAGATGGAAGGCTGGCAGGCTGAGCACATGCTGATTCTCGGCGTTGAGAATCCCAAGGGCGAAATCAAATACGTCTGCGCCGCGTTCCCCTCGGCCTGCGGCAAGACCAACCTCGCCATGATGATCCCGCCCGAAGGCTACAAGGCGAAGGGCTACAAGGTCTGGACCGTCGGCGACGATATCGCCTGGATCCGCAAGGGCCCCGACGGTCGCCTGTATGCGATCAACCCCGAAAACGGTTTCTTCGGCGTGGCGCCGGGCACCAATATGAAGTCGAACCCCAACGCGCTGCTTTCCACGAAGAAGGGCGCCATCTTCACCAACGTCTGCCACAACCTCGACAACAACACCGTCTGGTGGGAGCGTCTGGACAAGAACCCGCCCGAAAACGCCATCGACTGGACCGGCAAGCCCTGGAACGGCAAGGTCGACACCGACCGTCCGGGCGCCAACCCGAACTCCCGCTTCACCGCGCCGGCCAAGAACTGCCCGTGCCTGAGCAGCGAGTTTGAAAATCCGCAGGGCGTGCCCATCTCGGCGTTCGTCTTCGGCGGCCGCCGCGCCAAGCTCGCGCCGCTGGTCTATCAGTCCCGCGACTGGAACCACGGTGTGTTCGTCGGCTCGATCATGGCTTCCGAAACCACGGCTGCCGCAACGGGCGCCGTCGGCGTGGTTCGCCGCGACCCGATGGCCATGCTGCCGTTCTGCGGCTACAACATGGCTGATTACTGGCAGCACTGGATCGACATCGGCGCCGGCCTCGATCCCGAAAAAGCGCCGAAGATCTTCAACGTCAACTGGTTCCGCAAGAACGACAACGACGAATTCATGTGGCCGGGCTTCGGCGACAACCTGCGCGTGCTGGAATGGATCATCAAGCGCTGCGAGGGCAAAGTGGACGCGCAGGAGACCGCCATCGGTTATCTGCCGTTTGCCGAAGACATCAACCTGGAAGGCATTGAAGACGAGGTTTCGCTGGAATCCCTGCGCTCCATTCTGGACGTGGACAAGAAGCGCTGGCTCGAAGACGCCAAGGGCATTGAAGAGTTCTATGCCAAGTTCGGCGACAGACTGCCGAAGGTGCTGCGTGAAGAGCTGGATACGCTCGAAGCAAACTGCGCCGAATAAGCGGACTGCCGCATTTCGCGAAGACTGAAAAGAAAAACGATTCTATTTCAAAAGACAGAGTGCAGGGATCGACCTGCGCTCTGTCTTTTTGCGTTTCAGTCGGATGGGCTGCGCCCATACCCATTTTTGTTTTTCTTTTCTCGACGTTTTTTCGCCCTCGGCGTACACACGTACAGCCTTCGGGCGAAGAAAACGCCGTCTTCATCGAAATCCTGCAGTCCGGTCCGCATTTCCTTTCGCGAAGAGCGAAAAGAAAAACAATAGCGATGAAAAGACAGAGCGCGGGGATCACCCTGCGCTCCGTTCTTTTTCTTGACAACCGCCTGCGATTGTGTTAAACTGGACTTGTGGAATATCCACAAAAGTTTTTATAAAACAAGGAGGCGTTTTTATGCTTTGGGGAGACGGTTCCGCGGCTGCCATGGCGGCGGCGGACGCGGCAAAGGCCGCGGTCAGAAGCACCGGCAATTTCAACTGGACCTTCATCGCGCTGCTTGCGCTGGTGGTCTGCGGCGTCTATGTGCCGCAGATCAAGAAAAAGAACTGGAACGGCGTCTTCGCGGCGCTGGCGCTCTACGGCGTCCACTGGTTCTATGAGATCATGAACGCGGTGATCTGCCATTTCACGGGCTATGCGCTGTGGCACGTTTCGCCCGAAAGCACGAGCTGGATCATTCTGGTCGGCGTGTGCTGGGAGCTGAGCCTGATGTTCTCCATCGCGGGCTTCACGGCGGATCTGCTGCCGGAGGACAAGCACAAAAAGATCTTCGGCATCAACAACCGCATTGTCTTTGCCATCGGCTCGGCGCTGGGCTTCAGCTTGTTCGAAATCTTCCTCGCGTCCACCCCGGCGTTCATCTGGGTCTATAAGTGGTGGGGCTTTCTGCCCGTGTTCATCACGACCTACATCCCGTTCTTCCTCGCGTCCTATCTGATCTATGACGCGAAGCGGCCCACGCAGAAGAAGTTCTGCGCCATCCTCTGGGGCATCGACGTTTTACTGATGGCCGTGCTGATTCCGCTCGGCATCATCTGAAAAAAAGCCGCACGCCGTGCGGCTTTTTTATAAATCGGAATTCAGAATGAAGGCGCGCCGCCTTCGGCGATGCGCAGAAACGAATCTATCTTTTGCCGTTTAAAAGAAGAACAACCGTCACGGCAGTTGCAGCAGCGGGAGCGGGAGCGAATCCCTCTGCCTTCGCGGTAACCCGGTTCAACAGATCCGCATGGCTCCCCGCGCAATTCCGAATTCCGAATCGGCAAACGGGCTGAAATCCCTTTCGGATTTCAGCCCGTTTGCCTCTTTCGTTCCCTGCGGACGGCTATTCATTCCGTTTCGCTTGCAATTCGATCCCGTTTATGATACAGTTAGCACAGAAAGAACCACGAAAAGAGGCGAGCTCATGAACATTGCGCTTTGCGACGACGAAGTCGTTGAAACCCGGCGGATCGCCGCGATGATCGAAGACTATGCCCTGCGCAAGGATTATGACATCCACTGCAAGCAGTTCAACAAAGGCAGCGAGCTTTTGAAAGCGCCGAAGTTCGATCTGTATATCCTCGATTACAAGATGGACGAAATGAACGGCGTGGAGGTGGCCGCGGCGCTCAAGGAAAAGTATGCCCGGGGCGTCACGATCTGCTACCTGACCAACTATGAGAGCGCGGCGGGGGAGGTCATCAACCACCAGATCTATGCCGACGGCTTTTTGCGCAAGCCCGTTTCGCCGGTGCAGCTCTATGAAAAGATCGACCGCTTCTATCTCGCCTCGTTCACCAACCGCCTGCTTTTGAAAAAGGGCACCCAGCAGCACACGGTCTATACCCAGGATATCGTGTATATCGAGGCCGACGGCAAGCGCTCGCTGTTTCATATGAAGGACGGCGTGCAGGACTTCAACTACATGATCTCCGACATGGAGCGCATGCTGCAGCAGGGCGGTTCCTTCCTTCGTGTGCACCGGTCGTTTTTGGTCAACATGGCGCAGGTCGCCTCGTTCGACGCAAAGACGGTGACGTTGAAAGACGGCACGGAGCTGCCGCTCAAGAACAAGAATTTCCGCGCGGTTTACCGAGATTATCTGTTTGAATCCAACACCTGAACGGAGGTGAGCGCATGACTGCGATTTCTTCGGGCATCGGCAATTCGCCCGTGCTCTACGCGGTGCTTTCCGCGCTCAATATGCTGCTGATTACCGCATGCAGCGTTGCCGGAACGGCGCTGCTGTTCCGGCTCCGGCCGCGCAGCCGGTGGTATCTGTGGGCGCTGGCCGCGGTGCTTTCGCTGGCCTTCGGCGGGCTGCGGCCCTGGGCGTTCGGCACGAGCCTGCAGGCGGTGCAGGCGTGGAATGTTGCCACAACGCTGTTGCCCTATCTTTGCGCGCTGTTCCTCTATCCGATCAAGTCGGTCTGGAAGGCGCTGCTCGTGTCGCTCGGCTATGAGTTCGTGGCCGCCGTCAAATACGTGATACTGCTTTTGTTCTTCAACTATGACAACGACGACGTCAACGACCCGCTGGAGCTCATGGTGGAGCTGCTGCTGGGTGTGGCGGTGCTGCTGCTTCTGGTCTTTCTGGTGCAGCGCTTGCGGGCAAAGGACGAAGCCTTCTCCGTCACGCGCACCGGCGTCACGCTCTATCTGTTGATCGTGGCCACGGTGGTGGTGCTCAGCGTGTCGCTGTCCCTGCTCGGGTCGCACTACACCGAAGAGGACCACGCGCAGTTCGCCTTCACGCTGCTCAACATTCCGCTGTTTGCCGCCACGGCGTCCTACGCGGCGCTGAGCGTTTCCAAAAGCCGCCAGCAGGAGAGGGCCTATAAGGAGCAGCTCAACCAGCAGATCAGGCACTATGAAATGATGGAGCAGATGAACGAGGATCTGCGCGAGTTCCGCCACGATCTGCCAAAGATGCTGCGCCCCTTCGCCGCCTATGTGGAAAACGACGATTCCGCCGCGGCCAAGGAGATTGCGCAAAAGCTCAGCGGCTTTACTGCCGAGCACGGCGTCCGTTTTCACACCGGCAACTACCGGCTGGACACGGTGCTGTTCTGCCAGCAGCAGATTGCGCAAAAGGACGATATCACGATCAACTACGTCTTCGGCAGCGTCTTCCCCGCGGAGGGGATCGACCCCGACGACCTCTACGTGATCTTCCCCAACGCGCTCGACAACGCAATCGAGGCCTGCCGCAAGGTGGAGGGCCCGCGCGAGATTACGATCACCTCAAAGATCGTGGGCGGCGAGGTGCTGGTGACGATCACCAACCCCGTGGCCGAAACGGTGCGGACCTACGGCGGGTTGCCGCAGACGAGCAAGCGCGACACAAAGCGCCACGGCTACGGCTTCCGCAGTATGAAAAAGGCCGCCGCGAAATACGGCGGCGACAATCTGGATTTCCGGGTGGAGAACGGGATGTTCATCCTGCGCTTCAACCTGAGGTTCCAGCCAGACGGCACGGTCTGACCGCGCCGTCTGCAGCCGTTTTCCGGCTTGACGCTGAACGGCAAATTGTGGTATAATTCTCGCGGAGAAAACCGCGATCTGATATGAAGGAGACAAGAACGATGAAACTGAAAAAACTTTTCTTTGTGCTGCTCGCGCTCGCGCTGGTGCTGATTCTCGGCGTCTGCGCCGCCGCGGAGGGCGACGACGAACCGGAGGTTGTGCTCAGCGGTACTTTGGAGTTGGGCAATGCGCAGTACACCTTTTACAGTGATGGCAATCTGGTTTTGGAAGGGAGCGGACCGGTTTACGGTACCTTTATGGACGAGCCGATGGAGCCCTATTTTAACGACATCAAAACGTTAACCGTCGGCGAAGAGATCACGTCCCTGAACGGTTTGGTGTTCACCAACTGCAAGAATCTGGAAACGGTGAAACTGCCGAAATCGTTTCATATCACCGAAGATAACTTTATGAACTGTTCCCATTTGAAACGGTTTATTGTTGATCCGGATAATCCAAATCACGCTGCCGACGCTGCCGGAGCGCTTTATAACAAGGCGATGACCGTTTTGTATAAGTATGTAACCGGATCGTCGTCAACTGCGTACAATGTGGCGAACGGGACTGAAGTCATCTGGGAATATGCTTTTTCCAACTGTGCGCCACTGGAAAAGGTCGTGCTGCCCGACAGCGTGACAACGATTCAGGATGAGGCATTTATACATTGTCTGGCATTGCGGGAGATCAATCTTCCCAACAGCCTCACATCTCTTGGCGGCAACGCGTTCTTTAACTGCCGTTCTCTGCAGCAAATCACGCTTCCCGATCAACTGACAAGGATTCGTGCTTATACGTTTATGCAGTGTGTTGAAATGACGTCGGTCTCCATTCCGGCGAGCTTGCGCGAGATCGACGGTGGAGCTTTCCAAAGCTGTGAAGCGCTGACGGACGTCTACATCATGATGGACGAAAACACATGGAACAACGAAGTAACTGTGGGAGGGCAGAACGACTATCTGTTGGCTGCAACGCCCCATTTCCTTGCTCCGTCTATTCTGGAATCCGGCAACTGCGGCGCGGATGGCAGCGATGCGCGGTATCAGCTTTACAGCGACGGCACGCTCATCATCACCGGCACCGGCAATATCAGAAACGAAGCGTTTCGCGGTCGTGCAGACATTGAAGAAATACTCATCCACAACAGCATTACCGGGGTGGGTGATTATGCCTTCGATCAATGCTCAAATCTGAAACGGGTCATCCTTCCCGCGACGGTGCAGACAGTATCCGGAAAAAGCTTTTATGATTGTCCCAGCCTGATTCGCTTTTTCCTGTCAAATGGAAACGATTATCTTGCGATTGACGCCGTCGGGCGACTGTATAATAAGGATATGACCGTTTTGATCAAATGGCCGGCGGTATCCGGGACAATCAAAGATGCGATCCCCGATACCGTTACCACCATTGTTTCGGGCGCGTTCTATGGCTGCTCAACGCTGGAAGAGTTTTCAATTCCCGGCACGCTCACAACGGTTGAGAGAGAGGCGTTCGGCGGCTGCGAAGCGCTGACGGATGTGGTTGTGAAGATGAGCGAGAGAAAGTGGAATCAGGCCGTGACCGTGGCGGAAGGAAACGAATGTCTGCTGCGCGCGAGCCTACACTTCCGGCCGGATGAGGACGACGGCTATCATTGGGTTTCGATTCCGACTTCGTCGACCGGCTTGAAAAAAGGCGATCTCTATCTGGACTTTTACGATTATGCCGGGCAAATTGACAGAGAAAACAGGATTGAATTGCTCCAAGCGCTGAAGGCGGGTAATTGGTTGATCGACATAGACGCCGGGGTACTCAAAGGTTCTTATGAGATATATGTCGGCGGCAGCGGATTTATGGAAGAACGCTGGATCTTCCCGGATGAGAGCAAGCCCGTCCTTGCCTCTGCCCTGCGCGAAGCGGAAACGAAATGGGTCACGCTGCGCTATGGCGAAGACGGCTGCAGCGACGGCGACTGGTACCTCGACCTCGACGCGTTTGTGGACGCCGTGGGCCGCGGCAAGACCGAGGAAGAAAAGGCCGAGGTGCGCGACCTGCTGCTGCAGCACGTCACGTTCCGCTATAACCCGGGCGGCAACGCCTATGTCTATCGCTTCGACTATGACAGGCTGCCGGTGGAGGACGGCGACCCGATCAGCGGCAGCGTGGATCTGCCGATCGGGCTGGCCTTGGAAGACGAGAACGCCTTCCCCTATGACTACAACGCGCTGAAGGACTGTGTCAGGCAGTACCGCGCGCCCGACAAGCCGGACGAGCCGGAGCAGAAGCAGGAAGAGGAAAGCTGGTTCCAGAAGCACATCGTCGGCCCGATGAAGTCGGCCGTCAGCTCGATTCTCAGCTTCTTCCGCAAGCTGTTCAAGAAGAACAAGAGATAACGTGCTTGAAGCATAACAAAACAGACCGGGCGTTGCCCGGTCTGTTTTGTTATGTTTACTTTCCGACTTCCTCCACGAGCGTTTGGCGCACGCCGTATTTTTGGAGCAGGGCTTCCACCGCCGAAAGGTCGGGCGTCTTCGGCGTCTTCAGCCGGCAGCGCAGCATCAGGTTCTTCGGCGAATGCTCAAAATCAACGAATTCGATCACGTCCACGTCATAGCCGCAAAGGCGCAGCACCTCCGCGCGCACCGCGTCGGTCAAAAGCGCCGAAAACCGCTCCTGCAAAAGACCGTGGCGCAGCAGCAGATCGAAGTCGCCCCCGGGGCGGATCTGGGCGTTGATCTCATGTTGGCAGCAGGGGACCGAGAACACCTGCGGCACCCTGTGGCGGATCGCGTGCAGCAGCGCGTAGTCGGTCGCTGTGTCGCAGGCGTGCAGGGTCACGACCATGTCCACCTTGCCCTCGAAGAGCCGGTCGGTCGTCACGTCGTTGACGAAGAACCGCAGCCCGTCGTAGCCATAGCGCCCGGCGACCTCGTTGCAGTGCGCCACCACGTCTTCCTTGAGATCGAAGCCGAGCACGGTCGCCCTGACGCCGCGCAAGACGGTGAAGTAATAATAGAGGATAAACGTCAGATAGGATTTTCCGCAGCCGAAGTCGAGAATGGTCAGCTCCGTTTTGTCGCTTTCGCGGAAGGCGTCGTCGATCAGCTCCACAAAGCGGTTGATCTGCTTATACTTGTCATACTTGCTTTTGACGATTCTGAAGTCCTTCGTGAACACGCCGAGGTCGACCAGCGCCGGGATGTTCTCTCCCTCGCGCAGCAGGTATTGCTTTTGGCGGTCGTGGGCCTGCGGCGCTTTTGCGGGGCGGGCTGTCTCGCGCGCTTTGCGGCGGAGCTTGCCCGCGCGCATGGTATACTGAATCTCGGTGCCCGCCGCCGTCAGCAGCAGCTGGCGGAATTGCACAGCGCCGGTGGTTTCCACCCACCCGAGCAGGGCGTCGAAGTCGAGATTCTGATGGAACACCTGCGCGCCCTTGTGTTGCTCCAACTGCCAGCACGTCCCGCCCTTGGAAAGAAAGGGCCGCACGCAGACCTTTTGAAACGCGAAGGCGGGGTCGGCGCGGTCGGAAAAGGTCAGCTTCTGCACCCGGCTTTCAAGCGCACGCAGGTCGTCTGTGATTGTGTTTGTCATCGTCATCACCCGAAGGACAGTGTAGCATATTTTGCGGGAAATGTACAGAGGCCCCGCAAAAATTGCGATATTTTGTCATACCCTATTGATTTTTCCCGGCCGAGTCTGTAAAATAGAATAGATCAAGCAGTTAAAGGAAAATGATGTATGGCAAAACAGACGTTTGAAACGATTGAGAAAAAAAGAAAGCTGTTCGCCCAGCGGGTGCTGACATTGGTGCTGATTTTCGCCGGCGTTTTTGCGCTGACCTATGTGATCGGCCTTGCTGCCACGCGCCACAATGCGCGTGCACTGGTGGAGCCGACCGAGGTGGTCGACACCGACGACAAGCAGAGCAAGGACAAGCAGGACGACGACAAGCAGGGCGCGGACGACACGGCGGACGACGAACAGCCGAGTGAACAGACCGCCAGCAACGGCCACACGATCTATCTGACCTTTGACGACGGCCCGGGCCCCTATACCGAAAAGCTGCTCGATATCCTGAAGGCGCACGATGTGAAGGCAACGTTCTTTGTGACCCATGTGTTCTCGCAGTATGAGAACCTGCTCAAGCGCGAAGCCAAGGAAGGCCACGCGGTCGCCGTGCACTCCTATTCCCACGATTACAACAAGATCTATGCGTCCGACGAGGCCTACTGGGCAGACTTCGATGCCATGCAGGCGGTCATTCTCAAGCAGACGGGTGAGGAGACCAAGATGATGCGTTTCCCGGGCGGCAGCTCCAACACC
>JAEEGG010029577.1_pt1 | contig 10228 bp, 9 predicted proteins | sample 9134161 | NCBI WGS metagenome assembly JAEEGG01 (sample SAMN16246543, study PRJNA631951) | gut metagenome | biome: gut microbiome; feature: rumen; material: CR-attached | host: Bos | place: Iran: Karaj | collected 2018-10 | reverse complement strand
ATCTTTGTTGTTTAGTGAAAAAGAATCTTTCAAGAAATTCAATCCTTTTTCTCTATTTCCATATCGATATTCGCACAAACCGTAGCACCTCAAGATTTCGTGGTTTTCTCAATTTGTGAGTACTAATGCTTTTTGCAAGTATTCTTTTGCTGTTTTTCGATTATTTTTTTCCATTTCCAAGATTCACTTTACATACAATCATAATGGATCTTCATTATTTTTTTCAGAATTCAAAAAATCGATGGCTTTGCTCGCCTTTCCGATTTCTCATTTTCTATACTGTATGTCAGCTACTTGTAATAATGCGTCTTCATTATGTGGGTCATCAATAAGAACTCAGTTAATAATTCTCATTGCCTCATCGAATTTTCACAAATCTTTTAGTTCTTCCAACTCATCTAATAAGGATTCAGGTATGTATTTGATCATATAGTTTTCTTATCGATATAAAATTTTTATATCTTAATATATATGATTTTTTTTAAAAAACAAATTTTTCATAAATATTTACGAATTTAATTCTTTACTTAGTTTGAAAAAAGTACAAAATTATTGTTTATTTGATAATGTGACTTGTATATTGTTTTTTAGTTCTCATTGTTGGATATTTAGTACTATTGATTTTCATGCATTGTGGCTGTATAGTACATACAAGAAATTGTTGTAATCTACTGGGAAATCGTTGATTCAGATGATGATGTCTCATTCTTTCAATCATGCTTTTTCTGCATATGATCATTCTTGTATCTTTGTTACTTTTATTCATTTGTCATTTTGTTCGTATTCAATTTCTAAGCTTGGTCTGATGATTTTGTTGTCTTGTTTGATGCTATTTAGACTTTCAGAAATTAATTCTTGATTGATTGGTAGTGAATAACTAGCTCCGTATTCTATATTATCAATTGCTGTGTTTATTCAGATTGTGTTTCAGTTTATGTCTACCAAAGGTCATCAGCTAAATCAAGCTTCGATTGCTGTACTTGATTTGATTAATCAAACGTAAATGTTTCAATTTTTTTGTTTTAATTTTTGATTTTTTGAATTTATAATTCACATTTTTGTCCAGTATTCATTTGATTCGATATCATTTTTTATGGCAAAAACAATATTTCAAATCTTTGTTTCCACGTTTAAACTTGGTATCTTTGCTGCTGTAAGTGTCTTGTCTGCTTTGATTTTGATTATAGAAAAATCTAATTCGTCATCGTTTCGAACTTTGTCTACTGGATATTCTTTTCCTTCGATTATTACGCTGTAAATTCATTGTTTATCTTCTATTACGTGTTTATTTGTCAATAAATATCAATCGGTTGTAATCACGATAGCATTTCATTCTTGGCTTTTTGTCGTTTCAATTTCAGACTCCTCTTCTCAATCTTCTCCTACTATTTTGATTTTCTTAATTTTCATAATTGCAGCTGTTGAGCTTTTTTGTGTTTCTATAACGTTCAAAAATTCGTCTTGTATTGCTTGTAAATCGATATTTTTTTCTGTTGGTGTGATATTGATTAGTCCGCTATCTCATTTTCAGAGATCTTCTTGGATATTATTGAGTTTTATGTAAAAAAGTGTCAAAAGTACAGCTATTATGAGGAATAATGTACATCTGATAGCTGTTTTTATTTTTGATTTTCTTTGCATTTATTTTAGATTGTTAAGGTATAAATATTTATGTTGTGATGTTTTTTATTCTTATATATTTCTTTTCATTATTCAATGAGTTTTCGAAAAAAAATTGTCTCCCTTTTTAAAGGGAGAAGTCCGAAGGACAGAGGGATTTTTTTGTTCGTTTTTGAGGTACTTCGTCCCCAAACCCCTGACTCGACTTTTCCCACAATTAAGCTGAAAAGTCGAGGGAAAAGAGCCCTCTCAAAAAATTTTTCAGTCATACTTTCCGTTTGTTGATTTACTGAAGATGACTGAGAATCGTTACATCCGATTCTATTGGACAGCTTTTGCATATTTTTATCAGTAATTTCAATGCGGTCTGACAAATGAAAAATTTTTGGCTGTCGCCTTTTTTACATTATTTTTAATTATTATTATTGATAAAATAAATCAATTAAATATAGTGTAATGGATTTCTAACAAATAAAAATTAAACAAAATGATTGTAGTTATGATCTTTGTCTATGTGGTTTTCATTTTGTGCTTTCTTGTTATGAGAAATGCAAACAAAAAACAAAACCCGAAACATTCATTTTTGGATGACTTCCTTATGTTTACTGGTTCTCCATTAATGCTTGCGTACATTTTGATTCTTGCATTTAATCCAAACAATGCCGACAAAATTGTGCGTGATCTATTCGCTACCCCATTAACATATTGTTTGATGGGTTGGTTGGTAATTAGTTATGTTTGGTATTTGATTAGGTACAACAAAAACGTGCCTAAAAAGCCATCAGTTTAGAAAGTCATTTCAAATTTAAAAATCTAATTTGCCCCCACTTGTGTGGGGCTTTTTTTGAAAAATTTTTCTTGTAAAATGTCTCATTATTGATATTCTGAAATATTGATAAATGATTTTTAATTAATACTAATGTACATGAAACCAGATATATTATATTTAGATAAATTACCTTATGAAAATTGAAAAACTTCATGACAATATTTCAAAAATGTAAAATATAATATTGAAGAAATTGAAAATTTATTACAGAACAACGAAATAAAAAGTAAAATTGAGAAACAGTTTAATAATTTAAAAAACGAATATCCAAAATATTATGATGAGATAATTTGAAAAGCTGATGGAATATGAATTGATAGATTGACATATTTTTCGGTATTATGCCCTGAAATAATTGGTAAGTATTCGGACCATTGTACTACAATTATGTGTAAAAAAAATAATGGGAAATTCATTATTTCACACAATGAAGATGATCATTATATTGATGGTAATTTTTGTATAAGTAAGGTTAGAATTGATGATAATAATTGGTTCGTAACAAATGATATGTATGAAATGCCATTTTGAAATGGTATGAGTTGGAATGGCTATGGTATAGTGAAAACTATAAATTATTGCCACGATGAAAATATTAATTTAGATAACTATCCGAGATACTTTGCTCAAAGACATTTAACAGAAGCTAAATCAATTGATGATTTGATTAAAAAGTGTAAAGAGATAAAAGTCGCATCATGATTTCATGTGAATGCTATTGATAGAAACAATAATATTGCTGTGTCTATTGAAGTTTATACGGATGGTATTGATGTTAAATATATTGATGATTATTATATTCATAGTAATCACTTTATACACAATGAATATATAAACAATCAAAAGGAAGACATTTGAAGTAATAGTATATTTAGGTTTAATAAAAGCAAGGAACTATTTTGAGAAAATACTATGGAATGAATACAAAAAGTATTATCTTATAGATGATTTGATAATCGAAATTCAGTATTACAAGTAAATGAAAATTCACATATGACATTGTATAATTTTTCTTATGATATTGATAATAAGGATACTATATATTTAAATGACTATATTGATAATGAGAAATTTGAATTAAAATACGATTTATAGATATTTTAATGAATTAATAAAATGAATAGACTTTTAAGAATTTGATTAGATAACCTTTTACTTTCATTTATTCCAATTATTTCATGGTTTTTTCTATGAGTAATAGAAAGCTCTGATTTAATTGTTATTTTTTCATTAACTTATCCGATTCAATTTATCTGATCAATATTATTATCTATTTTTTCTACAGGTCCAAATATTGATAAAGAGAAAAATTGAAATAAAAATTCTGTTATGTCATGAATTGTATTATGAACTATTGTGGCAATAATCATTTATTGATTATTTGCTCGAAATATTGAGTGATATATTTCATTTATGAATTTGGATATCGATACATATAAAATATTTTCAATATATTCAGTACTTCAGTTATTTTTAGCTTTCGAACTTCAGTTGGTACTTACAAAATTATATTTTGAATGAAACAATAAACTAGCAAATAAATATTCTATAATTTCTAATTCTCTAAGTTTTGTTTTCTTAATTGGTACTGCATTATTAACAGAAAATCAGATAATAATCTCTATTTGTGCATTAATTCCAAATGCGATATTTATTCTTTATATTTTAATAAAGAATAGTAATAAATTCAACTTTGATCAAAATATCTTTCAGCGAATTAAATTTGATTCTTCTGAATTGTTTAGGAGTTTTGCATTATTTTTGATTTACCTTTTCTGATATAGTAATACTTTTCAATTTTGACCAGAATATGCAGCTGCTATAGCATTTATGAGTTTGATATCGGATACACAACGAGATATGGCAATGGCAGTATGAAAATTAGCAAAAGTGGATATTAGTAAAAATAAATTTAATTATATTGAGCATAGGAAAAATGCTTGTAAATATATTTGAATTTTACTGGTTTCTATATTCATTCTTTTCGTTACGCTATTTAGTATTTATAATATTGATATTAGAATAGGTCTTATATTCCTTGCTTTTGATGTGTTAGACTTCTTATTGTTTCCACTAAATGAATTAAAGATTTGCTTCTTACAAATTGAATGGTCAGCAAAAAAGACAACATGAAATGTGTTTTGTTCGTATTTTATTAGAACATTATTATCATTTTTACCAACTCCATTTTGTACAGCAATATGACAAATCAATACAGCAATCTATGAATTTTTTGCTTTTTGATATATAACGAAAAAGAATTATAGATTAGATGATAGAGGTGTGTTTGTAAAAAATTAGTATTTTACCCACAATTCAGCCTTGTTGTCCTTGAAAAATTTTCGGCTCTTTCGAGCTGTTTTTTTATTATTTTGAATTATTAAATTTCTATTTTAATTTTGCTTGTGTAGAATATAAATCGAATTTTATTCTTTTACCCACAATTCTGCTTTACAGCTATTACAATTTTTATCTCTATTCACACAATAGACACAATAATTGTGGTCTTTGTAATAACTATCTCATAAATTTTTTAATAACTTAAAATCCAAATTTTTTAATAAGGTTTTTGAATTTACCTCATCTTTATCTCATCGAGCTTCGTAAATTATTTTTTCATTAATATTTTCAATACATTTCTTTAATAGTTTGGTTCATATACCCATTTTCTGATATTTATTATCAACAACAAGGTATAATATTTCTCTATATTTTCATAAATCTAAACCATAATTATTTTCATTTTTAATATCACTTATTCAGCAAGCACCAATGATTTTATTTTCAATTTCACAAACATAATATTTGGTTATATCTTTTTCTATTTCTTTTTTATTCGCATTGATAATCTCATATTCATCTTTTATATTTTTATCTTTTCAAATATTACAAGTACCAAGAAGATTTGCTACTAAATCAGCAATAGCTTCCAAATCATCAATACAGGCTTTTCTATAAATAAAATTTTTATTTATCATGTGATATTTCTATAAAATTTTATAAATTATCATAAAAAATATATTAATTATATCTATTAAATCAATATTGGTTTGATTTTATTTTCAATTTCAATGCTATCTGACAAATGAAAAATTTTTCGGCTCTTTCGATCCGTTTTTTTATTTTAAAAAAGGAGGCGAAATATGCCTCCTTGCATTGTAGAGTTATTACTCTTTATCAATGTAACACCAAATCGTTGAACATAATTTGACACGAATTTCCGTTTTGTTCAAATTATAATTCCATTTGCCTCTTGCGAATTTGTGTTTAATGATGCTTTCTTCATTACTAACTGATTCTTCGCATGAGCTCATTGACATTATGCCCGGAAATTCAAAATGTTTTTTACCAAGCATGAATTTCATGGTATAAAAATCTGATGCACATTGCCACATGGTCGTAGCAATTTTCTCGTTGACAATCTTTGCAAAAGGATGGATTGATTCAGCAAGCTTGCGAACCTTTCCAATTGTGATGGTCTTGTGTGTTCCCATCGACAACAAATCCTTTTCATTGATAGTGCTGAAGAGAATAATCGCGGTAGTTTCGTGATTACTGCCATCTTTACGGTAGTTAATCTCAAAGCCAATCAGATTTGACAAATCTTCACGAATTTTTTTATCCGATTCGAATTTGCCATTTTCGCTTTCATACACAAGAGTCAAAGGTGACTCGTCGGGATGAACTCTGACATGATTAGCCATTGGCCAAACATCGAGCCCTAAGACATTGAGATTGATAGTGTTGCTAATCTCGATCGCAATCTGCTTTTGTTTTTCTTGTTCGTTCATAATTCAGATTTGATTTGTTTAACGGATTTCGTCAATAGACTCTTTGTTCTCCTCCCAGAAATTGAGGACAGTTTCCATTGGAATTGCAGCGACGAATGAATCTTCGCTCAACAATCCATGTTCAGTTTGTTCGTGGATCACGACACACAGTTTGTCGTTCACGAATTGGGCCGTAGCCACATGTTTGCCTTCACTACATTCACCGATTGTGATGAAAGAAGGATTTAATTTAATTTCTTCCATAGTGGTTTTATTTTTTATTGTGGATATTATGTTTCAGAGATTGACATTATAAATATTTCCTATATAAATTCAATGTTAAAAACAAAGGAGCCGTTTTCGGCTCCTTTTGGGTTTTACTCTGAATTTTTCACTGTTATTTGATTTTGGTAGGATTGTGATGAGTATATACATTTTTGCATTAGTTATTACAATTTATGATTTCTACCTCATCAGCCAATGAATTTTCGATTTGAGTTAGATTCTTTTTAAGGCATTCAACAAATGTGGTAATAAATTCTTTATTCTCTTGTGCTTTTTTACGAGAAATAAAATTATTTCCCTCAATGAGATATTCGTTGAATTCCACCTTATTAAAAAGTGATAACTGCACCATCCCTTTAAAAGATCCTTTTACATAACATTGAGAAGTATGACCAAACAACATGGCAAGTTTTGAACAACTTTTCTTTATTACATATGAATCTTCATCCATTTTGATACAAAAGATGGACATACCTTTTGATTCTAACTCTTTTGCTGTAGATTCCAATGCAGTTTTAAATATATACATTGGAAGCAGTAAAAAAATCATTTCATCATTCCGTTTTCGTTTCAATGATAATAGACATTTTTGAGGCTTGCCAATTCCTAATTTTTTAAAAATACATGGCCATACCATCGAAATTAATAGAATGCTGGGCACTACAAACACTACTAGTACCACTAGTCCTGATAGTACTTCTGGTTCTAAATGTAAATTCATATTACCTCTTTTTTTTTGATGTTTTTTTATTTATTTTTTGTATTTATTTTCTTTCATAATTGACTTTATAAGTATTTGTTATAGAAATTCAATGTTAAAAACAAAGGAGCCGTTTTCGGCTCCTTTTCATTTTTCTTCTTGTTTTCTGTCATGCAGTATTTTGTTCGTGCCAATGTAAAAGATTCCCATAAGATCTATTACCACAAACCATGAAACAACTCCTACAATTATAATCAAGGCTTTTGCTTTATGTGGTATATATAGGCCCCAGAACATCATTAATATCATTGATACGATAATACATATTCTCCAGGTCTTTATGTATCTTCTTAGGCAGATTTCGCTTTTGCCTATAGGTGAGCATAATGATCCGGTTGCAAGGAGAACAATTCCGAAGATGAACATGCCGACACCCCAATTAAATGGCACTTGGTTGTTGAATATGATAATACTGTAAATTATGGAGTACAGTAATGTCAAAATCGATAACCAAATATGGTTTCGGTATTCTTGATAAAATGTTTTAATTTTTTTCATTTTAGTTTCTCCTTTCTTTTGTTTTTAGATTAAAACCAATCGGTATTTACCTTATTGAATCTTAATTTTGAACCTTCGATAAAGCGGACAATTTGGTTAGTAATTGTTCCGTATGCTTTAGGATCAGTATCCTTCATTGATTCAAATTTGGAAATAGGTAACAATCCGTAGCCGATAGCCCCGGCCGATAACACATTATCTTTGGTTATCTGCTCTCCATTTTTTGCACGGACATATCCGTATGTTTGCATATATGGAATGCTAGCAATAAGTCTACAAAACTTATCTTTTTCTTCCTGTCGCTCCTCTTGTGTTTTACGAGCATTTCCTTGTATTTCCTTGGCCTTTTTGTGTTGGAATACTTTTTCGATAAATGATGGCTTTGTAGGTGTAGGCTTTTGAATCGGAATTTTTTTGATTTTATCCAATTGATTGTGGAGTTCTCTTGTATGTTGATAAAACGAAACAATGCTGTCATATGCATTGTCGCTATTCGTTTCATTAATAGTTTTCAAGATTTCGCTCCAAGTCTTTTTTAATTCTTGTTTTTCCATTTTGTTTTTCCTTTCTTTTTTTTGTTCTGTATTTATGATTTTTCTTATTCTTCGTTATTTTCTATTTCTTCTGCTGATTCTTCAATCTCTTCATCAATTTCTTCTTCAACTTCTTCTGACTCGGCTGGAGCATCTCAGATTTTTACTCAAGCATCGTTGAATAGACTTGATTGATGGATTCTTTCTGCTTCTTTTTCTGCTCTTTCCCTTGCTTTTCTCTCTTCTTTTCATTTTAAGTTTTCTTCTTTTTCTTCCCAAGGTCTGTATATTAATTCAATGTCTTTATTTACTATTTTCCTTAAATCTGCATCTGGCATATCCAAATGAACATCATTTGAATGAAGAGTTTGGATTGTTCAGTCGGTGAATCTGATTCTGATTGCTCATTCTTCGATACTGATTCATCATTCTAATTTACAATCTCATGTAGCCCAGATATCTCATTTTCTAGCTCTCTTTCGAATTCTTAAATCTTCAAGATTCAATAATTTAGCATCTCTTGCATTATGTAATAATAAGAATGGTTCTCATTGATGTAAGAACATATTTGAAACTTTGTCTCATTCTTGTAGATCGATTGCTTTTACTCATCCGGCAGTTTTTCACATTGGTCTGATATCTGTCACTGGGAATAGTAATCCTCGACCTTGTTCTGTGATAATAGCTACATTATCTCAATCAGAAACTGGTAATACTGTAGCAATTTTTTCTCCTGGTTCTAATTTCATTACGATTGTAGGGAATTTCTTGAATTTCAATAATAGGTCTTTGTTTATCTTTTTGATATTATTGTTCTTTGTAAGGAATAATAAGTGGTCGTAATTGTAATGTAGTGTATTTGTAAATACAATATTTCATTTTAGTCCAAATTGCTCTCTAAGATCTAAGGCATTCTTTGCCATTGTGAATTGTCAAAGGTCTTTTAATCTTTGTACGACTAATTCTCAAAGGTCTGTTATTACGATTAATTTGTCTTGGTTGTTTGTGTATATTAGATCTAATGTCTCTTCTGGAATGGCAACAATCCTTGATTGATACAAAACTCTGATTGTGTGGTCGTTTCCAACTCGGAGTATTACATCTTCTTTTACTTTGTCTGCAGCTTCTCTATAAGCTTTCAAGCTGCTTAAGATGCTGTAAACACTCAAATCTTCTGATAATTCTGTTCTCCTTGGATCTCAGTATTTATCTTTGATATATCTCATCTCTTCTTCTACTACTCCATCAAGTTTTACTGGATCGTTTATAATTCATTCTAAATATTCGATTAATTTGATTTTTTCATCGATTTCATCAACGATTTTTTGGATTTCTAGTCAAACCAAAGATTGCAACCTCATCATCAAGATATATTCAGCTTGTTGCTCTGAGAATTCAAATTTTGACATTAAATTATCTTTTGCCTCTTGTTTTGTAGATGATTTCTTGATTGTTTCGATTACTTCATCGATGATGTCGATAGCTTTTTTCAATCATTCTAGAATATGTAATCTATCTTTTGCTTTTTGTAATTGATATACTGATCTACGATAAACTACAGTTCTCCTAAATGTGACAAATTCCATCAAAAGATTTTTGATATTCAATGTCCTTGGCTGTAATCATTCATCAACCAATGATACATTGTTTATATTGAAGTTTGTCTGAAGTTCTGTCATCTTGTAAAGTTGTGCCAGGATTGCATCTGGGTCAACTCATTTTTTCAATTGAACTACTACTCTAACTCAATCTCTACTTGATTCATCTCTGATATCTGTAATTCATTCGATTTTCCTATCTACTACAAGTTCTCCAATTCTTGATACTAATCATGCTTTGTTAATTCCATAAGGGATTTCTGTAATTACGATATTTGTACCTGATTTGATTTCTTCTAATTTATGCTTTCATCTTACGATGATTGATCCTCTAC
>JAEEGG010029576.1_pt1 | contig 10228 bp, 7 predicted proteins | sample 9134161 | NCBI WGS metagenome assembly JAEEGG01 (sample SAMN16246543, study PRJNA631951) | gut metagenome | biome: gut microbiome; feature: rumen; material: CR-attached | host: Bos | place: Iran: Karaj | collected 2018-10 | reverse complement strand
CCCAGCTGGCGGCCCACGCGGCGCACCTCGTCCTTGAACAGCCACTTCAGCGGCTCGCAGAGCTGCAGGTTCATCTCCTTGGGCAGTCCGCCCACGTTGTGGTGGCTCTTAATGACCTTGCCCGTGATGTTGAGGCTCTCGATACGGTCGGGGTAGATGGTGCCCTGGGCGAGCCATTTAAATGAAGAGTGGTGAGTGAAGGGGGAAGCCCCCCCTTCAGCCCCCGAGGGGCCTTCTATATTTTTGCTTGCAGAACTAACTGCTCCCCCCCTCGGGGGGGCGGGGAGGGGGGCTTCCTTTATCAGCCGCTTGGCCTCGGCGTTGAACACCTCGACGAAGTCGCGGCCGATGATTTTGCGCTTCTGCTCCGGGTCGGTGACACCGGCAAGGTCGGCGAAGAACTTGTCGCTGGCATTGACGCCGATGACGTTCAGCCCCAGTCCACGGTAGTCGTCCATTACCTGCTGGAACTCGTTCTTGCGCAGCATGCCGTGGTCGACGAAGATGCAGGTGAGGCGCTGGCCGATGGCGCGGTTGAGCAGCACGGCGGCAACGCTGGAGTCCACTCCACCTGAGAGGCCGAGGATGACGCGGTCGTCGCCTATCTGCTCCTTCAGCTCGGCAACGGTGGTCTCGACGAACGAGGCGGCGCTCCACTCGCGGCGTGAGCCGCAGATGTCGACCACGAAGTTCTGCAGCAGCAGCTTGCCCTGCAAGGTGTGGAACACTTCGGGATGGAACTGGACGGCGAAGATAGGAGCCTCACCCCCAACCCCTCTCCGATTGGAGAGGGGAGTGGATAGACTCTTTCCTTGTTGCTGCCGCATGGTGTATATACTCCCCTCTCCAATCGGAGAGGGGCCGGGGGTGAGGCTGAAGGCGGCGTATTTCACATCCTTCGTGGATGCAATGCAATGGAAGCCGTCGGGGATGGCGGTGATGGTGTCGCCGTGGCTCATCCACACCTGCGAGTGCTGTTCAAAGCCACGGAAGAGGGGACTCGTGGTGTCTACCTCCTGAAGATTGGCACGCCCGTACTCACGGGAGTCGGCCTTCTCCACCTTGCCCCCCATGGTGTGCGAGATGAGCTGCGCCCCATAGCAGATGCCCAGGACGGGCACCTTGCCAACGAATTGGGCGAGGTCGACCTTAAATGCTTCCGGGTCGTGGACGGAGTAGGGCGAACCGCTCAGGATGACGCCGATGATGGAACCCGACTGCAAATCTGCCTCAACGGTGGGAAACTTGTTGTAAGGCAGGATTTCGCAGAAGGTGTCGAGCTCGCGCACGCGGCGGCCAATGAGCTGGGTGGTCTGTGAACCGAAGTCGAGGATGATGATTTTCTGCATATCTATGCCCCCTGAGTTAGGGGGATGGGGGTCTGAACAGACGCTACCAGACTTTTTTTATTGTTGATTACTACAGGGATTCTGCGCCTGTTCAGACCCCCTGCCCCCTAACTTAGGGGGTAAAGGCCTCAGCCTCTGCGAGGGTGTCGAGCTTCCCCACGTCGAGCAGGCGCAGGTCGTCCTTCGCCAGTCCCACGATATGGGAGCGGTGGCAGACGGAGAGGTAGAAGTCGATGATGGGGAAGCGGTCCGGGAAGCGCTCCATGAGGGGGAAGAGGCGGGGCGAGAACGAATGGATGCCCGAGAAGGCAAACTGGTTGAGCGGCTCGCCATGCTGCGACATCCCTGTGCGGCGCACGTACTCATAGGGACTTTTCACCTCGCCAGTCTCGATGTTCGTCCAGCCCATGAGGCGCATGGCGTTGTCGAAGAGCAGGTAGCGCTTGGTCTTGCGGCGGCTCACCAGTAGCACGGCATCCTCGAAGGGCAGGTGCTGCCGCGCCATCCAGCCATAGTCGACGTTGTCGAGGATGTCGACGTTGTGGATGAGGATGGGGTCGTCGGGGTCGAAGAGCGGTTGGGCCTTCTTCAGCGCGCCGCCTGTCTCGAGCAGCTGCTGCGTCTCGTCGCTGAAGCTGACGTGGGGGGCGTAGTCGCTGGCGGCCACGTGGTCGATGATTTGCTGTGCGAAGTGGTGCACGTTGACCACCAGTCGCTGATAGCCCTGCTGCAGCAGTCGGTGGGCGACGATGTCGATGAGTGGCTGCCCTCCCACTGGCACCAGCGCCTTGGGCATGGTGTCGGTGAGCGGCTTCAGGCGGCTGCCTATGCCGGCGGCGAGGATCATGGCTTGCTTCATGGCGTGTGCTGGTGACGGGATTTTTACGACAAGGGGTTCCAGCCCTGTGCCTTCAGTTCAAACTCCTGCCCGTCGCGAGTGACGAGCACCTGGCCGAAGCGCTGCTCGGTGATGTGGCCGATGAGGCGGACGCCCTCCACCTCCTTGATGCGCTCCAAGTCGCCGATGGGCACGGTGAAGAGCAACTCGTAGTCTTCGCCGCCATTGAGGGCGCAGGTGGTGACGTTCATGTTCAGCTCTTCGGCCATCACGGCGGTCTGGTAGTCGATGGGCAGCTCTTTCTCGAAGATGCGGCATCCCACGCCCGACTGCTTGCAGATGTGCATCAGCTCCGACGAGAGTCCGTCGCTGATGTCCATCATGGCTGTTGGCCGTATGCCTGCTTGTCGCAATTTCTCCACGATGTCGCCACGTGCTTCAGCCTGCAGCTGCCGTTGCAGCAGGTATTCCTTTCCGCTGAAGTCGGGCGTGGCAAGGTCGGAGAGCTGTGACTTGAGCTTTGCGATTTGCGATTTGAGCAGTTGAGGAGTTGGGGAGTTGGGGGATTGGGTGGCCACAGCTTTATCGTAGGCTTTCTGCGCTTCGTCAATCTTCTTTCTCAAGTCGTTATACTGGCCGTAGTATACGCTTTTCTCGCGCTCCAGCAGTTGCAAGCCCATGTAGGCGGCCCCCAGGTCGCCCGATACGCATACGAGGTCGGTGTTGCGTGCCCCGTTGCGATAGACGATGTCTTCCTTTCGTGCCTCGCCGATGCAAGTGATGCTGATGGCCAGGCCGGTGTAGCTGCTGGTGGTGTCGCCGCCGATGATGTCGACGCTCCACTTCTGGCAGGCCAGTCGGAGCCCTTCGTAGAAGAGTTCGATGTCTTCGACGGTGAAGCGCTTGCTGATGGCTAATGAGACGGTCATCTGGCGAGGCGTGCCGTTCATGGCGAAGATGTCGCTGATGTTCACCATGGCCGACTTATATCCCAGGTGCTTCAGGTTGGTGTAGGTCAGGTCGAAGTGAACGCCCTCCATCAGCATGTCGGTGGTGACGAGCACTTGGCTCTGCGGATAGTCGAGCACGGCGCAGTCGTCGCCCACGCCTCGCAGTGTGCTGGCGTTCTGTGGGGTGATGTCTTTGGTGAGTCGGTCGATGAGTCCAAATTCGCCGAGGGTTGCTATTTCCATTCGATTGGGTTTTATTTGAAGGTGATGGTATTAGGCTTTGTCGTGGCGCGCTTGTCGGTGCGGGGGCGGTGCTCCTCTTTCCCGGTGACGAGGATGCTGTTGCGCGAGTTCTTCTGCACGTATCCCGTGATGATGTCGTTGAAGCGCTGCGCTTGCTCTTCCTGAATGAACTGTATGTCAACGGGGAGCGCGTAGAGGTGGCGTCGCACCTCGTCGGAAAGTCCCTCGGCCAGCTGCAGCCTCGTGGCGTCTTTCTCGGTGGTCACGATGAGCTTGCCTTCTGCTGTCATCTGTGCAAAGGCATCGTTGATGCGTTGCACATCGCGCTGACTGAAATCGTGGTGGTCGGCAAATGTCAAGGGCGTGATGTTGCTGGCATAGGGGGCCAAGTCCTCCTGCATCTGCCTGGGCGAGGCGATGCCGGTGAGCAGCAGTACGTGTCGGCCTTTCAGGTCGTTGAGTGCGATGTTGCTGGCTTGGGCAAAGATGGGGCGCAGGTCGGCATAGTGGAGCGTGGTGAAGAACAGATGCTGGTAGGGATAGAGGTTCATGGTCTTGGTGATGAGTCGAAACTCCATGGGCTTCAGACTCTTGGGGCACTTTGTCACGATGACGATGTCGGCACGGTTCTTGCCTTTCATCGATTCGCGCAGCCTACCGGCAGGTAGCAGTTTGTCGTAGATGATGAGCCGGTGATAGTCAACCAGCAGGATGTTGATGCCCGGCTTCACATAGCGGTGCTGGAAGGCATCGTCGAGCAGCACCACGTCGAGCTGCTCATCGTCGTCGGTGAGTCGCTGGATGCCGCGCACCCGTTTCTTGTCGACGGCCACGCTGATGTCAGGGAACTTGCTCTTCATCTGCATAGGCTCGTCGCCGATGTCGTTCATGGTGCTGTTGTTGGTGGCCAGCAGGTAGCCGCTGGTCTTGCGTTTGTAGCCCCTGCTGAGCACTGCCACGTGGAACTTCTCGCGCAGCATCTTCACCAGATATTCCACGTGTGGCGTCTTTCCCGTTCCACCCACGGTGATGTTGCCCACTGCGATGACGGGCACGTCGAAGGCTTGGCTTTTCAGCAGCCCCACATCAAAGCAGAAGTTCCTGATGCCCACGGCGGCTCCGTAGAGCCAGCTCAGGGGCAGCAGGGCTTCCTTTATTTTGATGTAGTCGCCTTCCATGTTTTTTTTTATAGATGCTATAGACTATATAGATGCTATAGACTTTTATATGCTACTTTATCTCTACGGAGAAGGGGAGGCGGGCCTGCAGACGATTGCGCACTTGGTCGTGGCGCAGCTGCATGATGGGTTCGTAGAGCTCGCCCAGCACCTGTTTCAGCTGACTGTCGAGATAGCTGTCGGTGCGCTTCTCGCTGTCGAAGAGCGTCTCTATCCAGCTGGTTTGGGCGGGATAGTCTTTGGTGTGATACTCTGCCAGGTTGGCCAGCTCGGCGGCCTTCTTCACGGCGTCGTTGAGCGACCCCAGCTGGTCGACGAGGCTGATGCGCAGCGCATCGGTGGCCAGCCACACACGGCCTTGTGCAATCTCGTTCACCTGGTCGCGCGTCAGGCCGCGCCCTTGTCCCACGATGTCGAGGAATCGCACGTAGCCTCTGTCTACGTAGCCTTGCATGTAGCGCATCTCGTCGCTGTTGTCCGAGGCGAAGATGAGGTTGGTCTCGTAGTCAGAGAATTTGTTGGTGCTATAGCCGTCCCAGGTGACGCCCAGCTTGTTGGTCACCAGCTCGCTGAAGTTGGGTATGAGTCCGAAGATGCCGATGCTGCCGGTGATGGTGGACGGCTCGGCCACGATGTGGTTGGCGCCGCAGCTGATCATGTAGCCACCCGAAGCGGCCATGCCGCCCATCGACACCACCACGGGCTTCTTCAGCTTCAGCTGCTCTATGGCGTGCCATATCTGCTCGGATGCCACTGCGCTGCCGCCACCGCTGTTGACGCGCAGCACCACAGCCTTCACGTCGTCGTCGTTGGCCAGCTTCGTCAGGTCTTTCACGGTGGTGCTGCCCACGATGTTGTGTCCGCTGGCGAGTCCGCTCACCAGTTCGTCGACAATCTCGCCATAGGCGTAGTACACGGCCACCTCGTCGCCCTTCTCCCTGACGCGCTTGGCGGGCTTCAGGTTGAGCATGTCGTCGAGAGAGAGCAGATTGATGTCGTCGTCATCGCCGATGCCCAGCTTGCGGCGCACCACCTGCTTCATCTGCTCAGGATAGAAGGCTCGGTCGATGAGTCCGGCTTTCTGATAGTCGTCGACGGTGGCAAAGAACAAGATGCTGTCGTTGGCCAGCGAGTCCAGGCGGTCGGCGGTGAGTTGGCGGCTGCTGGCCATCTGCTGTGTCCACTGTCCCCAGATGCCTTTCAGGTAGGCCTCGCGCTGTTCGCGGTCTTCGGGGCTCATGTCTTTGCGGGTCACGCTCTCCACATAACTCTTATATTTGCCCACGCGTGCAGCCTGGTATTTGATTCCCAGCTTCTCGTAGAGGCCGGTCATATACTCATGCTTGCCGCCCAAGCCCTTGAAGTCGATCATGCCCGTCTTGTTGAGGAACACCGAGTCGGCCATCGAGCTCACGTAGTAGGATGTTTGCAGCATTTGGTCGGCGTAAGCCATCACCCATTTGCCGCTCTTCTTGAAGTCGAGCAGTGCGTTACGTATCTGCTGAGCCGTGGCGGGCGAGTCGAAGGTGGCAGCCCCTCCCTCGATGTAGATGCCCTTGATGTTCTCCTCGTCGCGTGCCATCCGTATGGCTTTCATGATGTCATCGAGGCCCATGTTCTCTATGCCAGCCGTGCTGATGAGCGCTGCCAGCGGCCCTACATTGTCGGCACGCTCGCTCACCTGCCCGTTCAGTTTCAGCACGAACACCGAGTTCTCGGGTGCTTTCACTTTCGAGTCGCCGCCCGAGAGCATTCCCATGAAGGTGAGGGCTCCCAGCAGGAAACCGATGATGGTCACTACGATGATGCCACATATCGTGGCCAGCATGTACTTGAAAAAGTCTTTCATATCCAGTTGTAAATTGTTGATGGTTGTTTTGGCTGGCAAAGTTACATAATTTATGCGAACTGACCAAAAATGCGCACTAATTTCTGCCTATCTATTAGAGTGGTGGGGCCACTTTTTCACACTTTGGCGCCCTATACCTCGCCATCAGCGCATTCTGACGGTCAACTGCGCGGGGAACATGTATGCTGGGTCGCCCCGCTCGCTGAGGGTGTGGCGCAGCGTGGCTGGATGGCGTTTCGCCTTGCCCTTGAAGAGCGTTCTTCCTTGGCAGACCACCTTCACGGGCTTGTCGAGGTTCACCATCTCGTCGTTGAGGCAGATGGTGAGCTTCTGGTAGTCGCAGCGCTCGATGCTGATGGTGTTTCCCCTCAGCGCTACACGCACCTCTTTCCCTCGGACCATCTCTTCCTTTGGCGCTGAGAGCCAGTAGAAATGCTGGTGCAGTTCCTCTTCCTGCCGCCATACAATCTTGGTGGGGTAGGGGTTGCGCTTGTGGCTGGCCATCCACTCCACGGCAGCGGCATCCTCCAAGTCCATCCAGTGCCCCTTCCCCTTCACGATGTGGCCTTCAAAGACATAGCCTTCGGTGTCGGCGCGGTGCAGAGAGTCCATCTCGTTGATGCGCTCCTGGCATCTCTTGTTGCGGTCGTAGGCGGCATCCTGCTCGCCACACCAGATCATGAAGGGCGTGTTTCGCAGGTTGAGCAGCGACACATCGCCGGGGTGCCCGGCCATCATTGAGGCGGCGGCCCATGAGTCGGCCATGCGTGGAGCCAGTCGCCACACGCCGTCGCCTCCAGCCGAATAGCCCATCAGGTAGACCTTGTTGGGATTGACGTTGAAGCATGCCACTGCCATCTGGATGATGCGCCTGTAGAACTCGTCTATGCCAGCCAGGAAGTGCATGTTCCATGCGTCGACCGGCGCTCGTGGGCACAGATAGACGCTGTTGGCGGGATGGTAGAGCCGCCACTGGTTCTTCCATTGGCTGTCGTTCACCGCCTTGGGGGCACCGCCACCACCATGAAGCGAGATGAAGAGCGACCGCCCGTCGGCGGGTTCACTGCCAATCAGTTCCCAGTGCAGGGGCATGGTCAGCGTGTCAATCTGCAACTGCTGTGTGGCCAGGGTCTCGGCATAGGCTGTGCGCAGCGAGTCCTTCCAGGCTTCGGCCAGCTGTGCTGCCCATTGCCGCGCCTCTTGCGCCGACAGCGCGCGCTCACGGCTGTTTTGGGCATAGGCCGCCGCATGCCCCGTCAGCAGTATTGCTGCTAAGCACCATCGAAGAAGAAGGATGCTTCTCTCTCTGATTTGTTTGTTGTTTTTCATTTCGCTCCAGTGATTGAGGTTGATGTTTGTTGTGAAGTGGCGTGCAAAGTTAAGAAAAAAACGGCAAAACGTTTGCTGTTTGGGAATAAAATGCTAAATTTGTGGCGTCAATGAAACAAATAGAAGTTGTTGCGGCCATCATCCGCAGGGCTGACAAGATGTTGGCCACCCAGCGAGGATATGGCGACTGGAAGGACTGGTGGGAGTTTCCGGGTGGGAAGATGGAGCCTGGCGAAACCCCTGGCGAGGCTTTGCAGCGCGAGATTCGCGAGGAGCTGTCGGCAGAGATCAACGTCGACGAGTTCTTGTGCACGGTAGAGTACGACTATCCGAATATGCACCTGACCATGCACTGCTACCTCTGCTCATTGCAGCGGTCGACGCTGCATCTGAATGAGCACGAGGCGGCGCGGTGGCTGTCGGTGGGCGAACTGGACTGTGTGCAGTGGCTGCCGGCCGACCAGATAGTGGTAGAGAAGATAAGAGAACGAGGTTAGCGTCCAAAGTTTGGAAAAGCCGTGGCAAAAGTAAACAACGATAAAACCACGACGAGAAACAAACTTCTTATTCACCCACACGATATCTTGTGCTGCAAGTTTCGGGCAAAGCTACATGTTTTTCTATTTTCCAAGGAAATATGGGATAACGAGAACTGCTAAGCGTATGGTAGGCGATGCGCAACCGAGCAGGGGATGCGGCTTTTGGCTGGCCGAAATGTTAAAACCAGAAGCCTCGACTTCACTTTTTTCTTCAGAAATGCCGCCGTCCGAATTATTTTGCGTAACTTTGCAAAATCATAGAAGAGATTTCTATTAATATGTACTAACCAATTTAATATTAAAGCAAACAAAAAAATGAACGAAATCCAAAAACTGAACCCTGAGTGCATCTGGCGCAATTTCTACAAACTGACACAAGTGCCCCGTCCCAGCGGACACCTGGAGAAGATACAGCAGTTCCTGCTCGACTTCGGTCAGCAGTGCGGCGTCTATGCCGTGAAAGACCCTGCTGGCAACATCCACATGCGCAAGCCCGCCTCGCCAGGTATGGAAGACCGTAAGGGCATCATCCTGCAGGCCCACATGGACATGGTGCCACAGAAGACGCCCGAATCGAAGCACAACTTCGAGACCGACCCCATCGAGCCGTGGATTGACGGCGAGTGGGTGAAAGCCAAGGGAACAACGCTCGGCGCTGACAACGGACTGGGCGTGGCATCCATCATGGCCATTATGGAAGACAAGGCACTGGTGCACGGCCCCATCGACGCACTCATCACTGCCGATGAGGAGACGGGAATGTTTGGTGCCAACGACCTGCCGCAGGGCGAGCTGGAGGGCGACATCCTGCTCAACCTCGACTCGGAGCATTGGGGCAAGTTCGTCATCGGCAGTGCCGGTGGCATCGATGTCACCGCCACGATGGAGTATAAGGAGGTCGAGACCGATGCCGACGATGCTGCTGTGCGCGTGACCGTGAAGAACCTGCGCGGTGGACACAGCGGACTGGAGATCCATGAGGGGCGCGCCAACGCCAACAAGCTGATGGTGCGCCTGGTGCGCGAGGCCATTGAGGAACTCGACGCACGTCTGGCCAGCTGGCACGGTGGCAACATGCGCAATGCCATCCCCTTCAAGGCCGAGGTGGTGCTCACCCTGCCGAAGGAGAACGTGGAGGCACTGAAGGAACTTTGCGCCGACTGGAAGGACGACTTTAACGATGAGTACAAGCTCATAGAGCCGCAAGGCGTGGAGGTCATCGCCGAAGAGGTGGAGACACCGCAGACGGAGCTGCCCGTGGAGATTCAGGACAACATCGTAGATGCCATCTATGCCTGCCACGACGGCGTGGTGCGCTTCATCCCCTCCTATCCCAATGTGGTGGAGACATCGAGCAACCTGGCCATCATCGACATCGAGGGCGGCAAGGCTGGCATCAAGATTCTGGCTCGCTCCAGCCGCGAGGACATGAAGGATTATATTGTGAAGACGCTGGAGAGCTGCTTCTCGATGGCTGGCATGAAGGTGGAGACCGCCGGCAGCTATGGCGGCTGGGACCCGAACCCCGACAGCGAAGTGCTGCATCTGCTGCTGAAGGAGTACAAGGAGCTGTTCGGTCAGGACGGTATCATTCAGGTGGACCACGCCGGACTGGAGTGCTCGGTCATCCTGGGCAAGTATCCTCACCTCGATGTCGTCAGCCTCGGCCCCACGATGAAGTCGCCCCACACCACCACTGAGCGCGCACTTATTGCCACTGTTGAGCCTTTCTGGCAGCTGCTGAAGAAGACATTGGCCGACGTGCCCAAGAAGTAAACAAAAAACAGATTCACCATCGGCCCCTCAGCCTCACCCCGACCCCACTCCCTTTGGAGAGGGGCGGGGGTGAGGCTTTTTTCTTTTGTTGATGACGAGCGAAATGGGGTGCAATCAGGAGAGTCGGCGCACGACAAACAGGGAGGGGGAGGCACCGCAGAGGGGAAAAGGGCATGC
>JAEEGG010029563.1_pt1 | contig 10233 bp, 6 predicted proteins | sample 9134161 | NCBI WGS metagenome assembly JAEEGG01 (sample SAMN16246543, study PRJNA631951) | gut metagenome | biome: gut microbiome; feature: rumen; material: CR-attached | host: Bos | place: Iran: Karaj | collected 2018-10 | reverse complement strand
GAAAGACGGGTCGCTGGTTGATTCCACTATTTTCAATCCAGAAGAAAAGGAAAAGATTGTATCGCTTCTTCGCAAATATGCGGAAAAATACGATGCCCGTCCCAATGCCATCGGCATGAATTTCCGGCTGGAGCCTTCTTTCTTGAAGGACGGTGTCGGTTTTGACGGTTCCTCTTTCGAAATCGGCGAGCACACCCACGGCAGCGTGATGATCGTGTTGCCTTACGAGGAAATTCTGCCCTATATGGAAACTTGGGCCCGCCGGGAATTCGGTCTTACTGAATTTTCCCAACAGAGATGATGAATAAACTTAGCAACCACTGGTTCATTACTTTTAAAGGAACAGACTATGCTCAAACCTGCAAATAAAGAAGAACTGAAGAAAATTATCGACAAACGCATTCAGACCAAGGGATACAGATGCGACCTGAACGACCTCGATGTTTCGGACATCACCGATATGAGTTATCTGTTTTATGGTAGCTCATTCAACGGCGACATTAGTGAGTGGGACGTGTCTAAAGTAACTAACATGAGCCATATGTTTGAAGGCATTTGTTGGGATGACGACTTCGATAAAAAAAATCTGTTTAACGGCGATATCAGTAGGTGGGATGTATCCAATGTGACCGACATGAGCTGGATGTTCATGGACAGTAAATTCAACGGCGACATCAGCCAGTGGAATGTGTCCAATGTGACTAACATGAATAGAATGTTTTTGGGCAGCTCATTCAACGGCGACATCAGTAGGTGGGATGTGTCCAAAGTGACCGACATGGGCATGATGTTCTACGGTAGTGCATTCGACAGCGACATCGGCCAGTGGAACGTATCCAACGTGACCGACATGAGCATGATGTTCAACTTTAGCAAATTCAACGGTGACATTAGCAACTGGAACATATCCGAAGAAATTTCAAGTCAGGATAGCTGGGTTCGTCATAATTACATAAGAAAACAGTATTTAACGGAAAACGCTCTCTTAGAAAAACAGTTTTTAACAGCAACCTCTCTCAATAAAAAAGAAATTTTGAGAAATCTTATTCACACAAGAGTTTATCTGTTCGGATCCGGATGCGACCTGAACGACCTCGATGTTTCGGACATTACCGATATGAGTGGGGTGTTTTCTGGAAGCAAATTCAACGGCGACATCAGCAAATGGGACGTATCCAATGTGACTGACATGCACGAAATGTTCAGCAATAGCGCATTCAACGGCAACATCAGCGAGTGGGACGTATCCAACGTGACGAACATGTGGAGCATGTTTAAAGGAAGCTCATTCAATGGTGACATCAGCCAGTGGGATGTGTCTAATGTGACCGACATGCACGAAATGTTCAGCAAAAGTGCATTTAACGGCAACATCAGCGAGTGGGACGTATCCAAAGTGACGAACATGAGCGGAATGTTTTTGGGCAGTAAATTCAATGGTGACATCAGCAACTGGGATGTGTCTAATGTGACCGACATGCACGAAATGTTCAGCAATAGCGCATTCAACGGCAACATCAGCCAGTGGGATGTATCCAACGTGACCAACATGAGCGGAATGTTTTCTGGCAGCACATTCAACAGCGACATCAGCCAATGGAATGTTTCCAACGTGAAGTACATGAGTAGTATGTTCAGCAATAGCACATTCAACAGCGACATCAGCCAGTGGGATGTATCCAAAGTGACCTGCATGTGGAGCATGTTTTCTGGAAGCACATTCAACGGCGACATCAGCAACTGGGATGTATCCAAAGTGACCGACATGAGTAATATGTTCAGCAATAGCACATTCAACGGCAACATCAGCCAGTGGAACGTGTCCAATGTGTCCAGCATGTGGAGCATGTTTAAAGGAAGTGCTTTCAACGGAGACATCAGCGAATGGGATGTATTCCCAGAATTTTTAAATCAAGATGGCTGGATTCGTTGTACTTACTCAAAAAAACAGTTTTTAGCAGCACCCGCTCTCGATAAAAAAGAACTTTTAAGAAATCTTATTGATGAAAGAATTAAGCTACTCGGCCCCGAATGCGACCTGAACGACATCGATGTTTCGGACATCACCGATATGAGCAGGATGTTCTATAAAAGCCCATTTAAAGGCAACATCAGCAAGTGGGATGTATCCAATGTGACCAACATGCGCGAAATGTTTTGGAATAGTCAGTTCAATGGCGACATTAGCAAGTGGAAAGTCTCCAAAGTGAAGGACATGAGGAGTATGTTTAAAGGAAGCTCATTCAATAGAGACATCAGCCGGTGGGACGTCTCCAAAGTAACCGACATGAGTTATATGTTTTCCCAGAGCAATTTCAACGGCAACATCAGCGAGTGGAAGGTCTCCAATGTGACCGATATGAGCAGGATGTTCTATAAAAGCCCATTTAATGGCGATATCAGCAAATGGGACGTATCTAATGTGACCGACGATTACGGGATGTTCACCCTTAGCAACTTCGACGGCGACACCAGCAATTGGAAAATACGCCCTAACAGCAACACCAAGAATATGTTTGAAGACAAATAAAAACGCCTAGCTTTTGCAGGGCAGCCTTTCTCAACATTCAAAGCCTTGATGCAGATTTGCACAAGGCTTTTCACTTTTTTTGCGGCTACAGATTTTTATCACGAACTGACTTTACATTGGCGGAATTGCCCACGATAAATATATAGAGAATGCAACTAGTGGAGGCAACCAATGTTTGACTTCATCGACAACATCCTAGAACGCATAACGTATTTCTTCACGCAGGTGGTTTTACTCATCATCATCGTTCTTGCAGTCGTCTTGCTTGCCCTCGCAACTAACAGGCACAACAAGAACCCCTATGTGGACCACTCGCAAGAAATCCAGAAACAGAAAATCGAGGCCGAACGAGACGCTCAATACAAGGAGGCTTTGCAACGCCTCTATGACGAACAATACGGAAAATAAACCTACACAACAACGGAGTCGTCACCATGGGATGCCTTGTTAACCTATTCAAAACCTTCCTCGGAATAATCCTCATAGTCATCATGCTCATCGTGGGCTATAAGCTCATCTTCGACCCGTATCGCCCCGAAAAACCGAACTACCGGTCCAAAGTGCGTGCAGAAGAAACCTATCAGAAATCCGCCGAGGAAGTTAGGAATGACGTCCCTGTCCAATCAAGTGACAACCATGACTACATCATGGAGAACACCTTCCAGAAAGGATATGTCGTCATGGAGCTTACCCCTCAGCTTGAAAGCGGCCTCGTGTATGTCATCAAGGTGTTCAAGAGCCAGTTCGGAGAGGACTTCGCCCCGACCATTATTTCCGCTCATGACTCCTTCGATAGGCACGACAGGTGGTCCCATCATAGGACAGGCCGAGCTGTCGATATCAGCCTCGTAGACTTGCCATACTACGAGAGAAGGCGAGTTGTCAAAATCCTCGAAGGCACCCTCCCCAAGGACTACAAGGTAAGATGGGAAAACCAGTATACTTCCCGAGAATATCTCCATTTCCAATCCAAGCGTTAATCATATCTTCATAGGGCCCCTTTATAAGCCCGGGAAATACAAACATCATGAAACAGCTAGTCGGTATCATCCTTTCTTTCATCGCCATGGCCTTTGCCGACGATAATATGCATAACGGCACGGGGTTCTTCGTTAACAGCGAATACATCGTGACTGCGTACCATGTCGTTGAAAACTTTGAAAACACGTGTTATTACGATATCAAGAATGATACGTGCTACAAAGTTCATATCGTGGATTACGATTTGGAATCAGACCTCGTTCTGTTGAAGCTGGATGATGAACCTGTCGAAATGCCTATGGTATGCCGTCTTGCTCACTCTGAATTGGCTATCGGGGAAAGACTGACATCGTATGGCTACCCTGACCCGTTCATCGACCATGAGTTGACCATTATCCCGTTGAGCATTCGTATGCACTATCGTTATGATGGCAATTACAACTATTATCGAATGACGGGAAAATTGCGGCTTGGAATGTCTGGCGGGCCTAATTTTACCATAGATGGTCGAATCGGGGGAGTGAACAAGTCGATATCGCTGGTTGAACAGAATACCAGCAATCTGGTGAAGTCTACGGAAGTGGTTCGTCTGCTCCATAAAAATGGTGTAATGGAGTATCCGAACACCAGGAATGAGAAAAAATGTGTTATCAGCATCTTGAATTCCGTTGAGGATTTTAAGTCTGCTCACTATAACTGGGGCGTATAACGATTCCTGAAAAATATGTTTTGCCTGAATAATTCTTTTACATAGAACGGCGCCTTTTTTATATAAATTTACGCCATGAATATCTTGGTCTATTTCCTGTTTGCCCTATCCGGGTTTGCGGGCCTGATTTACGAAGGCTCGTGGGCTCGTTACCTTAAACTTTTTCTGGGGCATTCCAGCTACGGCCAGGTGCTCACGCTCTGCATCTATATGGGTGGCCTTGCCATCGGTAGCTTTGTGGCGGGCAAGATGGTCGAACGCACCAAGCGCCCGCTCCTGGGCTACGGCATTGTGGAACTGGCGATCGGTATTGGCGGGGTGGCCTACCATCCGCTGTACCTATGGCTTACGGGAATTTTCTACGACTCCGAATGGACGGCCTCGCTCACGCCGCGTGGCGCAGAAATTGCGAAGGTGGTCCTGGCGACGGGCTCTACGCTCCCGATTGCGATTGCGGTCGGCATGACTTTCCCCTTCATTGCGGCGGGACTCATGCGCAAGAGCGGTGCCGAAGTGTCGCTCCCGATGCTCTACTTTACGAACAGTCTCGGTTCTGCTATCGGAATTCTCGCGACAAGTTACCTGTTGATTCCCGAAATCGGAAACCACGCTACCCTGTGCGTGGCAGCCTCCATCAACTTCCTGCTTGCGGCGGTGTTCAGCTTCATCGGCCTTGCGACATCGCCTGTGCCGACGCAGGAATCGAAGAAACCCGAGGAACAGGACGTGGACTATGTGGCCGAACACAAGCTTGCGATGCCGCCGAGAAATGCGTGGCTCTGGATTGCTGCGATTACGGGCCTCACCTCGTTCGTCTACGAAATCGTCTGGATCCGTCTGCTTTCGCTGTTGCTGGGTTCTTCGAGCCATAGCTTCGACCAGATGCTTTCGGCGTTTATCTTGGGACTTTCGCTGGGCTCCGCGGTGAGCGGCAGACTGCTCAAGAAAGATAGCCTCGTCGTGCTTTCGATGGCGCAGATTCTGATGGCCTTCTTCGCGCTTTGCACGTTGTATTTCCACCAGCCCTTCTGGGGCATGATGAACGAAGCGAACCAGATTTTCAACCCGACTTCCGGCGGTTACATTTGCTGGAGCCTGTTCAAGTACGCGCTTTCTCTCTTGTGGATGGTGCCGACGAGTTTCTTTGCGGGCATGACGCTCCCGCTGATTACCCTGATTCTCACGCGCGCCTTCAAGAGCGAAGCCCCGATCGGAAAGGTCTACGGCTGGAATACGCTCGGCTCCATTATCGGCTCGGCAGGCGGTGGACTTCTGCTGTTGCCGATTCTGCAGCTCAAGGGCGCACTCGTGACGGCAGCTCTGCTCGACTTCGCCATCGGCTTTATTCTGCTGGTGGTTTACCGCAAGCGTTTCCGCTACAGCGTGATGTTCTACATCATGGTGTGTGTGATGATTATGCCTGCCATCTTCGTGAAGTTCGATCCGTCGCTCATTACCTCGGGCGTGTTCCGTAGCTACAAGAACATGCACCCGAACGAAAAGATCCAGGTGATTGACGGAAAGACGGCAACCATCAGCTTCCACGAATCGCCGGTGCATTACTATGTAAAGACGAACGGCAAGGCCGACGCGAGCATGAGCAAGGACCGTAAGTCCCCGATTTCAAGCGACGAACTCACGCAGGCGGCAACCGCCTTTATGCCGATGGCCGTGAAGACCGAACCGTACGATGCCGCGATGGTCGGTTTCGGGAGCGGCATGGGCGCGCATTACCTGCTCGCCGACCCCCTGCTCAAGGATTTCGACTGCGTGGAAATCGAGCAGGCGATGATGGACCTTGCAAAGGGATTCTACCCGTGGAACTACCGCGGTTACGACGATCCGCGCATCCACATTTTCATCGACGATGCGACGACTTTCTTCCATACGAACCGCCGCAAGTACGACATGATTATCAGCGTGCCCTCTAACCCGTGGGTGAGCGGCGTGGCAGGGCTCTTCGCGCATGAATTCTACGCCAAGATGCGCCGCTACATGAAACCGGGCGCCCTCTGGGTACAGTGGATTCAGACGTACGAATTCAACGACCTCATGTTTCTGAACATTCTGAAGGCGCTCGACACGGTATTCCCGTACGTGAGCCTCTATAAGTCTACCGACGAACCCGACATCATCATGATTGCAAGCGACCAGCCGGTACTGCAGAAGGGCATCGGGCGTTTCTCTACCGATACGGCCCTGGTGGCGGAATTCAACCGCATCCACCGTGACCCGGAATTCTTCGGCGAAAGGAACTTCCTCTTCACGAACAAGATGGTCAAGTCGCTGCTCGATGGCGTAAAGCCGAACAGCCTCTTTATCCCGATTGTGGACAACAAGGCCGAAGAGGCCCGCTTCGTGCATTCCGAGGCGCATATCGTGAACGTGTTCGACAGCTGCGAAGTCTGCTGGCAACAGTACCTCGACCCCGAGGACTACGCGCTCCGTCGCCCCGCCCGCGTGAAGGCGATGCTTGCCGAACCGAAGGACGAATTCAAGAAAACCGCGCTGCTCTCTTACGTGGCCGAATTAAAGGACTCTGTTAATCCGCAACAAACCGAAGATGTTGCTCTTATCGGTCATTCTCGACCAACGGGAGGGAATCCAGGAATTTCAAGTGGCGTCAATACCCCTGAGCAAACTAAGGTCACTGAGCTTGCCGAGGTGACCGCTGAACCCACTGCAACAAAGGTCCCTGAGCCTGCCGAAGGGCCGAGCGGTTCCTCTGCCGAAGGGCCGGATTCCCTCGCCGAAGATCCTCGTCTCGTAGCGCTAGAATCTTCCCTCGCGTTCCAGAAGTTCCGCGAAAACTACATCGAATGGATCCGCACCGTCCCCATGGAAGTCCGCGACACCGACGAAGTCTACGTCAAGGTGCGCGACCTCGTTGCAGCGGGGGCTTTCCCGCGCAGTTTCTCCGAAGAATTCAACATCATGGAAGCCGCCCGCGAAGGTGTCTACAAGCAGGCTTCGCTCCTCATCGCCGATTTCTTTGACCGCTACGAAATGAACGAGATGGGCGACATCTTCTTGCGCAACTGCATCGTGATATCGCTCCTTGCGGGTGAACCGGAACTTGCGAACGTCATCTACGAAAGCGCCATCCAGAAAAACGAGGACTTCTTCGCTGTCGAAAAGCGCCTCATCGAACGTGAAATCCAGCGCTCCAGAAGAAACGGAAAGTAAACTCAAATTTTATTTTTAGGACAAATTTAATTAGGAAGGAAAAAGATGAAAAGAATAACCCTGATGATGGCGCTTGCACTTGCCGCTTTCGCCTTTTCCATGGACTATTCGGGAAACGTGTTCCTGAATCCAAGAGTTAAAAGCATATATGTCTCGCCGGGGTGTCCGAATAGGGATTCTTTGGGCCATGTGCTCAAAAAGAGCGAAAACGACGTCTTGCTCAAGAGCAAGGACAAGTTCGGGTGGTACAAGTATGCCGTCAAGAACTTGCTCGATGGCGATACCATTGCGCCTTTCTGCTTTTACAGCGGAGAGCAGGATACCCTTGTAGAAGATGTCTACGACGAGGGCGAACTGGTCGGCTATTCCAGGACGTACTATTATAGTGCAACCCGCGTATTTTCGGAATCTGACTTTGACAAGCAGAAAAACCTGTATATCGATTTCTGGGGAAGTTCCACTTACCACAAGAAGGTGACTCCTCCGGTGGTCTATTTCAAGACCGACTGGAAAAACAACTATGTCGTGTTGGATGGCTATCGCTTCGTCCCGGTAACCAAGAAAAACTCGAAGGGCTGGTACGTTGTAAGTAATGAATTCAAGTCCATGTATGTCAGGATGGATATTAAGGTCGATTCCGTACAGACGACCGAGTACGAGGTCGTTAGTCGCTGCAAGAAAGATGATGATGGCTATTGTATCATTGACGATGAAACGGGGTCTACCATTATTGAACGTGACACGATAGGTTCGCGCAAGGTCTGGAAACATGTCTACGATACGCTTGCGACCGATACGCTTTATCATGCATACGACGGCCTGATTTCGTTTACGGATCAACCTGAACATTGCCAGGGGCACTTTATCTATAAGGATTTCTACAATGTGGGCGGCTCCTATACCAGTGAATATTTCTGCTTCAAATCCGAGCTGGGTATCAAGCCTCACGACACGCTCTATGTTTTTGAAAATCCGAAAAAGGCGCACGAAACGCTGGTGCGCACCAAGGAACCCGAAGCCCTCAAGACTCTGCACGTAATCCCACCGCAGATCGCAAAATGGTTCGGTGAAACGCCTTCCTTCAGCACCGACGGAAAAAACTTTACGGATATGGACGTAGAAACGGGGCATTGTGGCTGGTATTCGACACTTTTCTTTGAAGAGAAAATTCCGACCAAGGCGACCTTCTATAACGCAGAAGATCACTCGCTTACGTTTGCCAAAAAAGTGAACATCGATTCCCTGTTCAAGAAATTGAAAACAAATGAACTGTTCTATGTGTCAAATGACCCGGAAAAGGTTTACTGGTATGCCGAAGATCCGAACTACGAGGGAATTTGTAGTGTCCACCTGCAGGGCATTGTCTACGATACCGATGCGGAACTGCATCCGGCGTTCTCCTGCTATGCTGGGGGTGGCGAAGGTTGCCAGGTGGGTGCCCAGGGGGTAGAACCTATCGAGGCGCAGGCGGCGGTGAACGCCTGTATTGGGGTGACTCCTGGAATTGTGGGACTAATCCTTGGCGACGACCACAAGCCGGTTCTTACCAAGGCGGGCGAAAGGTGCTTTATTAATTCCGATTTCTTTAACCAGCTGTTCAATTCGACCGATGGTGTCAACGAAACTTCTTGTTCCACGATTCCGTTTACCCTGAATAGTTTGGGCAAGTGGGAATTCTCCTCGGATTATTACACCTCTCCGGGAGCCCCTGTCGTCGGTGGTTACTATCCTGCCGAGTTGACCGAAAATGGCGATATCGTTGCCGGAAATCCGCTTCCGGAGGCGAGGAAAAAGCGCCCTGCCGAAGGACCCGTGTTTATCGGCCCGGTACTCCGTGAACTGGACTCTACCGAAAAGGTCATGAAGATGAATGTCCTGTGTCAGGGAATTGGGTGGAATAAGGGCATCGATTGTGCAGGACTGTTTGCAAATGGCGATGACCTTAACATGCCGGTATCTAGCTATTTGGGCATTTCGGGAGGTAGCTCGCTTTGCGTTTGGGGATGGTCTTGCTCGAGCGATGCACCCGAAGGCTGGACGTTCTTTGATTCCTATGAAAAGGTGAGCACCCGTGAAGGGGGAAATCCCCGTTGGTCGTCTACAACTCCGGGACGAAACCAGCATTTCTGCTTTGAAAGCCATGCCAAGTTCACCTACAAGAAAGGGCAAAAATTTGGCGTCCGTGGCGATGACGACATCTGGATCTTTATCGGAGGAAAGCTCGCGATCGACTTGGGCGGCACTCACATGGCTGCTCCCGGATATGCCGACTTGTCTCTCCTGACCGACAAGAACGACGAACCGCTCGTTGTCGGAAACACCTACGATATCGACATCTTCTTCTGTGACCGTCGTACCACGATGAGCAACATGAACATCTTCAGCAACATTTATCTGGACCAGTCCGATGTGGCGGAACGGATGAAACCCTGCGAAGTGGAAGTCGAAGACGTCTTTGAAGAAGATCCTGAACATCTGGGAGAAAAGGCTATCGGCATGACCCGTGCCGCAAAGTCGAATCTGCGTGTCGGCGTGCAAGCCCTCCGCATAGAAGTCTCCGGGCTTACCGCAAATGAACCCGTGGCACTCCTCGACCTGCAGGGCCGCGTCATTGCAAGCCGCAGGGCATCTTCTTCCACAATGCAGTTTGAAGTAAGGAATGCTGGCCGCTATATCGTCAAGACCAGGACGGGCAGCGCTTTAATCACTGTGAAATAAGAAAAAAGGCATGCCCGCGCAGGCATGCCTTTTTTAATGTTTCTATTCAGTCACGAATTCGAACTTGGCAAAGCTGCTGGGCAGTTCCCGCGTGGGCCGCCCGCCCTTG
>JAEEGG010029562.1_pt1 | contig 10233 bp, 8 predicted proteins | sample 9134161 | NCBI WGS metagenome assembly JAEEGG01 (sample SAMN16246543, study PRJNA631951) | gut metagenome | biome: gut microbiome; feature: rumen; material: CR-attached | host: Bos | place: Iran: Karaj | collected 2018-10 | reverse complement strand
GGTCAGGGATTCGCCGCCTTCAGCGATTTCACGTCCTGATAGAACGCCAGCGTCTTCTTCGCCTCGGCGAGGAATTCCGTTCCGGCGAAGAGCGACACGGCGCGCGTCTGGTCCGCGATGGCGGCGTCGATGTCGAGCGCGGCGTAGGCGGCGCGCGCGGAAAACTCGCAGGAGAACGCCTCGCTGGTGCCGCCGGTCCCGGCATACGCCTTTTTCACGGCGGCGGCCGCCGATACGACGTCGCGGACCGGGAGCCAGCCGAACGGAGCCTGTTCGAACGCGTATGCCAGCAGACGGGACTGCGCGGTCGGGGAGGATGCGAAATCGCGGAACGCCGCGGACAGCTCGGAGGAGAACTTCTCCATTTCGCCCGTGCGCTCGTAGTAGCCGAGCAGGAGCAGCCGCACGTCCGCGTTGTCCTTCACCTTGGCGGCGATCGCCTGCACGGCGGCGTTGTTCTCCCGGATGCGGCCGGTGCTTTCGAAGACGAAGAGCTTTGCCTGGATGGCGATCTGGTCGTCGGGACGGAGCGCAAGGATCTTGTCCGCGTTGGAGATGATGACGGCGGAAAGCCCGGTCTGGATCGCGTTCTGAAGGTCCTTGTGCATGATCTCCAGCTTCAGCTGGGAGTCGAAACTGAACTTGCCCGCCTGGATGTCCCGGACCACGGTGTCGAGTTCCTGCGGGACGCCCTTCCACACGATCTTGCCGCCGTCGACGACGATCGCGAACGGCACGACGACCTCGGTGCCGGCGAATTCCGGGTAGACTTCGCCCTTGTCGTCGCCGTAGACCGGCATGCGGAACTTCGTGAGTTCCAGCGCGGCAGTGCGTGCCTTTCCCGTGCGGGAGATCGCATAGAACGAGGCGGGTTTCGCCTTGTTTTCCAGCGCATGTTCATAGATGGAGTCGACCATGCGCAGGACGTCCTTCGTGCCCGGCAGCGCGGGGTCGAAGAACAGAAAGACCTGAAGCGGGGCGGCGGTCTTCGGGGGAATCCCGGCGGCGAGGGAGAGTTTGCCGAGGTCTTTGGCGGGCGTGATGATGCCGCCGACTTCCGCGGCGGAAAGAACGGCCGCGGCCGCGAACAGAAGTCCGGCGGAAACGGCTGACAAAAATGCGTGTTTCATGCGATGGGTCCCCTTTCTGTATCGGTAGCGGGTTCGGATTCCGCCGCCTGCGCGGCGGCGTGCACGGTCTGCGCGTCCTGCCCCGGATTTGCATTGTTGCCGTCGCCGCCGCGACGACCGCCGCGACGGCCTCCGCGACGGCGTTTCTTCGGCGCGCCGGAGGACCGGACGGGCAGCGGACAGGAATCCTCGAAATCGGGAATGTGCCAGGAGGCGATGTTCTGGATGATGGCAAACTCGCGCGCGCCGGGATAGCCCTTGCGGTCGGCGAAGGAATGCAGTCTGCGATGCGTTTTGAAGCGGATCTGCATGAGGAGGTTGTTGACGGCATCGGCGGTGGTGCGATGGGTCAGGACGAGCGGGTTGATGAGCCGCAGGATGATGTGCCGGAGGTCGGATTCGACGCCGAGGTAGTAGTCCCAGAGCCCGCCGGGCTCCTCGTGGCCGCCGATCTCGTGTTCGGCGAACGGCAGGGCGAGCATGGCGACGGCGGTGGAGAGGCTGGCGCGGAAGACGCCGGAGCGGATGCGTTCGCCGCGGATGCGGAGAAGTTCGAGCGCGTAATCCATCTGGGGCGTTTCGAAGACCTCGGCGAGGTTGGGCAGGAAATACCGCAGGAAGCCGTACTCGCGGAACGCTTTCAGAATTTCGCCCGTGTAGGAATTCCGCAGAATCTTTTCGAGTTCGAGCGAGAGGCGCGACGGCGAGGCGTGGCAGATGAGGTCGATGCAGGCGCGCACCGCCTTGCCCGTCTCCGGCTCCATCGTGAATCCGTACTGGCCGACCAGCTTGATGGCGCGGAGCACGCGCACGGGGTCCTCCTCGAAGCGCAGGGCAGGGTCGCCGATGGTGCGGACGACGCCGTCGCGGAGGTCCTGGACGCCGAGCCCGGTATGGTCGACCAGCTTGTCGTCGATCGGATCGTAGAAGATGGCGTTCACGGTGAAATCGCGGCGGAACGCATCGTCGCGGGAGGTGCCGAACGCGTTGTCGTGGAAGATCATGTTTTCGGGGGCGTTCTCGCAGCGTTTCGGGCGGTCGGCCTGTTCCTCCTGTTCGGGGCGTTTGCGGAACGTGCTGATCTCGGTGACGTCGCGGCCGCGGATGAGGTGGACCAGGCGGAAGCGCTTGCCGATGATGAGCGTGTGGCGGTCGCGGAACACGCGGCGGACCTCTTCGGGCGTGGCCGCGGTGGAAACGTCGTAGTCTTTCGGGACGCGGTCGAGCAGGATGTCGCGGACGGCTCCGCCGACGAGGTAGGTCTCGAAACCGGCGGAACGGAGCCGGCCGATGACGTCGATGATGTAGGGGTCGATCTTGTTTTTCAGGAACTTGGGCATTGCGTTGCTACAGGGGGGATCTACCGGGAGATCGGGGAGAAGTGTTTCTGGAGGATGGTGTCGACGCCGTCGAGCGACGGGTCGCGTTCGGGGTAGTCGGCGTTGAAATGGAGGCCGCGGCTTTCCTTGCGGCTCATGGCGGAGTCGATGATGAGCTCGGCCACGGTGGCGAGGTTGCGGAGTTCGATCAGGTCCTTCGTGAGGTGGAAATCCCAGTAGTACTTGTCGATCTCGCGGCGGATGTTCACGATGCGGGTCTTGGCGCGTTCGAGGCGTTTGTTCGTGCGGTAGATGCCGACGTAGTCCCACATGAACCTGCGGATCTCCTCCCAGTTGTGGGAGATCACGACCTGTTCGTCGGAGGACGTGGCGTCGCCGCTGGACCACGGCGGGGCCTTGCGGTTGTCAAGGCCCTTGCGAAGGTCGTCGAGGTTCGCCATGATGTGTTCGGCGGCGTTCGCGGGGACCACGAGCGCTTCGAGGAGGCTGTTGCTGGCGAGGCGGTTCGCGCCGTGCAGGCCGGTGCAGGCGGTCTCGCCGACGGCGTAGAGGCCGGGGATGCCTGTGTAGCCGTTCACGTCCGTCTTCACGCCGCCGCAGCTGAAATGCGCGGCGGGGACCACTGGGATGAGGTCGCGGGACATGTCGACGCCCGCTTCGAGGCACTTCGCGAAGATGTTCGGGAAGCGCCGCTGAAGGAAGTCGCGGTCGTGATGCCGCATGTCGAGCCACGCGCACTGCTGGCCGGACCGCTTCAGCTCATTGTCGATGGCGCGGGCCACGACGTCGCGCGGGGCCAGGCTCTTCATCGGGTGGTAGTCCTGCATGAACTCGACCGGTTCGCCGCCGTCGCGGGAGATCTTCAGCACGCCGCCCTCGCCGCGGAGCGCCTCGCTGATGAGGAACGACCGGACTTTCGGGTGGAAGAGGATGGTCGGATGGAACTGGTAGAACTCCATGTTCGCGATCTGGGCGAACGCGCGGTAGCCCATGGCGACGCCCGCGCCGCAGGCGACGTCCGGGTTGCTGGTGTAGAGGTAGACCTTGCCGCAGCCGCCGGTGGCGAGCGTGGTGGAGAGCGCGGTGATGGCGACGACGGCGTTTTCGCGGCTGTCGAGCGCGTAGGCGCCGATGCAGCGGTTTTCGCCCATCCAGCCCATGTGCCAGGTGCTGATGAGGTCGATCGCCACGTGGTATTCGAGCACGTGGATGTCGGGATTGGCGCGGCAGGCGGCGATCAGGGAGCGCTCGACCTCCTCGCCCGTGATGTCCCCGGCGTGGAGAATGCGGCGCTTGTGGTGGCCGCCCTCGCGTCCGAGGTCGAAATCGCTGTGTCCGGCTTCGGCGGGCTCCTTGCCCATTTCCTCGCGCGTGGTGAAGTGCGTGCCGATGTCGTTGATGAGCCACTTGATGCGCTCGGGGCCGCGGCGGACGATGTCCATGACGGCCTGCGGGCTGCACAGGTGCGCTCCGGCTTCAAGCGTGTCGGCGAGGTGTTCCTCGAAAGTGTCGCCGACGTCGGTCACGCAGGCGATGCCGCCCTGCGCCATTTTCGAATTGCAGTCGTCGATGGAGCTTTTCGTGATGATGCCGATGGAACCGGCATGATGTTCCGCGAGCATGAGGGCCGTGGAAAGACCCGCCAGCCCGCTTCCTATGACCAGATGGTCGAAATAACATTCTTTTGCAGTCTGCATTTTTTTTGTCCAAAATCACAAAAGCGATTTTTAATTTCATCAAACATGATGTAAATTACACCGTCAAACTGTTTTTTTCCACACGAACTTTAAATAAACAGGCGATTTTTATGAAAGAAAGCCGTTTTTCGATCTATTTCCGTCCTTTCCGGCCCGACAGGGCGACGCCGGAGGAACTGGCGTTCCGCGTGTCCTGGAAACGCACGGTGCGCGACTTGATCGTTCTGGCTGCGACCGGCGCGGCGCTGACCACGGCGTTTCCCGGCGTGAACATCCAGCCGGCGGCGTGGGTCTGCATCGCGCCGCTGCTGTGGCTGTGCTTCGACGTGTCGAAACGCCGCGCGTTCGCCTACGGGATGGTCTGGGGGTATTTCTGGAGCCTGACGAGCACGTTCTTCCTGCGGGAGATCAACATCGCGATCCCCTTCGTGTTCGGGGCGGTGCTGGGCGTCTTCTGCGCCTTCTGGGCGATGCTGATCCCGGTCGTGTGCCGGAATCTGCTGGTCCCGCCGGAAGTGCGCGTGCGCGGAGCCGCGGCGGTCGCGGCCTGTCCGCGGTTCCGGCAGGGCGACGCGATCCTGGCGATGCTCACGCTGGCGGCGTGGTGGGTGATCCTGGAGTGGATCCGGTCGTGGATCTTCACGGGATTCCCGTGGAACCTGCTGGCGGCGACGCAGTGGCAGAACATCAACCTGATCCAGATCTGCGAATACACGGGCATCTACGGCCTGAGCTTCCTCGTCATCCTCGTCAACATCGCGCTGTTCTTCACGGCGAAGGACATGCTGGAGGTCTTCCGCGGGGCGAAATACCGCCGCCCCCTGCCGCTTTACCTCGCGCTCGGGCTGGTCGCGGCCGCGGCGTGTTCCAGCTTCGGCGTCTGGAAGAAATACAACCGCGTTTACGCGCCGGGAAACGTGACGGAATACGCGGTGGGCGTGGTGCAGCCGGACCTGTCGCAGCGGCGCGCCGGAGGCGAGGAAAGCACGCGGGAGGCGCTGGACGTGTGCTGCAAACTGACCGAGGGGCTGCTCGCCGAGAAAAAAGCCTTGGAGGAGATCGTTTCGACCTATGACGGCGTGACCGTCTCCCCCGCCCCCATGCAGCTGATCGTCTGGCCGGAGACCGCAGTCCCGACGGCCTACTACGGCGGCGGGCCGATCGCCACGGAATACCGGAGCCGCGTGCGCCGCATGATCCGCGAGAGCAAAACGCCGTTCCTGCTGGGTACGCTTTCCTACGACAATATCCGGTCCAACACGGAATTCGACATGTTCAACTCCGCGCTCCTGCTGAAGGAATTTTCCCTGACCGGGGGCAGCAGCGCCCGCCTCGATGCGGACATGGCGGGCCGCTACGACAAGGTCCATATCGTGCCGTTCGGGGAGTTCATCCCGCTGAATGACAGGTTCCCGGCCATCGGCAGACTGGTCGGGATGGGACGCAACCTCACGCCCGGCAAGGCGTTCCGTCCGCTGGACCTGGCGAAGGACGTCCGTGCGGGCGTCATGATCTGTTACGAGGACGTCTTCGCCTATGCGGCGCGGGAGCTGGTGCGGAACGGCGCGAACTTCCTGCTGGTCATCACGAACGACGCGTGGTATCCGACCAGCACGGAACCGGAACAGCACTATGCGAACGCCGTCCTGCGCACGGTCGAGACGCGTCTGCCCATGCTCCGCTGCGGCAACTCGAACTACAGCGTGCTGATCGACCAGTTCGGACGCACGGTTGACAGCGTCACGAAACGCATCAACCCGGAAACCGGGATGCACGAGCTTACGCCGTGGGAACAGAAGTCCGCCGCGGGCGTCATGACCGTGAAAGTGCCGAAACAGTACACGCCGACGTTCTACGTCAAATACGGCAACGTTTTCGTGCTGCTCCTGTGGGCGATCTTCGCCGGAGGAATGGCGATGACAGGACGGAATCTCTGGCGCTTCCAAAAGCTTTCAGCTTCGCCGGAGGAAGAGGCAAAGCCTCGACGGCGGTAGTATCCGGCAAAAAAAGTCCAAAAATTTGGTTTCAGGCTTGATATCCTGCGAATGCATGCTAAGTTACGTATGAGGATATATACTGACCACCCGAACCTGAGCAGAGGAACGACAAACCGCCATGATCTTATACCACGGGAGCAATGTCGAGGTGCGCCGACCTCAAATATTGAAACGACTGCGGGCGTTGGACTTCGGAGCTGGCTTTTATACGACCTCCAACCGGGAACAGGCGGAAAAATGGGCTAGGACCATTACGAAACGGCGTCTGTCCGGAGTGCCCTGTATCAGCGTTTTTTCCCTGGATGAAGCACAATTGGTACAGCTTGCCGTTTTAAAATTCGATTCGCCCTCGGATGAATGGCTTGATTTTGTCGTTGCAAACAGGAAAGGGCTGCCGATGATGAATTCATACGACCTCGTGATCGGTCCGGTGGCAAACGACGCAACGCTGCCAGTGATAGATGATTACATGGATGGCAGATACACGAAAGAAGAAGCGGTCGGAAGGCTTCTTCCGCAAAAACTGACGGACCAGTACGCATTTTTGACCGCAAAAGCACTTTCCATGCTGGAATTCAAAGGAAGCGAGGTTTTATCATGACGCCGGATGCCCGGACCATTGATTTTTACGACCGGCACGTTTCGCAGATGATTTCGGAAAAATACGGCTTCAACGAAAAACAGGCGATTCGCGCCTTCCTGGAGTCCGAAACCTACAAAATGCTGATTGACCCGGAACTGGAAATCTGCACATTAAGTCCCGTGATCGTGTTCGATATGTGGGAATGCGAGAAAATCGCAGGGAATCCAAGACATTCCCAGTACATCAGGGAGGAGCAGCATGAGTAAGCAAGCGTCTTTTTTCATCTACTTGATTGAGCGGTATGCTGCTTATAAGAAAACAAGCGCGGACAAAATCCTGGCTCTTTGGGACAGATTGGGGCTGACGGACTTCATTTACGACATGTACGAGCTGTATCACTGCGAACGGCTTCAAAACGCTTTCGACGACATCGACACGCTAATCGCGGAAAGACAGCCTGTTGACGGAAAGCAGTAGAAATCACGGACTGGCTTAGAGCAGCGCTTCGGCGTCGCGGAGAGCCTGTTCCGGCGACTGGAACTGAATCGCATTCCAGCCGAATTCCCGGGCGTGTCCGATGATCTCGATGCGGTCGTCGAAAAAGACGAGAGGGCGTCCGTAGCGGCGTTCGAACGCTTCGAACATCGCATAGCCGTCGAGCTTGAACGCCCCGGCCTCGAAACTGTAGATCCCGCCGGTGACCAGATGCGCAAACGCGCAGTATTTGAAGACCTGGTCCAAATGGATCGGGGAGATGTCGGACATGAACGAGAAGCGCACCCCGCGTGCCGCAAGCGCCCGGACCGTGTCCGCCATGCCGGGCATGGATTCGCGGACGCCGCACCGCCAGGCGTCGAGCAGATACTGCCGGGAATGGCGGTGATCCGTGAACTCGTCGAGGCGGTCCAGAAATTCCGGGACCGAGCAGCGTCCGGTCTCGATCGCGGCGCCGTGTTCCCACAAGGCGGCGACCGCCCCGGGATCGGCGGGATCGACGCCCAGACGGCGGTACATCCCGTCGAACGTGAGTTTCATGCTCACGTTTCCGATGTCGAGCGCGATGACGGGCCCGGAAACGGCGCTTCCGGCGGCGGCGATGCTGCTCATACGGGCTCAGGCGCTCCTTTCGGGGAAGAACGCCGGTTTGCCGTTCACCAGGGAAACGCGGATGCGCGTGCAGCCGTGGAACGTGCCGCGGAGGATCTCGTCGGCGAGCGGGTCTTCGATGAGCGTGCCGATGGCGCGGCGGAGGGGGCGTGCGCCGTGTTCCGGGTTCGCACCGGAGGAAACGAGGCAGTCGATGACGTCGTCGTCGATCTCAAGCGTGCGGTCCTGTTCGGCGAGCCTGGCGGTAAGCTTGGAAAGTTCGAGCCGGACGATCTTGCGAAGCTCTTCGGGGCCGAGCTTGCGGAAGACGATCAGCTCGTCGAGACGGTTGATGAACTCGGGCTTGAACGCCTTGCGGGCGGCTTCCAGCAGGCTGTCGCGGAGCTTTTCGTAATCGTCGTTCACGCCGGACCCGGTCGAGAAGCCGAGCGGCGCGCCGTTCGTGATGCGCTCCGCGCCGACGTTCGCGGTCATGATGATGATGGTGTTGCGGAAGTCGACGCTGCGGCCGAGCGTGTCGGTGAGGCGTCCGTCCTCCATGATCTGAAGCAGCATGTGGGTCACGTCCGGATGCGCCTTTTCGATCTCGTCGAACAGCACCACGCTGTACGGGTGGCGGCGAACGCGTTCGGTCAGCTCGCCGCCCTCGCCGTGTCCGACGTAGCCGGGCGGGGAGCCGACGAGACGGCTCACGTTGAACTTTTCCATGAACTCGGACATGTCGATCTGGATCAGGGAATCGGCGTCGCCGAACATGAATTCGGCGAGCGATTTCGCGAGCAGGGTCTTGCCGACGCCGGTCGGGCCGAGAAAGATGAACGAGCCGATGGGGCGGTTCGGGTCCTTCAGGGCGGCGCGGGCGCGACGGAGGGCGCGCGCGATCGAACGCACGGCATCGGTCTGGCCGATCACGCTTTTTTCAAGTTCCTCCTCCATGTGGAGCAGACGCTGCGTTTCGGAATCCTGAAGCTGTTCCAGCGGGATGCGCGTGAGCTTGGAAAGCACGCTGTTGATGTCCTCGCGGGTGACTTCCGGCGTATTCTCGCTGCGGGCGTTTTCCCAGGCGCGTTTGGCGGACTCCAGCTGGGAGCGGAGTTCGCGTTCGCGGTTGCGGAATCCCGCGGCATCCTCGAAACGCTGGTCGGAAATGGCTTTTTCCTTTTCCCGGACCATCTGCTGGATGGCGTCCTCGGTCTTGCGGAGGTCCGGCTGACGCGGCGTGCTGGCGATCCGGACGCATGCGCCGGCCTCGTCCATGAGGTCGATGGCCTTGTCGGGCAGGAAACGGCCGCTGATGTAGCGGTCGGAGAGCCTGACGGCTGCCTCGATGGCGTCGTCGGTGTAGCGGACATGGTGATGCGCCTCGTAGGCGGGCCTCAGCCCGAGGAGGATCTTGATGGCGTCGGCAATGCAGGGCGGCTCGACCATGACGGGCTGGAACCTGCGTTCGAGCGCGGCATCCTTTTCGATGCCCTTGCGGTATTCGTCGAGCGTGGTGGCGCCGATGCACTGGAGTTCGCCGCGGGAAAGCGCGGGCTTGATGATGTTGGCGGCGTCCATGGCGCCTTCGGCCCCGCCCGCGCCGACGAGCGTGTGCAGTTCGTCGATGAAGAGGATGACGTTTCCGGATGCCCGGACCTCCTCGATGACGGCTTTGATGCGTTCCTCGAACTGGCCGCGGTATTTCGTGCCCGCGACCATCAGCGGCAGGTCGAGCACGATGAGGCGTTTGCCGTGCAGGAGTTCCGGCACGTCGTCCGCGGCGATCTTCCTTGCCAGCCCCTCGACGATCGCGGTCTTGCCGACGCCGGCCTCGCCGATGAGGACCGGATTGTTTTTCGTGCGGCGGCAGAGGATCTGGATGACGCGTTCGATCTCGTTGTGGCGGCCGATGACCGGATCGAGCTTGCTGTTCCGCGCAAGGGCGGTCAGGTCGCGTCCGAACGTGCTCAGGGCGGGCTGGTCGCCGTTGGCATCGCCTTCGTCATCGTTGTCGCCGTCGCCGGGATATCTTTCGTCCTGGTCGTCGCCGTCCTCGTTTTCATCATCGTCTTCGTCTGGCAGATAGTCCGGATCGAGCGTGGCAAGGATCCGCTGCCGCGCCCTTGCCGGATCGACCTTGGCCGCGCGGAGCAGGCCGGCCGCCGACGTGGCGCCGTCGTTCAGGATGGCGAGCAGAAGATGTTCCGTGCCGATGTAGTTGCAGCGCATGGCGCGCGCTTCGTCGCCGGACATGATGATGATCTTGCGGAGACTGGCGGAAAACGGCGGCGCGCCGATCTGGCGGGTCTCGGGACCCGGCTGCGGGAGTTTCCGCGCCAGATCCGAAAGCAGATGCTGGAAATTGACTTTCATGGTCCGCAGCACTTCGACCGCGAT
>JAEEGG010029560.1_pt1 | contig 10234 bp, 6 predicted proteins | sample 9134161 | NCBI WGS metagenome assembly JAEEGG01 (sample SAMN16246543, study PRJNA631951) | gut metagenome | biome: gut microbiome; feature: rumen; material: CR-attached | host: Bos | place: Iran: Karaj | collected 2018-10 | reverse complement strand
ATTTTCTATTCATTTTACTTATCCTTTCTGCAGGTGGATTGTCTGTACTGTCTTACGGGCGCCGGTCAGGGAACCGGCGCGGGAGAGAAAGCGCGCGTGGAGGAAGAACGGCGGGATCGTGGCCAGGAACGCGAGGACGTCGGAGAACGGCATGGAAAGCCAGATGCCAAATGCGTGGTTCTCGAAGAAATACGGAAGTATCCAGATACACGGCACAAGGCAGACGCCCTGCCGCAGCGTGGAGAGGACGATCGCGGCAGCAGGCCTTCCTATCGACTGGAAATAGGTGGTGGCGACTATGTTCAGCCCTATGCACCAGAGCATGCAGTTCGAGATCCTTAGGTCTCCCGCGGCGAGCTGGCGCAACGCGGCGTCAGCCTTCGTGGTGAACGCCTTCACTATCAGCTCCGGCGCGAACACCTGCGCGGCCGCCGCGGCCGACACTATGGCCGTCGTGATCCAAAGCCCCTTGAAGAGCATCGACCTCACCCTCGCGTAGTTCCGCGCCCCCCAGTTGTAGCCCATGATCGGCCCCAGCCCCTGCTGCACCCCAAGGACCGGCATCAGGAAAAGCAGCATCACCACATGGAATATCCCAAGCGAGGCGAGCTGGCGCGTGGCCGCCGCCCCGTCCGCCGCCCATTTCGCGAACGCCATCTGCAGCGACACCGTGACGAGCGAGCCCATGGTCTGCTGCAGGAACGGCGAAAGGCCGATCCCCATCGCGCGGCGGGCTATCGCGGGCACGATGCGCACGCGGCCCCACCTAAGGCGCACCACGCTCTTCCCGCGCAGATAGTATGCGAGAGCGCACGCGCACGACGCCACCATCGCAATGTCCGTGGCCCACGCCGCCCCTGCCACCCCCATGCCGAAGCCGAAGATGAAGAGCGGATCGAGAAGCATGTTCACGCCGAATCCCACGACCATGCACATCATCGACGGATACACCGCGCCCTCCGAGCGCATGGCGGCCGAAAGCCCGAATGCAAGATGGGAGAAGAGATTGGAGAAGAGCACGATCTGGAGATAGCGCCTGGCGTCCGCGAGCGCCGCCGGCGTGACGTTCGCCCCGCCTGTCCAGCGCAGGATCGGATCGAGGAGGATGAACACAAGAGGTGGCAGGAGAAGGAAGAATATGAGCTTGAAGGCCACAAGTTCGCCGAGAGTCCGCTCCGCCGCCACGCGGTCGCCCTCACCGAGCTTTATGGATAGGACGGCGGAATGCCCTGCGCCGATCCACACGCCGAACGCGCCGAACACCATCATGATTGGTATGGAGAGCGTGAGGGCGGCCATTGCGTCCTCGCCGGCGCCGCGGCCGATCCAGAAGCGATCCACCACCGAGTAGAGGGCGTTGAGGGTCATGGCCACGAGGGCGGGCCACGAGTACTTGAAGAGGAGGCGGCCAAGAGGCGCCTCGGCGAGCTCCTTCAGTCGAGCGGAGGAGCGCATCGCGTCAGAACATCAGCGCCACTTTCGGGAGGGCGGAGCGTATGCGCTTCATCTCGTCGGCGGGGATTGGGCACGCGCCGAGCGAGAGCGAATCAAGACCGCGCCAGCCGGAAAGGTCGTCGGGCAGCTTCTTCACGGAGCAGTTGTTGAACGAGACGGCCTTGAGCTTGGGGAGCGACGTGAGCCACTGCGGCACTTCGGAGATCTGGTTGCCGTCGAGGGAGATGTCCTCGAGGAGCGTCCATTCCTTGGCGGCCTCGGGGACTGCCGTGAGCTTGTTGTTGCGGGCGTAGAAGCGGCGCAGGTCCTTGAGCTGGCCGAGGGCGGCAGGGATGGACTCGAGGCGGTTGTCGTTGAGGCGCAGCCACTTGAGCGACTTGAGCTGGCCCGCCGCGTCGGGCAGTGACGCGAGCGCGTTGCCGTCAAGGTTGAGGTAGGTCAGAGCGGTGAGGTTCTGGAGCTCGGCGGGGAACTTCTCGAGCCCGTTGCGGACGAAGTAGAAGTGCTCGAGCGTCTTGATGTTGAAGACGGCCGCGGGGACGTCCTTCGTCTTGCGCTCGGAGAGGTCGAGGACCTTGAGCGCGGGGAGGTCTGCGAGGTCCTTGTCGGCGAGCGGGCCGGGCTTGCCGCGCAGGATGAGACGCACCACCTCGGCACGGTTCGTGGCGGAGAGGGCTTCGAGCGAGGTGACGGTGGGGACGTCAGCCGGCTTCTGCCGGTTCTCGAAGCAGCCGGCGGCGGCGAGGCACGCGGCTGCGGCGCAGACTATCAGTGTTCTGTTCATGGTTGCTTCTTCTTGTAGATGAGGTTCGTGCACTTGATGGTGACGGGGTGAGACACGGGCCAGGAGGCACGCTCCGGGGATTCATAGACGCCCGACGCAGAGATGGGCGGCAGCGCCGCGAAGCCCTTCGGGGCGTCGCGCCCGTTCTCGGTGTTGTTCTCCACGAGCCACGTCTCGGGGGAGTAGGCGTACTTGGCGCCCATGTACCAGACGAGGTTGGTGGTTCCGGAGTGGGAGATGTTGCGACGGATGGCGGTGCGCGTGGCGGGATCGCGGAGGCGGCCGGTCTTGATCGCGTCGTCGATCATGCCGAGGTAGGGGTAGCGGCTCTTCCAGGGCTCCTCGTGGACTGGCAGCTCGGCCAGGTAGTCCAGGAGCACCTTGTGCGTGTAGCGCGGGTTGGTATAGTCCTCGTGGTGCTCCCACTTCTGCCATGCGCTGATGGGCGGGAAGTTGCTCTCGAAGAGGTTGTTCTCTATCACATTGCCGATGGCGGAGAGGGAGATAGCCTCGGCCACGCGCACGAAGCGGTTGGAGGTCATGGTTATGCCGGCGGCGCCATCGTCGAGCATGATCGCGCGGTTGCGCTGGTTGCGGGGGTTGTAGATGTCGTGGAAGTAGTTGGCGTCTATGCGGTTGCCGCAGAGCGTCCAGTTGCGCCCGCAGTAGACGGCGCCCATCTCGCCGGCCTCGAGGCAGACGGAGTGGATCTCGTTCCAGGCGATGGAGTTCTCGCGCCCGCCGAAGAGTATCGCCGTGTGCGGGCCGTCGTGGATAGTGCAGTGGGTGACGGAGAGTCCGCAGCCATAGAGCCTGACGGCCGGGGCGTATGTGAGCTGGGATAGGGCGTAGTGATGGATGTGGCAGTTGTCCACGGCGATGTCGCCGTGCGTAAGGGTCTTCATGTCGCCGCCCTCAAGCATTACGCCGCCCGCGCCGCACCATGCGATGTCGCATCCGGCCACGCGGCTCTCGGGGCAGCGCTTCAGCGCCACGGCCATGTCGCCCATGTTGCGGAAGGTGCAGGCCACGAGCGAGATTCTGGCCCCGCCCTGCGCAACGAACCCCCTTCTGCGGCAGTTCTCGAACACGAATCCTGCGAATGAGACGTCGCTCGCGTCGAGCAGCGCCACGAGGTCATGCGTCATGGTGAGCGCGCCATCGGGATCGGACTTCTGCGTGGTGGGCCAATAGTAGAGGCGGCCGGCGTCGCGGTCGATGTAGTATTCGCCGGGCGCGTCAAGCTCGCAGAGGAGATTGTATCCGAACCAGAAGCCGCTCCTGGAGTAGCCGTACACCGAGCCGCGTCCCTTGTGCCTGATCGTCTTCGTGGCGGGGTCGATGCTCTCGAAGGCCACGCGGTCGGCGGCCCAGTTGTAGCAGAAGAAGCCGTTGCCGTAGGGAGCCGGCTCGGCGGCCCAGCGGGACGGACGGTCGTCGGAGGAGACGAACCACTTGGCCTGAAGGCGGCGTCCGTCAGGTCCCTTCTCAGTGGGCTCCACAGACGAGATTCCGGTCCAGCCGTCGTTCGGCCAGCGGGCGAGCGACTGGAAGCGCCCGTCCCAGACGAGCTCCATGCTGGGCCCGCCGAATCCGCTCGCCTGCGGCACGCCGTAGTTGGAGATGCCGGCGGCCTTGAGGTCTGCCACGCCCACGTGCGCGCGGGCCTCCTCGGGGATGCGCGCCCAGGCGGGATCGTCGTCCGCGAGCTTCTTGAGCTTCGGTACGGGGACGCCGCCGGTGAAGCGCACGCCGCCGCGCGTCTTGGCACGCCACAGGACGGGATGATCGGCCGTGCCGGAGTCCTCCTTGCCGAAGCGGACGGCGTCGCCCAGGAAGTACTTGCCGTCCAGCACCACCACCGTCACGCGGCCCGGCGGCAGCGACTTGTCCGCCACCGCCGCGCGGACTGCCTTCTTCGCGGCGTCGAACGTGCCGAACGGGGCGGCCTCCGTGCCGTCCCCGCCGTCCGCCCCCGGCCTCAGGTAGAAAGTGCGGACGCTCTTTGGCGCGCCGTACGCCGCCGCGCCGATCATCGCGAAGATGAGCGACAGCAAGGCAATGCTCCTTGCTTCTCTTCCCATTCTCCTTGCCGCGAAACCATTCCCTCTCTCGGTGGGAGCCACTCTTGTATCTTCTTTTCGCATGAGCAGTATTTTACCATATTTCCGGCGCAACGCCAAGAGCATACAGCCCACGGGCCATGCGGACCCACAATCATGAGCCGTGGAAGGTTGCGGAGAGCACGCCCACGGACGGCACCTTGTCCAGCACGGCGGCGATGCGCTCCCTCTTCTCCATCTCGGCGTCGAGGGCTGAGGGGAAGAGCGACGGCTCGGGATCGGACGGCTCGTCCACTATGTCCGTCACGCCAAAGCCTATAAGCCGCACGATGCGCCGCGCGCCGGGCGGCCATTCGCGGTCGAAGAGCGCCAGAGCCTGGCGGCGAAAGGAAATGTCGTCGCGGGCCGGCGCCTCGAAACGCGTCTGGCGCGTGATCGTGTTGAAGGCGCCGTCGCGCAGCTTGAGCTTCGCCGTGCGAGCCCAGCGCTCCTCGCGGCGGAATCGGCGGGCGACCTCGGCGACGAGCTCCACGAGCGCCGCGCGCACCGCGGCGCGATCCGACTCGTCCTCGGGGAAGGTGTGCTCCCGCGAAACGCTCTTCTCCGCCTCGCCCTCCCAGGCGACAGGCGTGTCGTCGCGCCCGAATGACTCGTCTACAAGGCTCCGGGCGAGCGATGCGCCTAGGACGCGCTCGAGGAACCGCATGTCAGCGCCCTGCAGGTCGCCGCACGTCCTGTAGCCGTATTTCGCGAGCGCCTCACCCGTCTTCTTCCCCACGCCCCAGAGTATCTTCGCGGGTTTCGGGGCGAGCCAGCGGGCGATCTCGCCGGGGTCTGACGGCATCTCGAAGAGCCCGTCGGGCTTCGCCTCCTCGCTCGCGATCTTCGCGAGGAGCCTGTTGGGCGCGAGGCCCACCGAGCATGTGAGCGAACACTGGGCGCGCACCTCCGCGCGAAGCCTCTCGCCAAGTTCGCGCGCAGTGCCGAAGAGATGCACCGTGCCCGTCACGTCGAGGAAAGCCTCGTCCACCGACACCCCTTCCACGAACGGCGAATAGTGCCCCAGTATCTCGAACACCTGGTCCGACACCTCCTGATAAACCTTCATCCTCGGCTTCACGAATATCCCCTGCGGGCATCTCGCGTACGCCGTCCTGGACGGCATCGCCGAGTGCACGCCGAACTTCCGAGCCTCGTACGAACAAGTCGAGACCACGCCCCTCTCGTGCGGCCCGGCCCCCACTATCACCGGCCTGCCGCGCCACTCGGGATGGTCACGCTGCTCCACCGACGCGAAGAAGGCGTCCATGTCTACGTGCAGGACCGTCATTTCGCCGGCTTAGCCATCCAGTCGAGAACGCCCATCACCACCGCCGCGGCCACCTGCTTCTGGCGCTCGGGATTCCAGGACTCCTCCTCGCCCTCGGGGAGGTTTATGAAGTCCACCTCCACAAGGCAGCTCGGCACGACCGGGTTGCGGCACACCGCAAGCGACTTGATCAGCGCACCGCGGTCCTTCACCGGCGCCATGACAGCCGCGATGTGCTTCTGGATCGCCGCCGCGAGCGCGCGTCCAGGCTCGTTGGAGGCGTATGTGGTGGTGTGTCGCGCTGCGCGTGGGTTGGTCGAGCAGTGCGTGGCATTGTGGTGGATGGAGATGAAGAGGTCTGCGCCGTCGCGGAACGCGCGGCGCGGACGGTCGTAGAGCGCGGGGAATGAATCGTCATCACGCGTCATCTCAACGCGGAATCCTGCCTTCGCAAAGGCGTCGCGCACGGCGCGGGCCTGCGCGAGGTTCACGTCCTTCTCGCACCAGCCGTGCGGAGAGATGGCGCCTGTGTCGCTTCCGCCATGCCCCGGATCCACCAGCACGAACACGTCCTTCGGCTTGCGCCCGACGGGCGGCGGCTTGCAGACCATGTTCGTGGGTATCCCCAGGTCGGCGTATGGGTCGTGCGGCTTGGACGGAGCCGACTTGCCGCCCGCCTTCGGCGGCGCCTCCACCTTGAACGTGCGCTCGAACCTCTCGCCGTTCCATTCCGCCACGATGCGGTTCACGCCGCTCGTCACGGGCACCATCGCGAGGAACGCGCCCGTCCTGTACACGTCCGTCGTCGCGCCGTTCACGACAAGGACGGACGCCGCGTCCGCCGACACCGCGCCGATGCAGTACGTGTTGGTGACGCACGGAAGAAGCATCCCCTCGCCGGGGAACGAAATCAACACTGCGGCCAGCTGGGCTATCATCTTAATTTCCTCCTCTTCACTTCGCCGCCGTCTTCTCTTCCACATCCAGCCACTCCGGATGCTCCCTCAGCCCCTCGGCCTCCTTCGGCATGGCCGTCCTGAGGCGGGAGAGCTTGAGGCCCATCTCGGAATAAGGAAGTTCCCTGAAGCCAAGCGCCCACGCGGGCGACTCCGGCTTCAGGCGGTAGTCGTGGTTCGCGAAGTCGCGGAAGAGCGGATCGGCGACGACGGAATGGACGTCCTGCCCGGCCGCGCGCCAGCCGGCCCAGCCGCCCTTGTGGCCGGCGTGCTGCACCACGTTCGTCGTCTGACCCGGCCAGTACACATTGTTGTCGAACGGGTTCTTCTCAAGCTGTAGCTTCCAGCCTCGCAGCATCATGCCCTCACCCTGGTCGGGGTAGTAGACGATGTTGTTCTTCACCTGGACACCCATCATCGTGGTGCCGTTCTCGTTGAAGCACACGTCGTCGCGGTCCGGCGCCTGCGCGAGCTCCGGCAGCGAGAGCCAGCGGTGGTCTTTGTCCACCAGGCGGTGGTATTCCTGGGAGATCACAGGGCGGCGCACCTTAACGAAGTAGCCGTTCGTGTCGGAGTTCCACGTCTGGAGCGAAAGCTGCGCTGTGTTCTTGCCAGCGGGGAGCGCGCCGTTGGAGATGAAGACGTTGTTGGAGATCGTGATCCAGCGCCCGTTGTGGAGGTGCATCGCCACATGGTGGCAGTGCTCGACGAGGTTGCCATACACCTTGAGCCCGCCGCAGCCCTCGTCGGGGTATATCCCGCACGCGCCCTTGAAGAGCTTGTACTTGCCGTCGCCGGCGCGCTGGAATCCGATGGAGTCGGAGAACCAGTTGTAGCGCACCGTGGAGCCCATGCCGCCGGTCCAGCCGCCGCCATAGATGGCGCCGGTGTCGTCGTTGATCGTGTTGGTGTGGCGCACGCGGTTGTAGGCGATGTCGCAGAAGTGCCCGTATCCGAAGAGCCCGCAGCGCGGCGTGTCGTGGATGTAGTTGTGCCTGATCGTGATGCCCTGGCCGTACATGATTATGCCTATGCCATGCGAGTTCACCTGCCCCACGTGGTGGATGTAGTTGTTCTCGATGGCGGAGCCGGCGCGGTCGGTGAAGTAGTTCTCGCCGTTCGGCGCGTTCACGGTGACGCCATGCCCGCCGATGTTCCAGATGTCGTTGTCGCGCACGTCGATCCTGCGCCCGTTCGCGACCACGCCGCAGCCGCCGTGGAAGCCTATGTCGTGGATGGCGCATCCGCGCACGGACACGTCGTCGGACCACCACACGACGACGCCGGCGTTGCCGCCCGTCACCTCCAGCGACTCCAGCGCGACGTTCGCGCACTCCGCGATGTTCACTATCTGCTTCGCGAGCGCGACGGTAGTGACGCAGGCGTTGGGGTCCTCGCCCGCCGGCGGGATGAAGTAGATGCGCCCGCCCTTCCGGTCGAAGTACCACTCTCCCGGCGCGTCAAGCTCCTCCCTCACACCCATGATGCACCAGCGGTCCCAGATGAAGAGGCCCTGCACCACGGCATCGTGCTTCTCCTTGAGCTGTATCACGCCGGCCGCGGTGACGTTCGTGACCGCGTATGTGCGGTTCCACCAGTTGTGGCGCGGGAACACCACCACCCACCCTTCGGCGGGATCCGACCACGCGCGCCTGTCCTCGGCGCGTATGGGTATCTCGTCCGTGAACATCCCGATGGGCTTCTGCACGTAGATGTTGCCGGGGGTGGACTTGCCGTCAGCGAACGCGAAGCCGGTCGTGTATGGCTTGTCTGGGTTCCAGTTCGGCCAGCGTGCCGCCTCCATCTTCCTGCCGTTGAAGAAGAAGAGCTTGTTGCGCTCGGGGAGATTGAGCGCCGAGACGTCCGCGGACCACACGTCGTCGCGCCCGTTGAACGGCGTCTTCGTCCATCCCCTCACCGCCGTGCCGCCCAAAAGCCGAGGCCGGCGCGCTCGATCCGCCGCCACGATGGAGAGCGGCGCCCAGTTGACGCGCGCGTGGCGCTTGTCGATCCAGAGGCCCTTCTCAAGGTGGTAGTCGCCCGGCGCGAGGCGGAGCGTGACGGGCGTGAGTGTGTCCTTGGCGCGGAGTTCCGCGACCTGCCTCAGGGCGGCGTCAAGCCCGCCGGGCGCGACATCGACCACTAGGGGCGCGTTCCAGGGGGATATCTCGATCGCGAACGCCGTGGCGGGGCCGTCCTTGAGCGCGGCGGTGTCCACCTCCATCAGACGATTCTGGGACATCTTGAGCGGAAGCCGATGCACGCCGCCCGCGCCGATCGGGGAGATCTTAATCTGGCCCTCGGCCAGTCCCTTGAACGCCACGCGGAACGGGCCCGTCTCCACCTTGCCCGGGAGCGAACCGTCTGCGGGCGTCACATAGAGGACGAGAGAGCGGGCCTCGCCTATCGCCCGTCCGTTCTGCGGCACGAGCGAAAGGCTCGCGCCGAATGAGGTCCTGCGCGCCTCCATGTGCGCGGAGTCCGCCTCGTTGAAAGGCGTGAAGGAAAGCGTCTCGCCGACGGCCGCTGGCGCGGTCTGCCCGCCGTCGGGCTTCTTGAAGACCGGACGGAACAGCTCCGCTAGCGGCGATCCGCGCCTCTCCAGCGCCTTCAGGAACTCGCGGGCCAGTATGCGCGCGCCGCGTTTCGTGGTGTGCGTGAAGTCCTTGCCGTCCTGCACCGCGCGGTACCATGAGAGAGACTCGTCCTTGCCGGCCTTGTCGGCGAGCGTCCGCAGCATCGCCGGCATGTCGCAGCGCATCACCTTCGCGCCCTTCGCATGCGCCGCCTCCTTCATCGCCTTCTCGGCGACTGCCTCGCCAGCGCCCAGCGCCAGCAGCACGAAATCGCCTTCCTTCACCCTCTCCGCCACGGCCGCCCTGCGCGCCGGATCGCGGAACGCCGCCGGATCCTCGTCGGCGAGGTTCACCACGGCGTTGCCCTTCTTGAGACGCGCCTCCAGCTCGTCGCCCCAGCTGCCCAGGCACCAGGTCTTGGGGTCGCCGCCCTGCTTCCTGCGCGAGACGAGCTCCGGACCTCCCACGAAAAAGACGGTCTTCGCCTCGACCGCTACGAAAACCACAATCGCCATCGCGAAGACAATCCGCGCCAGTAGCTCTTTTTTCATCTTGATTCTCCTATCATTTGATCGAATACACGCGCAATTCGCGCGCTACTCGGCAAATCATCGAACAGGACGAACAGACATCCCAAACCAGCGGTGGGGTTCGTACTGGCTGCCGCCCAAATAGATACTGCCCGAAGAGAAGCTGAGGAACCACGTGAAGTAGGGATTGCCCGAATCCGGCGTAGAAGACCAGTAGAGGCCTCTCGAGCCGGGGAGGATGTGGTTCGAGTAATCGCCGAAGCCGGCAGCGGGAAGGAAGATGCTCCTGTCCGCATAAGCACCATTGCCCGTCACAAGTCGCCCGTACACGCCGTTCCGAGTGGTCCACTTGGTCGTGCATTTGTTACGGAGCGCAGAGAACTCCGCGTCCGTCGGCATACGCCAGGGAGAGCCCCAATGCGCCGTCGCCGCGTCATGCGCCGCCACGAGGTTGCCTTTCGAGTCGATATAGCCCGCCGATCTAAGCTCGGAGTTTTCCCTCCCCCATGTCGGACACGACGACCTCGATTCCGTGAACGGGCTGTTGGCCATTCGCTTGCC
>JAEEGG010029558.1_pt1 | contig 10235 bp, 8 predicted proteins | sample 9134161 | NCBI WGS metagenome assembly JAEEGG01 (sample SAMN16246543, study PRJNA631951) | gut metagenome | biome: gut microbiome; feature: rumen; material: CR-attached | host: Bos | place: Iran: Karaj | collected 2018-10 | reverse complement strand
TCAAAGTCAGTGCCGGGCTGGATGCCGCTGTCAGGATCACCAGCAGCAGGGTCGTACACGTAACCGCATACATTGCATACATACTTTTTCATAAACTTGTTGTTGTTTGAGGGTTAATAATCTGTTCGATTTTCTCGATAATCTGTTCTGGTTTAATAAGGTTCATACAGGCCATATCGCCGCGACGGCAGGGACGGTTGCCGTAGATGCTGCAAGGACGGCAGTCGAGGTCAGCTTGGATGACATTCTCGGTTTTCTGTTTCCAACCCATAAAGCCGCCATACGGATGCGTGGCTCCCCAGACGCTGACAACAGGTGTAGCCGTGAGTGAGGCCATGTGCATATTCGACGAATCCATAGAGAACATCACGTCGAGGTGACTCATCAGAATCAGTTCCTGATGCATATTCTCAAGATGTTGGCTGACGTAGACGCATTGTGAAAGGTCGCGACACCACTCTGTGAACAGCTCATCTTCTTGTTTACCTTTGCCGAAGAGGAAGATGCGAGCCCTGGGATGCCGCTGAAGGAGTTGCTCGATGACCTGACGAGTACGATCGGTAGGATATTCCTTTCCGGGATGGGCAGCCGTGGGAGCCACGCCAATCCACTGTTCGAAATTCTTTTTCGGGCCAATGATGGCGGGCAGCAGGTTGAGGTTGCCGCCTTCGGGCGGGAAGAGCGAGTGGAACTCCACTTTGACGGGATAGCCTAACTTAGCCAGTACATCAGCATAGTTTTCAAAGGGCGTGGGTAGTGGCGTCCTGACTTTGTTTTTTGTAGCAACAAGGCGTCGCCGCTCACGGCGGTGCTTGTTGATGTGTTCTACGCGATAATGACCTATATTGAAGCGCATACGCAGATATTCCGATCGCAACACATTGTGGAAGTCGGCTATCTTGGTAAACTGTTTGGATGTCAGTCGGCGGTAAAGAGCATTGAGACCTTTCACACCATGATACTCGCGTTTCAGATCAGCTTCCATGAAGTTGACATTAGGCGCCAGGTCTTCAAAGAAAGGTCGAGCAAATTTGCGGCTGAGCACTGTGATTCGTATATTGGGATACTGCGTGGCTAAAGAGTAGACCACCGGCACCGCCATTGCCACGTCACCTATCGCTGAGAAGCGTATGATGAGAATATGCTCTTTCTTCACTTTTTCTGATAAAGGATGGGGTTAGTTGAAGGATCGTTATACATCTTCATTTGGCGATATACCTTCATATAGATGCGCCCGGCAGCAATGTCTTCAAGCAGTTGGTCGATAGCCGCAGAGAGGTCTACTTGCTGTTCTAAAAGAACGTCGAGCTTGGCCTGACAGCGCTGGAGGTGCTCAGCAGAGGCGTCAGTGCGCGCTACCTGTTCCTGCATGTGATAGATTTTCAGGGCGAGGATGCTTAGGCGATCGACGGCCCACGCCGGACTCTCGGTGTTGAGGCGAGCTGTCTGTAGTGGCTTCACTTCGCTGTAGGTCTGGCGGAAGTAGGAATCAATCTGTTCTACCAGGTCTGTACGATCTTGATTGGACTTGTCGATACGACGCTTCAGTGTCAATGCTTCAACAGGATTAATGTCGGGGTCGCGAATGATATCCTCGAAATGCCACTGAACGGTATCAATCCAGCATTTCTGGTAGAGGGCGTTCTCAATAGAGCCTTCCTGGTACGGATTTTTGACGGGTGTGTCAACGTTGTCCGTCACGTGATAATCATTGATTGCCTGATTGAAAATTTTGTTTGCGTTTTCTGTAAAAGTCATGTCTCTGCTGTTTTAGGCTACAAAGCTACAGAAACTTTTCGACATCTGCAACTAAAAAGCAAGTTTTTCAATTAAATTTGCAAAATAATGGTAAAAAATACACGAAAAAATCCCTTTTTCTTGCACAATCACCCCCTCCGTGTGCAAGTTGGTATCACTTTTTCTCGAAAAAATTTGCGTAACTGACGGAAAATGTGTTACTTTGCACCCGCAAACGGCGAAAGGCCGTAAAAATTTCAAGATAGCAAAATCATTATTAACATTTAAAGTATTAAAAATTATGTCAGAAATTGAAAGCAAAGTAAAGGCAATTATTGTAGACAAACTGGGTGTTGACGAGGCTGAAGTAAAGCCCGAAGCAAGTTTCACCAACGACCTCGGTGCTGATTCATTAGATACTGTTGAGCTCATCATGGAGTTTGAGAAGGAGTTTGGTATTTCAATTCCCGACGATAAGGCTGAGAAGATTGCCACTGTTGGCGACGCCATTTCTTATATCGAGGAGAATCAAAAATAATCAATTTAGGATTGAAGGATTGAAGAATTGAAGAATTGAAGTTCAGGCTTCATCCTGGATTCATTCTTCAATTTTTCAATTTTTCAATTTTTCAATTTTATATTTATGGAATTAAAAAGAGTAGTTGTAACAGGCTTGGGCGCTGTTACGCCCGTCGGCAACACTCCTAAAGAGATGTGGGAGAACCTCTTGGCAGGAGTCAGTGGTGCCGCACCTATTACAAGTTTCGATACAACCTTATTTAAGACGAAGTTTGCCTGCGAGGTGAAGAACCTCAATGTGAACGACTATCTGGACCGTAAGGAGGCCCGTAAGATGGACCGTTACACACAGCTGGCACTCATTGCAGCCAAGCAGGCTGTAGAGGACAGCTCGATGGATCTGGAAACCGAGGACAAGAATCGCATTGGCGTGGTCTTCGGTGTGGGCATTGGCGGTATCAAGACCTTCGAGGACGAGGTGAAGTACTATGGTGTACATGAGGCCGACGGTCCGAAGTTCAATCCGTTCTTCATTCCGAAGATGATTGCCGACATCGCTGCCGGACAGATCAGTATCATGTACGGTTTCCATGGTCCTAACTATATCACCGCTTCGGCTTGTGCTTCATCGTCGAACGCCTTAGCAGACGCCTTCAACCTGATTCGTTTGGGCAAGGCCAATGCTATCGTTGCCGGTGGTGCTGAGGCTGCCATCTGTGCCTGTGGCGTAGGCGGTTTCAATGCCATGCACGCCCTGTCAACCCGTAACGACGAGCCTGAGAAGGCCAGCCGTCCGTTCAGCGCCAGCCGCGACGGATTCATCATGGCCGAGGGTGCCGGCTGTCTCATTCTCGAGGAGCTGGAGCACGCCAAGGCTCGTGGCGCCAAGATCTATGCCGAGATGGTTGGTGCCGGCATGAGTGCCGACGCTCACCACATCACTGCCTCTCACCCCGAGGGCTTAGGTGCCAAGCTCGTCATGCAGAACGCTTTGGAGGATGCCGAGCTGAATCCCGAAGACATCGACTATATCAATGTTCACGGCACGTCAACCCACGTGGGCGACATCTCTGAGGCCAAGGCCATCAAGGAGGTATTTGGCGATGCTGCCTTCAAACTGAACATCTCGTCGACGAAGTCGATGACGGGTCACTTGCTTGGTGCTGCCGGTGCTGTCGAAGCTATGGTCACCGTGCTGGCCGTGCAGAACGACATCGTGCCGCCGACCATCAACCACGAGGAAGGCGATGACGATCCTGAGATTGACTATAATCTGAACTTCACTTTCAATAAGGCTCAGAAGCGTACCGTCCGTGCCGGACTCAGCAACACGTTCGGCTTCGGTGGACACAATGCCTGTGTTGTCTTTAAGAAGTATGAGGCTTAGTGATATTATCGCACGTTTAAAGCTCCCTTTCCGCGAGGAGAAGGAGCTTTTTTCTTCTCTTTACGGTATTATGGGGTTCTATCCCCACGACATCAGCTATTATAAGCAGGCGCTGATGCACAAGAGTATTGGCCGTCGCAACGACAAGGGCCGTCCGCTGAACAACGAGCGTTTGGAATTCTTAGGCGATGCACTGCTTGATGCCGTTGTCGGCCACATCGTCTACGACCATTTCCCCGGCAAGCGTGAGGGTTTTCTCACCAACACCCGCTCGAAGCTCGTCAGTCGCGACACGTTGGGCAAGCTGGCTGAGGAGATGGGGCTGACGCGCCTGATACTCAGTAGCGGACACAGCAACTCACACAACAGCTATATGGCCGGCAACGCTTTCGAGGCATTGGTGGGAGCTATCTATCTGGATCAGGGCTACGATGCCGTCATGCGGTTTATGAAGAAACGTATCCTGGCCCGCGTCATCAATATCGACAAGGTGGCTTACAAGGAGGTGAACTTCAAGTCGAAGCTCTTGGAGTGGAGTCAGAAGAACCGCGTACACATGGAATTCCGCATGCAGAAGCAGGATAAGGACAAGGAAAGCGGGTCGCCAATCTTCAAGTTCCAGGTCTTTATGGAGGGCGTTGCCGGTGAGAGTGGCCAGGGCTTCTCAAAAAAGGAAGCACAGCAGTTGGCGTCAGAGGCTACATTGAAGCGTCTCAAGCGCGAACCGCAGTTCATCGATGCCATCTTCAATGCCAAGTCAGAGCGCACGAAGATGGAGGAGATGCCTACGATGGCCGTTCCCTCGACAGAGCAGGAACAGGACTTCGTCATTCATCAGCCGGAGGCTGAGGAAGAGGGGACTGGGACCAATGAGGCCAATAGGACTAATGGGACCTATGGGACTAATGGGACCCATAAGTCCTATGAGACCCATAAGACCCATGATGAGACCACCGATGAGTTTGACCTGAGCGACATCACGGCTACGCCGCAAGAGCGGTCGCGCGAGGATATTATCGCTGCAGCTGAGGCTGCCGCCTTTGCTGAAGGCTGAAAAAAAAGAATCAATAGTTTCTGAGGTACTCTTTGATAGCATCAATGAGTGCCTCATTTTCTTTTGGCGTCTGTGCCGATACGCGGAAACAATGGTTGTCAAGCCCGTGGAAGTTGGAGGCGTCGCGAACCAGGATGCCATAGTTGTCGATGAGCCACTGTTTCAGGTGGGCCGAGTGGCTCCTTTCAAGATAGCAGAGCATAAAATTGGTATCGCTGTCCATGAGCATCAGTCCCGGCAGCTGGCTTAATGCTGTGTGCAGCCTGCGGGCTTCGTTCAGATAGGCCTGCTTGTCGGAAATCACCTCAATATGGTTTTCTATCAGGAACTTGCCTGCTTCAATGGCTAAGGCATTGACCGTCCACGGTTGGCGCAGCAGGCGCAGACGGTCGATGATGATAGGCGAGGCCGTGACGTAGCCTAAGCGCAGGCCGGGAATGCAATACTGTTTCGTCATCGAGTGGAGCAAGATGAGGTTGTGACAGTCGAGCATCTCGTTGGGAACAAGCATCGACTTCATCGTATAGCCCTCATACGACTGGTCGACGACGAAGGTATAGGCTCGCTGCTCGCGGATGACATGGCTCATCAGTGCCTTCAGCATCACGTTACCTGTCGGGTTGTTGGGGTTGCAGAGCCAGTAGACGCGGTTGTCTGGCAACACTTCCATGTCGTCGTTGTCGTAATATGATACGATATGGCCGTTTATGCGGCAGGCGTCCTCATATTCGCTGAACGTTGGCTGTGGAATGACGGATGCATAGCCGCGATAGAGCTGTGCAATGAGATAGATGGCCTCTGTAGCACCCGAGGTCACCAAGATATGGGTCTGGGGAATGTTCAGTTCTTCAGCCAGCATGGCCTCCAATGTGGTGGCTTCAGGCTCTGGATAGGCGCCGACGACATCGAGCTTGGTGGCCAGATGTGCTTTCAGTGCTGTCAGGTCTGCGAAACCTGGCAGGTTTGAGCTGAAGTTCATTTTGATGGCGTCGTAGCGGAAGGCGTCGTCGCCGTGTCCATGTATCATGCTGTCTTGTCTATTTTAATTGTCAGTGTGTCGCTGTCGAAACGTATGCCGCGCCGCTCTATGAACCGGCTAAGTACACCATTACCGGCTAACTCATGCGGGGTGCCGATGCAGAGTCCCTCTGAGCGGTCCATCAGCCAGATGCGATCAGCCACCTGTAGGGCCAGTTCCAGATCGTGTGTCGACAGAAAGATAATCTTCCGTGCCTGCTGACAGATTTGTCTGAGCAGCAACATCACCTCCACCTTACTGGGGAAGTCGAGGAATGCTGTCGGCTCGTCTAAGTAGATGACAGGCGTCTGCTGGGCCAGTGCCTTGGCTATCATCACCTTCTGGCGCTCACCGTCAGACAGGGTGTCTACCAACCTGTCTTGAAGATCGGCGATGCCTACCTGCTCGATGGCCTTGCTGACGATGCGCCGGTCGTCGTCAGAATAGGTGCCCCAGAACCCAGTGTAAGGCGAGCGCCCTAAGCTGACCAGCTCGACGACGGTCATATTGCGCACGTCGGGTTTCTCCGTCAGTACCACGCCAACCGCACGACTCAGCTCTGCGGCTGTATAGTCGTCAATCTCGCGGCCATCGATGACGATACTGCCCCCTAACTTGGGCTGGAAGGCCGACAACGTGCGCAACAGTGTTGACTTGCCTACACCGTTAGCACCGAGCAGACAGGTCAGTTCACCCTCGTGGATGGTAGCGTTAATGCCGTCGGCCACCACTTTGGTGTTTTTCTTAGTTTGGTAGCCGATGCTCAGTTGGCGTAGTTCAACACAGTCTTTATTCATAATGCTGCAAAGTTAAGCACTTTTCTACTTATCACCAAATAATTTGACGATTTTCTTTTATTTTGCGTCTGCCGACTCGATAAGCTGCTTGAAGACGGGGTTGCGGCTGAGGAGTGCTGCGTTGCCCGTCATCAGCAGTTGTTTGCGGGCGCGAGTGATGGCAACATTCAGCTTGCGGTCGATGGTGCGACCGTTCTCTTCGAAACAGTTCGAGGTGAGGAAGTCAAGCTGGTAGGGGCGGCTGACGGTGAACGAGTAGATGATAACGTCGCGCTGTGAGCCTTGATAGCGCTCAACGGTGTCGATGGAGATGTGCCGCAGACTGTCGATGCCTAATCGCTCTATCTCGCTGCGGATGGTAGCTATCTGGTTGCGATATGGCACGATGACGCCCACCGTCTTGGCACAGTCGAAACGCGGGCCGTAAAAGCGATGGATGCGCCGCAGAAGGTCGGCCACGATGCGGGCTTCAGCGGGGTTGCTCTTGTCGGAGAACTCATGGGGCTTATAGGACTCATAGGTCTTATAGGACCCATAGGACCCATAGGACCTATTATCAAAAAACACCACGCGCCGTTGTTTCAGCAGGTCGTCGGTAGCATCCTCTGACGGCAGGTCGTAGTGTAGCGACGTGTCCAACTGGTGCTCCAACGGCACAGGCTCCAACTGCTCGTCGTGGTAGAACATACGGTTAGGGAATTGTGCTATGTCGGGGTGCATACGGCCTTGCTTTCGCAGGATGCCCGTCAATGCCGTTCGTCCGCAGTGGCGCTCCCAGTTGAGTAGCCGTTCGAAGAGCGACTGCCGACAGTCGGTGATGCCGATGTCGTTGAGCAGGGGGTCGTCTACCCGCGACTCCTCCTCTGTCTGTTGTACGACAGCCGGTAGCTGTTTATGGTCGCCTATCAGGATAAAGCGGTCGATGCGGTCGCTACTGAGCAAGCCGACAAGTCCTGGCTCCAGAATCTGCGAGGCTTCGTCGACAATGCAGAGCGAGAAATGCTTCAATGCGAAGATGTAGGGCCGTGCCTGCATGATGGAGGTGGTACCTACGATGATGGGTGTCTCTATGATACGTTGCCGAATATCGTCGAGCTTCGTATGCTGTTCGAGCATGGTCTCTAAGAGCCGCCCTTTGAAGCGCGGGTCGCACGATGTTTCGTTGGCAATGCGCAGGTAGTTCTTGCCGGCATCTTCAAGCATGGAACAGATCTCGTCCACAGCACGGTTGGTGTAGGATAATAAGAGGAGAGAGGATTGTTCCTCTTCCACCAGGAATCGGAGTGCCATCGACGTCTTGCCTGTACCCGGAGGACCGACAAGCAAGAAGTAGTCGCGCGCCTGCTTGGCTCGCAGCAGGATGTCGTCGTAATGAGGGTGATAGCTGTGCGACAGCTGCAGACTGGTGTCGACGCGTGGTGTCCGCTGTCCTAAGAGCAGGGTGCGCTTGTCGGTACTGGCCGTGACAAACTGATACAGACCCTTGATGGCGCTGGTGGTGTTCTGGTCGCTGCTGGCGTGCTCAATGGCCCAATGCGGCTCGTTCATGGGGTCGAAACCTTGCTGCTCGTCGTTCAGCCGCACTTTCACGCCGCCGTTGCCTATCTCTTCTATCGTACCTTTATATAATATGGCGTTGCGTACGTCGGGCTCTTGCTCGTAGTTGTAGACGTACACCATATCGCCCCGTCGGAAGTTGGCTAAGTCAGTACCCGACAGCTCGGTGATGATATTGCCCGTTTCTATCTTCTCGGTCAGCGGCATGTTCCAGAGGTCGCTCACCGCGCTGCCCTGGCCTTCCTGCCGCCCCACCTTCTGTAGTAGCTGTTCACGATAGACGAAGGTCATCATGCGCTCAAAGTAGGCGCGCTCGGTCAAACTGAGAGGTGTGAACTGTGAACTGAGAACTGAGAGTTGAGGTTCGATGTAGCGGTAGTAAAAACCGTCCTTCTTAGCCTCCTTGTAGACGACGGCGGGCTGCAGCAGCGGCAGGATGCGCCCGAAGCCCTCGCGGGCCATCAGCAGTTCTGTGGCCACGATCTTATTGCGTAGCCGGATGGCTTCTCGGAACAGCTCGCGGTAGAAGTTGACGTAGAGCAGACCCTGTGTGGCGGGATAGCGCGAGTAGAGCAGGCGGATGTCTACCTGACTGTCTGAGCGTCCGAAGTTGTAGCGCAGGATGCCGTAATAGAGCAGCAGCTGAACGTAGTGGTCTTCCTTGTGCTGGATGTTGGCTGTCGGCCGCTCGATGCTATAGTTCTTGCCCGACTTCTGCTCCACCAGCAGCCGCATGTCGCTCGTCATCAAGTCGACACGTCCCTGCAGACCTAAGCGTTCACAGACGAACGACGGTTCCAGCAAGGCTTTCGAGCGGTCGTAGCCTGCTTCGGTGAAGAGTGCCGTTACCGCCTCGCTGATGTTCTGGCATTGCTGCTGTGCGTCGGCGACGAAGGTTGCCGGGTTGAAGTCTTCGCAGGTACAGAACTGAAGGGCCTGTTCGCGAAACGACTGGCTGATGCTGTCGCTGATGCGGTGGTCGGCCTGGTTAATGATATTGTCTAACGCCGTGCCGGCAAAGTTACCAAGGAGGATGGCCTGCGAGTTGGCACGCGGCTTCAGCCGTTCGATGGTGTAGAGCAGGGGGTGATGACCGTATTCCGCCTGGAAGCAGCGAGCCAGCGTCGAGATGTCTATCAGGAAGTCGGGCTCTACTACCACTAAGCCTGGCTGTATGTGCGTGTCGTGCTCCACATGACAGTCGAGCAGGTTCAGTTGCATGCCCTCGCGTAATACCTTGTTCAGGTAAGCCTGTTCCGTGTAGTCGATAGTGATGTGTGCGCCGTCAGCCGTGTCTGCCTCTATCGTCTGCTCATTCCACGTGCTGACAATACATCTCAGGTAGCGGCGGTTGATGGTGGGCGCGACGTGTTCAGGCGTCTGTGGCGAATGGGGTATCAGCTGCGTCAGCCCGTCGGGCACGCTGGTCTTGAACACCGCCGAGATGAAGCGTGCCAGCGTCCGCACATCCTGCAGCCACTGTTCACGGGGAGGCACCTCAGTATGGTTCGAGCGTCGCCTCACAGCCTGTATCGCTATGCGCTCGGCCACCGTCATACCGCTATGCTTCGTCAGGAAATCCACCTGCGAGAAAAGACTGCCGAAGCCCGTACCCACAGTCTTCAGCCCTTCGGCACAACAGAGTACCAGCGTTTCGTGCATAAAGCGCAGTGCCGCTGCCGAAGGTTCTGTCAGCGCCAATTCTGTGCATCGTTCGTACAGTTCGTCAATGGTCATGGCGCAAAATTACGAAAAAAATGTGAAAGGTGGCTTGTATATTTAAATAATTTCCTACCTTTGTGCTCACAAACTAATATTAACCTGTCAGATGATGGAGAATTATTTTGCTGAACCACAGCGCTATGATAATGGTATGCAATATCAGCGGTGCGGACGTTCAGGCGTCCTGCTGCCGAAAGTGTCGTTAGGATTTTGGCATAACTTCGGTGGTATCGACCCTTACGAACGTAGCCGTGAGATTACGCACTATGCTTTTGACCACGGTATTACACATTTCGATTTGGCCAACAACTACGGCCCTCCTTACGGCTCGGCTGAAGAGACGATGGGCCGTCTGATGGACGATAGTTTCCGCTCTTACCGTGACGAGCTTTTTATCTCGACAAAAGCGGGTTATGATATGTGGGCAGGACCTTACGGCAATTG
>JAEEGG010029557.1_pt1 | contig 10235 bp, 9 predicted proteins | sample 9134161 | NCBI WGS metagenome assembly JAEEGG01 (sample SAMN16246543, study PRJNA631951) | gut metagenome | biome: gut microbiome; feature: rumen; material: CR-attached | host: Bos | place: Iran: Karaj | collected 2018-10 | reverse complement strand
CCATCGCCGCCCTGAAAGCGCATGGTCACGAAGTCGAGGTCCTCATCAAGAAAAAAGACATTCTGGAGGATCTGCTCAATAATGCAGGGATCCCCTATCACAACATCTTGGAAGAAGGACGGAGCAATTCCAAGGCCGGCCTCCTTCTGGGCATCCTGAAACGTGCCTGGAGGCTGAACGCTTTCTGCCGTCGTTTCCGCCCGGATCTGCTGACCGGGTCCAGTGTGGAGAATTCGCTCATCGGACCTCTGCGGCGCATCCCCGTGATCAGCATCGGCGAAGACGACGCGGACGTCGTGCCGAACTATGCCCGCCTGACCTACCCAGGTGCGAGTGTCATCCTGTGTCCGGAATCCTGTGACTGCGGGAAATGGAATGCCAAGGCCGTCAAGTATCCCGGTTATCAGGAACTCGGCTATCTGCACCCGGACAACTTCACACCGGATCAAGAAGTCGTGCGCAAGTACTTCGATCCCGACAAGCCCTATTTCGTCATGCGTTTTTCCGGCCTGAACGCCCATCATGACGTGGGGATCCGGGGAATCAACAACGACATCGCCGAAAAGATCGTCGATATCCTGAAGCCCCACGGCGACATCTACATCACCTCGGAACGGGCGCTGGATCCCCTCCTCGAGCCTTACCGCATCGCCATCAACCCGCTTGACATCCACCACGTGATGGCTTTCGCCGAACTGTATATCGGCGACAGCCAAACCATGGCGGCCGAGTCCGGCGTGTTGGGCGTCCCCTTCATCCGTTTCAATGATTTCGTGGGTAAAATCGGCTACCTCAACGAGTTGGAGCATAAATACAACCTGGGATTCGGCATCACTCCGGACGCTGAAGAAACGCTCTATAAGACCCTGGAGGACCTGCTGACGATGCCGGACCGCAAGGCCGTTTTCCAGCAGAGAAGGCAGCAGATGCTGTCCGCATCCATCAATTTTGCGGATTTTCTTACTAACTTTATCGAATCTTATCCCATTCACGGCAGGAAATGAAAGATTATCTTCCTCTCGAATGGCAGGAATTGCCTGAATACGAAGCCGGTTCGCTCGCCGAATCGACGAAGCGTTCCGCCCGCGAACACGGGTATCGTTCCGCCTTATGGTTCGGCCTCGTCCGTCTCAAGGACCACTGGCTGGGCAACTGGGCGATGCACGCGCCCTGGGGCGGCGTCCGCAAATGGCTGCAACGGCAGCGGGGCGTCAAGATCGGGAAGAACGTCCACTGGGGAACGAATGTCATCGTGGACAATACCTTCCCCAACTTCGTCGTGATCGAGGACGGCGTGTCGGTCTCCGGCAACGACTACTTCCTTGCACACGCAAAACCCCTGAAATATCACGCCCGCTGCGCCGAGTCTTTCGTCGCGCCCGTGATCGTCCGCAAGCATGCCTGGATCGCCATCAATGTCACTATTCTCCCCGGCGTGGAGATCGGGGAAGGAGCCATTGTCTCGGCCGGCAGTGTCGTCAGCAAGGATGTGCCACCCTTTACCGTCGTGCGGGGCAATCCAGCCAAAGTCGTTGCCGACCTGGCCGGTATCCTCAAAGAAAACTACGAGCCGGAAGCATTTGAACGATTCTTGCAAGAACGCAAAAAGAAATATAAGATTTAAGCATATGGAACTGAATGACTTTATCGCCCGCTTCGCCGAGCAATTCGAAGACACGGATCCCGCCGGAATCACTGCCGGGACCGCTTATAAAGACCTGGACGAATGGAGCTCCATCCTCGCTTTCTCCGTCATCGCGATGGTCAAAACCGAGTATGACAAGACCGTCACCGGGGCGGAGATCCGCCACTGCGAGACCGTAGAAGACCTCTTTAACACCATCGCGGCCAAATGACGGACTCCCCTTTTGAACTGACGTGGAAAACCATCCTCGTGACCGGCGCCTCTTCCGGCATCGGCCAGGCGACGGCGCGGCTATGCGCCCGCATGGGAGCCCGCGTCATCCTGGGCGGCCGCAACAAGGAGCGGTTGGCCGAAACCCTTGAAGGCCTCCCCGGCAAGGACCATCTGGCGGTCGCGGCCGACTTGACCCTCGCCGAAGAACGGGCCTCCCTCATCGGGCAAATCCCTGCATTGGACGGAGTCGTCCACGCCGCAGGGACGGGCCACCGCAAGCTGTGCAAGTCCCTGACGGAAGAAGACATCAACGCAGTCATGGCGGCCAATTTCAACGCTGCCGTACTCCTGCAGGCCGCCTTGCTGACCGGAAAAAAGATCAACCGGGGCGCTTCCCTCGTCTTCCTGTCCTCCCGCACCGCGGAGGTCCCGACGGTGGCGAATGCGCTTTACAGCGCGTCCAAGGGCGCGCTGCAGTCCTATGCCAAATGCCTGTCCCTCGAACTGGCTCCCCGGCAGATCCGGGTCAACTGCATCTGCCCGGCCATGGTATGGACGCCCCTCATCCTTTCCGAGGGAGCGACCGAGGAGCAACTTAAAGAGCAGGAGGCCCTCTATCCGCTCAAGCGTTACGGCCGGCCGGAAGATATCGCGAACCTCGCCGTCTTCCTCCTGTCCGACGCCGCTTCCTGGATGACCGGATCCTGTATCGACATCACCGGCGGAGCCATCACGATATGAAAGCCTATATCAAAGCGATCTCGTACTATCTCCCGGAGCGCGTCTGCACCAACGACGAGCTCGTGGCCGAATTCCCCGAGTGGGATGTAGAGAAGGTGTACGACAAAGTCGGCGTCCGGCAGAGGCACCTTGCCGCTCCGGACCAGACGGCCGGAGACCTGGCGGAAGCGGCTGCGCGCAAGTTATTCGCCGAGTACGACATCTCCCCTGCCGGGATCGATTTTATCCTGCTCTGCACCCAAAGTCCGGATTACCGGCTGCCCTCGACCGCCTGTATCCTGCAGGATCGCTTGGGGATCCCGACCTCGGCCGGCGCGCTGGATTATGACCTGGGCTGCTCGGGATGCATCTACGGCCTGGCCCTCGCCAAGGGGTTGGTCGTGGCCGGCCTGGCCCGGAATGTCCTGCTCGTGACGGCAGAGACCTACACGAAATACCTCCATCCGGACGACAAGAGCAACCGGACCATCTTCGGAGACGGAGCCGCCGCCTGCCTGGTTTCCGCCGAGAAAGGATTCGCCGAGATCGGTGAGTTCGTCTTCGGGACCGACGGGTCCGGAGCCGGCGACCTGATGGTCAAGACCGGCGGCGCCCGCATTCCCGAACCGTCCGGACACTCGACCGTCGACGACGACGGCCACGTCAATCGCGAGGACTGGCTCTACATGAACGGCAGCGCCATCTTCAATTTCACCCTCGAACGGGTCCCCGCCCTTGTCAAGCAGCTCTTGCAGAAGAGCGCGCTGGAGAAAGACGAGATCGATTATTACGTCTTCCACCAAGCCAACAAATTCATGCTAAGCACCTTGCGCAAGGTCTGCGGAATCCCGAAAGACCGTTTCCACAGCGATCTGGAGCGCACGGGCAACACAGTCTCCCCCACCGTATTCATCGCCCTGAAGGACAGCCTGGACCAGGGCATCCTCCATCAGGGGATGAAAGTGATGACCTGCGGCTTCGGCGTCGGCCTCTCTTACGGGGGCACCGTCCTTCAGTTCTAGCCTTATAGCCATGAGTCTTTATCGTCATATTGACAGAAAATTGATCCTTCCCCTGGCTGAGAAGTTGATGGGACGGAATCTGACCGGGGAACTTACTTTCCTGACGGAGACTCAATGGATGTCGGAGGATGACCTGCGAGGGCTCCAGAACGCCAAACTTCAGGCGCTGGTCAAGCATTGCTACGAGCGGGTTCCTTACTATTCGACTCTATTCCGTTCCCTGGGACTGACTCCGGATGATATCCGGTCCCGGGAAGACCTGGCCAAGTTACCCATCCTGACCAAAGAGTTGATCCGGGAGCATTACGACGAACTCATCGCGACAGATTGCGCCGACAGAAAAGCCATGGACGGCTCTACAGGGGGCAGCACGGGGACACCGATGCGTTTCAAGGAGGACATCCGCTCCTGGAACTGCCTGAGAGCCTTGACGGTGCGGGGATGGTCCTGGGCGGGATTTGAACTGGGCGAAAAATTGTTCACGCTTGCCGGCAATTCCCTGGTTAAGAAAAACACCGGGACAAAAGCGCTGGTCTCCCATTTCATTTATGACCGCTTGATCATGAGAAATGACAAGCGCAACTGTACTGACATTTCGCCTGAAGCACTGGAAGGGCATTATCAGGAAATGATTCGATTCAAGCCGTCCGCGATCCGCGGATATGCTTCTTCTCTTTATTTCCTCGCGAAATACATAGAGCAAAACAATCTGCCCGTTTGTACGGTAAAAGCCGTTTTCACAACTGGGGAGAAGCTTCATCCGAAATACCGGGACAAGATCCGGCGAGTTTTCCAAGCTCCCGTTTTCGACGCATATGGCGCCGCAGACGGCGGCGTTTCCGCCCAGGAATGCGACCGTCATGAAGGACTGCATATCGGAGAAGAGCATTGCATATTGGAAATCGTAGACAAAGACGGCCGTCCCGTACCGGACGGGGAGACGGGATATGTGGTCTCGACGGATCTCAACAACTATGTATTCCCCTTTTTGCGGTATAAGGTGGGAGACCTGGCATACATCAAAAAGGAGCGTTGCAGCTGTGGACGGAAGCATCGCCTTTTGGGTGAAGTTATCGGCCGTGAAGGCCGGGCCATCTATAACAAGGATGGCCGTCCCTATTCGTCCATCATCCTGGACAACATGATGTTCAAGGACCTGGATTTCCATTCCGAATCCAGCCAGCGGCTCTACGAAAAGATCGACCGGTTCCAGATCCGGCAAGACAAGAACGGAGATCTCGTCATCCTGATCAAACCCGTCGACCCGGATGAATCTCCGGACACGTTCGACTATATCAAAGAGAATTTCTCCACCTATTTCCCCCAATCGGTCATTGAACTGAAGTTTACCGACGACATCCCTACCCTGCCCTCCGGAAAGGAGGATTACTGTGTTTCTGACTATTTGACCGAATGACGGCTGTCGAGTATGGATTTCACCCTGGACAAATATACCTCGCTGCTGCGAAACCTGGACGCCTACCGGTTCCATACACTGACCCTGCGCCATGACGTGGACCTTCGGCCGGAGAACTCTCTCCGCACGGCAAAGATCGAGTCGGAGTTGGGTCTGCACGGCATCTATTATTTCCGGGCCGTTCCGGAAAGTTGGGACGAAGACATCATCCGGCAAATCGCCGCCTTGGGCCACGAGATCGGCTACCATTACGAGTCCCTGACGACCTGCAACGGCGATGTCGATGCAGCCTACGCGGATTTCTGCAAGAATCTGGAAGCCCTGCGCCGGATCGTTCCTGTCCGGAGCATTTGCATGCACGGCAGTCCCCGCTCCCCATGGGACAGCAAGGATATCTGGAACAAATACGATTACCACGCGCTGGGAATTGACACCGAGCCCTATCTAGATACCGACTTCTCTCGAGTCTTTTACCTGACGGATACCGGTCGCCGCTGGGACGGATACAAAGTCAGCGTACGGGACAAGATCCCCAAATACCAGGACGAATGGACGGCTAAGGGTCTTTCTTTCCATAGCACAGACGACATCATCGAAGGCCTGAAGAAAGGTCTCATCCCCAAGGATCTGATGATCACCGTCCACCCCCAGCGCTGGAATCCTTTCGGCCTTGCCTGGTGCAAGGAACTCCTTCTCCAACAACTGAAAAATATCGTCAAACGAATACTAATCCTCATCAAGAAATGATCAACGTCATCGGACTAGGATATATCGGCCTCCCGACGGCCTTGATGCTTGCCTCCCACGGGCAGGCCGTAGTCGGGACGGACTACAATGCGGACCTTGTCGCCACCCTCAACGCGGGAAAGACGACCTTCAAGGAAGACGGTCTGGACGAACTGTTCGCGGCGGCTCTCAAAGGCGGCATCCGTTTCACCACGGAATACCAGCGTACGGACATCTACATCGTATCCGTACCCACACCCTACGACAAGTTCTCCAAGAAAGTGGACCCCTGCTATGTCGTCAAGGCCGTGGAGCAGGTGCTGGAAGTCTGCCCGGAAGAGGCCGTGGTCGTCATCGAGTCGACCATCTCCCCTGGCACCATCGACAAGTCGGTCCGTCCCGTCGTCGCCGCCTCGGGCAAGAGGGTGCAGCTGGTCCATGCCCCGGAACGCATCATCCCCGGCAACATGGTCTACGAGCTCCTCAACAACAACCGCACGATCGGAGCGGACGACCCGGCCGTCGGCGAAAGGATCAAGGCCGTCTATGCCAGTTTCTGCCGGGGCGAAATCGTCGTCACGGACATCCGCACCGCAGAAATGACCAAGGTCGTGGAGAACACCTACCGCGCCGTCAACATCGCCTTCGCCAACGAACTTGCGCGCATCTGCCGCCACGACGGGATGGACGTCTATGAGATTATCCGCATATGCAACATGCATCCCCGCGTCAACATCCTGCAGCCGGGCCCCGGCGTCGGCGGCCACTGCATCAGCGTGGACCCCTGGTTCCTCGTGGGCGACTACCCCAGCCTGGCCAAGGTCATCGACGAGTCGATGCGGACCAATGACTCCCAGCCCGCTTTCGTCCTGAACCGCATCCACGAAATCATGAAGGAACGCGGCATCACGGATCCCGGCCGCGTCGGCCTCTATGGCCTGACCTATAAGGAGAATGTGGACGACGTGCGCGAATCCCCCACCCTGCAGTTGCTGGAGTGTCAGGAGCGCCACCTTGCCGATCCCCTCAAGGTCTATGACCCCCTTATCGAAAAGGACATCGTTCCCGGCCAATACCACGATTTCGACGCCTTCCTGCGGGATACCGACCTGCTTGTCATCATGGTCAAGCATGACCACATCAAGCAGAACTGGGACAAGCTCTCCGGCAAGGTCATCCTCGACTGCCACAACATTTGCCCCCTCCCGGGAGTCTATCATATTTAAACCGTCATCCAGTCATTCCCGGCTTGACCGGGAATCTCCAGGTCCTCTATGAAGAAAGTTTTATTAGTTTTCGGCACCCGCCCCGAGGCCATCAAAATGTGCCCGCTGGTCAAGGAATTCCAGCGACACCCGGATGACTTCGAAACCCGGGTCTGCGTCACCGGCCAGCACCGGGAGATGCTGGACCAGGTCCTCGACATCTTCGGCGTCGTGCCGGATTTTGACCTCAACATCATGCAGCAGGGCCAGGACCTGTACGACGTCACATCGCGCGTCCTGCTCGGGATGCGCAGCGTCCTCGACGAGGCAAAACCTGACGTGGTGCTGGTCCATGGAGATACGACGACTTCGACAGCGGCCGCCCTGGCTGCATTCTACCGCCAGATCCCCGTGGGGCATGTGGAAGCGGGCCTCCGTACACACAACATCTACAGCCCTTGGCCGGAAGAGATGAACCGTCAAATAACGGGACGCATCGCATCTTTCCATTTTGCCCCGACAGAATTAAGCCGGCAGAACATGCTGGAAGAGGGAGTTCCGGAAGATCGGATTACGGTCACCGGCAACACGGTGATCGACGCCCTGCAGATGGTCGTCAGGCGTATCAAGGAGAATCCCGCCCTGTCCGAGACGCTGGCCAGGCAGATTCGGGATACAGGGTACGATATCGAGAGATTGGAGATCCCCGGTCAGGCCGGGGATGACGATGGAGCCGGGGATGACGATGGAGCCGGGGATGACGGGAAACGACTGGTACTGATTACCGGCCACCGGAGAGAGAACTTCGGAGAAGGATTCCTTAATATCTGCCGGGCTATCCGGGACTTGGCCGGGCGTTACCCCGATGTCGATTTCGTTTATCCTATGCACCTCAATCCTAATGTGCGGGAGCCGATACGGGAGGTATTCGGGGAGGAGATGGCCGGTCGGGCCGGCCATGACGGGGCTATCACCCACGGCAACGACCGGGTTCCTTCCACGAACCTGTTCTTTATCGAGCCGCTGGACTATTTGGATTTCGTTTTCTTGATGGAGCGGTCGACTTTGGTTCTGACTGACTCCGGTGGCATACAGGAAGAAGCGCCGGGACTGGGGAAGCCGGTTCTCGTCATGCGGGATACGACAGAGCGTCCCGAAGCGTTGGAGGCTGGGACGGTACGACTCGTCGGCACGGATTATACCCGTATCACAGAGGAAGTTTCACGTCTTTTGGACGATTCGCAGGCCTATGTCCGGATGTCCTGCGCCGTCAACCCCTATGGAGATGGAAAAGCCTGCGGAAGGATAGTGGAAAAGTTGAAATAATTGATTAAATTTGCAGATTGAATTAGAATTATAGCATCATTTTCAATATGAAAAGAGTTCTTAATAACGGATTGTTGGTCATCCTGGCCGTTCTTTGTGCCGCGTCCTGCGTAACAACCCGGAAGATTGCCTACTTGCAGGATTTGACCCACGGGTCCCAGATTGAGTTGGAAGATACTTTCGAGGCTGTTATCAGTCCTTATGACGAATTGGACATCGTCATCTCCTGTTTTGACCAGGAGTTAGCAAAGCCGTTCAACCTTTACTCTATGGGGTCTGGTACCATGAACTCCACAAACGGTTTGGCATATTTAGTAGACCAGTATGGCGATATCGAGCTCCCGGTCCTGGGCAAGATCCACGCCGCCGGCCTGACCCGCCTCAAACTGCAAGAGCGCATTCGCGAGATGTTAGTCGAAGGTAATTATATCAGCGATCCTTTCGTCATGGCCCGTTTCCGCAACTTCAAGATCTTCTTCCTCGGCTCAAACGGCGGCAAAGCAATCACCATCCCTAACGAGCGCTGCACCTTCCTGGAAGCCCTGGCCCTGTCCGGCGACTTGAACGTCTATACCCAGCGCAACAAGATCGCGGTCATGCGTGAGATTGACGGACAAATCAAGGTCCGCTACCTGGATCCCCGATCTTCCAAGGTCTTCGACGATCCCTTCTTCATGCTCCAGCAGAACGACTTCATTATCACCCGCCAGACTGCCCACAAGAATTTCATGGACTCCTATGCCCAGTGGACTCCAGTAGTATCCATGTTCTCCACTCTCTTCAGCATCGCATCCTTCGCTCTCCTCCTTACGCAGTACTTTAAATAGTCACCCATGGCCCAGAATCAGACCGAAAACGATCTCTCCTTCCTGGAGAAAAAAGATGCCAACGCCCTGTCCGGCAAGGATATCTTCTTTACCATACTGCGCAACCTGCACTGGCTGATCCTCTGCGCCGCCATCGGCGCCGCAATCGCCTGGTTCCGCAGCGACCGGGCCAACCGCATCTACGAGAGCCACGCCAAGATCATCATCAACAGCGTGACCCGCAACCGTCTCACCAACGGCATTACGATGTGGGAGAACATCACCAACCGCCGCATCCCTACGACCCTGAGCGCCATCAATGACGAGATCATCATCCTCAAGTCCGAGGCTCCAATGCTCGAGGTGGCCAAGCGGCTGGACCTGGGCATGGATTACAAGTACCAGACGAAGGTGGTCAAGCGGATGAAAGACCTATACAAGGAATCCCCCATCGATGTTTCCCTTCCCGACCTGAAGGAAACGGACCATGCCAGTTTCAGCGTAACCGTACGCAGGGACTCCACCCTGTCGATCCAAATCGGAGAAGCGGATCCCGTTCCGGGACGCCTGCGCGACACGATTTCCACCAGCTTCGGCCGTGTCATCATTCAGCCGACCTGGGCCCTGCGCGACCTGTATTATGACAACCCCATCATCGTTACGCACCGCAACATCAACAGCATTGCAGAGACCTACCGCCGCAAGGTAGTCGTCGCCCGCAACAGTTCCGGAGACGGTATCATCAACTTCCGGCTCAACGATACCTCCCCCCAGCGTGCCGCCGACATCCTGAACGAGATGATCGCCGTTTACAACGACGGAACGATCCAGGAAAAGACCCAGATCATCCAGCAGACCTCCGACTTCATCAACGAGCGCATCGCGCAGCTCGATACGGAGCTCGGCGCCAAGGAGTCGCAGATCGCCTCCTTCAAGCGCGAGAACCAGATCGTCAACCTGAACGATTACGGAAAGTCCTATCTTTCCGCCAGCATCCAGTCCAACGAAGAGATGGCGAAGGTCCGGTCCCAGATCTCCCATGCGGAGTATCTGATGCAGCTGACCAACAGCAATTTGGACAACAAACTGTTTCCCGTCACGATCAACGTCGAAGACGAGAACATCAAGGCCACCATCGCCCGGTTCAACGACTTG
>JAEEGG010029554.1_pt1 | contig 10236 bp, 10 predicted proteins | sample 9134161 | NCBI WGS metagenome assembly JAEEGG01 (sample SAMN16246543, study PRJNA631951) | gut metagenome | biome: gut microbiome; feature: rumen; material: CR-attached | host: Bos | place: Iran: Karaj | collected 2018-10 | reverse complement strand
GGGCGTCGGCGATGCGCCCGAGCGAATCGGCGATCCTGTCGGCGGTGGTGGGACTGGTGTGACTGGTGTGACTTGTGGGAGCCGTGTGACTTGTGGGAGTTTGCGTCCCACCTGTCTCACCAGTCCCACTTGTCCCACATCTGCATTGCGCGCATGGCGCAACGCATGGCTTCGTTTCTTGTTTCATCTTGCGTTTTCCTTGTTGACGGACCCCGAACCATTCGGGGATTCCGCACTACGCGCAAGATGAACCGAATCTGAACCGATTTGGAGATGCCAAGGTGGACGAAAGCCAATAAAAAAGCCCCCCAAAAAAGTTTTGGGGGGTGAACCGAATTTGAACCGATTTTTCAGGTCAGGTCAGGTGCGGGGGCTGCCGAGCAGCGGTCGGTTGGCGGCGCGGACCGTCTGGGCGGCGAACTTGCCCTCCCGGTAGAGGCGCGCCCATGCCGCAAGCATCTCCGGGGTGGAGTTGCGCCCGGGGTAGTTGGTGTTCCTGGGGTCCCTGTCGAGCCGCTTTATCGTGGATTCGCTCAGCCCCGTCAGCCGTGCGGCCAGGGGCACGGTGAGGGACTTTCGGGTGGGGTAGCGCCGGGGCGGCTCCTGCTCGGACGGGATGGTCCGCACTTCGGCGGGCTTGAGGCGCTTCGCCTTGAGGTACAGGGACTTCCACTCGATGTACGAGGGGTCGGGCACGGCCGTGGCGGCGGCGTTCGCGGGGAGGGACAGCTGAAGCGACTTGAGCGACAGCGCGGCGTTGGAGAGGCGGGTCGCCGTGAGCATGTCGACGGGGGTTGCCGCGGATATGCAGAGCGAGGCGAAGGCGGCTGCGAACACCGCGATCATGCGCCGTATGCTTCTGAGCGAAAGTATGTACATCCCCCGGATTTTCATTGCGCCACAGATTATAGCATATCGCCCCAGGAAGTTCAACCGAGGCGATTTGTGGTATAATACGCGGCATGAGAAAGATGGGGATGAAAGCGCTCGCGATTTCTGCCGCCGGTATCATCGGCGGGATGGCGCATGTTTTCCCATGTTGGCGGGTGACGAACAGGTTGCTGATCTTGGCATAATTCCAACTAAAGAGACTATGACATTATGACACTTTATCACGCCAGCAATGTCGAAGTGAAAGCGCCGATGCTCGTGGAGTCAAATCGGATGCTTGACTTTGGTCCGGGATTCTATACCACCACCAACCGGGAGCAGGCGATGCGATTTGCGAAGAGCGTTGTGGCGAGGCGCGGTGGAGTTCCCATGCTGAACGCCTACGAGTTCGACGAGCGCGCGCTGTCAGCCTGTCTCGTCCTCAAGTTTGATTCGCCGTCCGAAGCGTGGCTTGATTTCGTGGCGGCGAACAGGATGGGGAAATATGCAGGCGTGCGATATGACTTGATCATGGGGCCGGTGGCGAATGACAATGTGTACGCGACCATTGGCCTTTACATGCAAGGTTTCATGAGCCGTGAGGCGACGATAAACGAGCTCCGGGTCAGGAAGCTGTATGACCAGCTCGTGTTCGCCGCTCCGAAAACCTTTCACTATTTGAGGCATGTGCGAACGGAGGTGCTCTGATGGACGCCAGGAGATTTGCGACATATCTGGCCGTGGTGATTTCGCCTGCGGTGGTGGGGGTGCTCGCCGATGAGCTGGGCGTGGATGAGGTGACGGCCATGAACAAGTATTTCGCCTCGTCTGCGTATGCGGCGATTTCCGACGAGGGGCAGAAGCTTTGGCACCACAGTCCGCAGCTGCTCGCCTCCTTGGTGGAGGAAGAACTGCGCACCGGGAAGTTCACGTATCCGCAGGAGGCGTTGTGATGAGCCGAGAAGCGGATTATCTTGTCTTTGCCGCCGAACAGTACAGGTACGCGAAAGGGCTTACCGGAGCGCAGCTAGTCGAGTTGTTCGAGAAATATGGCGTCTCGAAGTTCATCATGGATTCGTATGAGCTCTTCCATATCGAAAGCGAGCAGAACATGATCGCCGCCGTGGATGAGTTCATCGAACGCCAGAAGGCTGGGTGAAGACAAAGAATCAACGCACAGCATGATGGAAAGGAGATAAAGAGATGAAGCTAAAGGATGCCATAGAAAATGTTCTTAAAGCGACAAACGGACCGCTTCATATTGGAGTGATCACGGAGCGAGTGATCAAACGCGGACTTTGGGATACAAACGGGGCAACACCGGAAGCCACGGTCAGCGCATGTCTGAGCACAAGTGTGAAAAAAGGCGAGAACCGTTTTGTCTGGGCTGGACCTGGCGAGTATGCTCTTTATGGTTGGCATGGAAGCGCAAAGGCTGTCAGATCCAATTCTGCAGTGCCCAAGATGGCAAAGCGCAGGTCGGAGAAGGCAAGTCGATCCATAGGCGATTCAGGATATGTTTACATACTCACAAATCCAAGCTTTAGGAAAGATTGGGTCAAAATTGGCATGACCGAGCGTCCCGTGAACATCCGCAGCAAGGAACTGGACAATACGGCTGTACCATTGCCGTTTGAGATTTACGCAACCCTAAAGACGGCACATCGCAGAAAGGTTGAGAATCTGCTGCATGGCATGATTGACGATTTCGATCCAAACAGGCGAATTCGGAAGAGCCGAGAGTTCTTCAACATCAATCCGGAGACGGCGCTGCGTCTTTTGATTCGGGCGGCAGAAGTGTTTGACGAAGAGGAAAACATTTCGCGTGAGTTCAACAAGACTACGCCAGAGCAAAAGACGAAAAGCAAGGTTTCTACGCGTGCAAAGACACCATCAAGGCGGCAGAAGCCCAGCGCCAGGGGAGAGGCGTGGTCAGGAAAAACTCAGTTTGCGAAACTGATAGCCCGTCATGGCGGCAACGCGGGTTCGTTTGGAGCCATCCTTCGTTATCTTGCGCCCAAAAACTCGAAAAGCCGTCTTCCATGTCACCCGAACGGTCGATGGCGCAAGTTGCTGGAGGATGCCGGCGTCAAGTTCGACAAGAACGATTACGTGAGCGACTGGACTTGCGCCAAGAACCCTCTATGACGTAATCGCACGCATTTCCCAATTCCACCCTTGCCCGCCCACAGGAAACGTCCGTCTGTTTCGGTGGTGGGTTTGCGGCGAACCCCGTCACCGTCGGGGTGCCAATCGGGTGGATAAGGCCCCGTTCACAGCGCGGGGGCGTGCTTGCCCTTGCCGGGGCCGTCGGGGTGGCGCATGCAGACCGACGCCGTGAGCGACGCGATGCTCGTGGCCTTCCGGCCGCAATACTTGCAAGTGTACTCCTGCTTCTCGCTCCCCTCGTAGAGCGCATGCCGCCCCTTGCCGGGGCCATTCGGGTGACGCATGCAAACCGACGCCGTGAGGCTCGCGACCGACGCCGCCTTGCGCCCGCAGTACTTGCAGTAGAACGCCTCGGCCTTCTTCGCCTGCGCCAATGCGGCCAGCGCCATGCCGACGGCCGCCAGGGCCGCAACCGCCCCCTTGAACGTCAATTTCATCGCCTCACTCCTTCAGCTTCTTGGTTATCTCGAGAAACTCCTGCTGGATCGCGGCGTCGTTGAACAGCTCTATCGGCGGGAGCGTAAGCTGCTCGAGCGAATTGAAGAGATCCTGGCTGGACTTCGCGAACTGGATGAAGTCGCCGGCGAGGTTGAGCGTTTCGCAGGAGATCGCGATCACCTCGCGGACCTTCTGCGCGGCGGCGAGCTTCTCGGCGATCACCGCCTCGTGCGAGTCGAGCACCTGCAGGTAGGCGTCGATAGCCTTGAGCGTGGCCGTGTTCTGCCGCATGGACTGCGCGAGGTGCGCATTCTGCCCGGGCAGGTAGCTCTCCGACGCAAGCACCACCTGCGCCCGCTCCCGCAGCGCGATGGCGTCCTCGCGCATCCTGTTCAGCCGCCCGCGCCAGGTCCCGCCGCGGCTCTTCTCCAGGTAATCCTCGAAGCATGCGATCTGCACGTCAACGAGGACGAGGTACATGCCGTAGTATCGCCGCGACGCCGTGACGTCGCCTACCATCATCAGCTCCCGCAGGTTCTCGACCACCACGGCCACGTTCTTCGAGACGACCACCCCGTCGATGATGTCCCCGAGATTCGCCGTGAACAGGCATTCCTCCGCAGCCTTCCCGCCTATGCTGAGGCCGAGCGCCCTCAGCTCCATGCAGACCTTCGCCGCCTCCTCGCGGCGGCGCTTCTGCAGGGCGGCCTTCCGGGCGGCAAGCTCGTCGAGTTTCTTCGTGTAGCCGTCCTTGTCGCCCTCGTCCGCCAGCTGGCGGTCCTTCTGGGCCTCGCGGATGCTCTCCTCCACCTTGCCGATGTTCTCGTCCAGCTCATCCACGCCCTTGAGGATCTTCCGGGCGTTCGTCGAGAGCAGCAGCTCGCGCACCCGCTCAAGCTGCTTGCGGATCTTCGCGTCCTGGTCGGACTTGTTGGTGTCGCACCAGAGCTTCGTCCACGACGACTCGTCCGGCAGGCTCTTGCGCTCCTCGCGCAGCTCGGCGATCTTCTCCGAGCACCTCTCGAGCTTCTTCCAGCCGCTCTTGACCGAGGACTTCACGTCGTCGACGATCTCGCACCTGGCGGCGTTGGCAAGGCATGCCGCCGCCAGCGCCGCCGCCGCGCAAAGCAGCCTGCCGCCGAGCCGGACTTGGCGCCCCGGCCCCAGCGATTGCTCCGCTATCTCATTTGTCGCAAACATATACACATTATTATGCGAAAACGGCGGCACAATGACATATCAGGCGGAAATTCCCGGTGGAGGAGGTGAAGGTTGCGGGTGGCGGGTTGGGACGCTTTCGGCGGCCGACGGCGTAAGATTTGGCGCCTTTCGCCGTTTATTGCAATAAAGGATCCTTGCCATGACGAAGAACGAACTGAAGATAGTCTCCGGCGGCCAGACCGGGGTAGACCGCGGCGCACTTCAGGCCGCGATGGACCTCGGCCTCGACTGGGGCGGCTGGGCGCCGAAGGGCTGGCGCGCGGAAGATGGCGCCATCCCACCGCCCTACCGCGAGCGGATGCAGGAACTCGCCACCGCCAACTACCTGGGACGCACCCGGCGGAACGTGATAGATTCGCACGCGACGCTGATCATCACGAACGCATATCCGCTGGGCGGCGGCACCTTGAGGACGCGCTTCTTCTGCCAGGAGCTGATGCGCTCGCACTTTGTGGTGTCGCTGGGCGAGGCCGACGCCGCCGGCAAGGTACGCGGGTGGCTGGGGCAGTTCTTCGCCACCGAACATCCCGTGCCGTTCGTGCTGAACGTCGCCGGTCCGCGAGAAAGCAAGGCGGGCGGCATCCAGAAGCGCACCCGCCGGTTCCTTGCGGACGTCCTGCAGGGGATGCTCCAGGCGGCTACGCCCTGACGAGACAGGCCCCTCCGCCGCCGGTTTATGGTATAATTCGCGCCAACAGGAATGAAGTGATGCAACGACAGAAGACATCCCACAGGAGAGCATGGCACGGCGGCGCGGGAGTCGCCCTTGCCGCCGCAGTTGCATTGGCGGCGTGCTTGCCGGCCCAGCCGCCAAACACAACGCGCCACTGCCGCACATGGGTGGATCCCGTCCTGCATGTAATGTTCCCCGAGCGCATAGGCGGCATGACGATGGCTTCGCGCACGACCTATGACGCCGGCAATCCAAACTACAGCCTGCGCTACAACTCCGACGAGAGCGGGGCCGTGGAAATCGGCGGCCAGCACCTCGACCTCTACATCTACACGCGCGACGACGATCCGATCCCGGACGGCATCAACGAGAAGACGCAGGCGCAGATCGACGAGGTGATCGCAACCTTGCACGAACTGAAACACCGCAAGGACATCATCGAAAAGATGCAGGAATCGGGGCTGGTGTCGGAAGGAAGGCTGCCGAAGTCTGGCCTTCAGTATCTTTGGACGTCCCATGTGCTGAAGTTTTCCGGGCATCCAAAGTCCCACATGTCGGTGTCGATCGTGACCGCGTGGCGCAACCGCTTCATCAAGGTGCGCTATTCCGAGCCGATACTGCACGGGAACCTCGAGCCGTGCGAGTCGATGCCGCCGTCCGTCCGGCCCATCACCGATGCGCTTGACGCGCTGGTCGCGGGCGCGCTCCAGGCGGCGAAGGCGGACGTATATGCGATAGCCGACCCTGCGGCCGCGCTCGAGGCCCTTCGCCGGAAATGGCTCGGCGTGGAGCAGCGCATATCGCAATACGAGATGCCCGACCATACGGAGAGATCCCGCAGGCTCTTCGACATCATGCGGTGGTGCGAAGACAAGGTCGAAGAGCGCTTGGACGAATTCGAGAAGGTCTCGCTTGAAGGCATACGGCTGAATACGGAACCCGCAACATGGCACTACAACCACGCATGCGCGCTTGCGCGGAAAGGAGACCGCGAGGCGGCGATACAGGCGCTGGAACGGGCGGTGGTCGCGGGCTACAACGAAGTGAAGCATGCGGAAGGCGACAAGGACCTGGAGGCGATATGGAAGGATCCCCGGTTCGCGAAGCTGATGAAGATGGCGGCCACGATAAAGGAGGACTGTGAGGCGCCGCGGGAAAAGGCCCGCGTGGTGGACGGGAAGGTCCTGCTGGACGAGAGCAACATCAGCTGGATGTTCGACGATGCGTCGTATGCCGTCTATGCGGAGGGCGCGAACTCGAACGCCATCTTCTACCTCGACCACAACGTCGAGCACTCCTATCCGCCCGCAAGCGGCATGGTGGCGGTGGAGTACGCCGAGGAGCTTCACGACGCCGGACGCGACGTGGGAGTGGCGAACTTCCACTTCATTAACCTCGAAAGGAAGCGCCCCTTTCCGACAATCCTTTCGTGCACGGCGGACTACAAGGGCAATCCCACGAACGACGCTCTCAGCGTCTATGGCAATATCTGTTCCTCCACATCCACGGCAAAGAACGAAGCCATGCACCTGCTCGGCCTCAACGTGCTGGGGGTGTACGGCACGGGGGACGACTACGCCGTCAAGGGCGTGGACAGGCTGATGGGGTACTTCCCGGGCGCGATTGCATGCTACGGCGACGACTCGCCGGACGACCTGGTGCGGCTGTGCGCGGCGGCGTACAGGGCGATGGACCCCAAGGTCAGGGACAAGGGCGAACTCGCGCAGGTGATCGGCCTTGTGCGGCGCGGACAGAGGTGCGTGAGGTCCGAGGCCGACTACCTCTCCGGCATCGCGCACCGTCCGGTGCTGTCGGCCAAGGACATAGACTGGGACAGGACAATAGATCTGGCGCGTTCCATGAAGAGGCACTATCCTGAACCGCCGTACATAGCGAAGGTGACGCCTGACGACACGCTCACCCCCATCACCGATCTCTGGGACGCCCCGTACGACCACCCGCTAATGATCGAATCGGACATGCATGCATGCGTCGTCGCCCGCTGGGCGGAGCGGACGGGACGGATGAAGGTGCGCGCGATGAAGAACAAGGACGGCGAGAGCTGCAAGCTCGTATGGAAGGTGCTTCAGGGCGACGGGGGCAAGGTGCGCTTCAGGAAGCTGCCCGACACGAAAGACGGCGAGAAAGGCGACGAATTGACGTACGAGACGGTGGAGATCGAGGTGGACTACCACGCCGCGTTCGAAGTCCCGCTTGCGGACGGCATGAAGGTGAAGACCTCGCGCGTGGACATCGGATGCTTCCGCGTGGAGGACGGCGTAGCCTCCATCCCGACGGTGGTGAGCGTGATCTTCTCGCCGAACGAGACGCGAGAGTACGGCAAGGACGGCAGGCTCGTATCGGTGGACTACACGCGGCGGCAGATCGCGAACTGGCGCCCATGGTACTGCCCGAAGGCGAACTTCCGGGACACGTTCCACTGGAACGCCGACGGCAAGCTGACCGGCTGGACGCGCGTCAACGGCGAAGGCGTCACCAACGAGTTCACCCGCGAGGGGTTGGTGGTGATGCGGCGTGACGCATTGGGCAGGCCAACTGACGTCAGGCGCAGCATGTCGATGGAGTGGATGCAGGAGTGCGACGGGGACGTGCCGGCGGGCGGCAAGGCCGAGGAGCTCACCGTGGCCGGCGTCAAGTACGACCGCGACGAGCGGGAGCCGCAGAAGACGACACTTGCGTGGCATTACACCTACGCGAACGACGCCGACAGGTTCGGCAAGCCGTCTCCAAAGGGATTCAGCGCATTCAGCTACCGCCCCGAGATGTGCAGGCGCGCCGATTTTACGGGGGATGCGGGATTCAGGTTGCCGCTCCTCGACCAGATCGTGGCGCATCATGCAATCTACCTCAACTACAAGTACGACATTGGCGACAGCGCGATACCCGCGAGCGACTATCTGCGGGAGGATTCGGCCCTCGCCCTCAAGAAGCTCGGCCTTGTGCCGCCAGATCCAGACAAGCTGAAGAAGATGCGCTTCTGCCCTTGGAGGCCGTCCACCAACGATCTCTGGTCGATCGACATGGCCGACTACGAGACACGAGCAACGTCAAACCTGATCGTGCTGGCCGACGGAGCCTGCCGCAGTCTGGACCCAAATGGACGGGACTATCTTTCCGTCCAGCACACGTTCCTGGTGAAAAACATCGTGGCGGAGGAAATGGCCTTCCGGAAGCTCGACGCGAAATACCGCCGGTGCGACGTGAAGACGACCGTGTCGGTGGCACGCAATTATTTCGACAAGGGCGACTGGGCGCACACTCAGTTCGCCAAGCGGTATCCAAACGGCCTCGACGATCCGCCCGAAGGCATCACGCGGGAGGTCGGCATGTGGATGATCACGCCCACGCTGTATCTCTGCATCGTCGCCGACCTGAACACGCAGACGCAGGGATTCCGGCGGTACGTGTTCATGCGGGTGAAGGAAGGCGAGAAGTCCGCCTACGCCTGGGACACGTTCTGGCAGCTGCCGTCACACGACATCGGGAACGCCGTCCTCGGCGCGCACGCCGGCGATCCCGCCGCACTGAACAACATGGCGGCGCTTTCCTACGCCGAGATCGCAAATCCGCTGGTGTATTCCGAAAAGGCGGTGGCGCAGCGGCTCGAGCGGGCGATGAAACTCGGCTGCGCGACGGCGGCGTACAACCTGGGCGTGTTGCACGAGAACCGGGGAGAGGCGGCAAAGGCCAAGGAACATTACGCCATTGCGGAGTCAATGGAAAGAAAAGGCAAGGAGAACGAAAGATGAACGAGAGCCACGACAATAACGCGAAAGACGACAGGGAGCGGAGAAACGCCGCGAACAGGAACCGGTTCGAGACGATCCTGAAGGGAACGGGGCGCGACGGCATCGGGAAGGTGCTGGAAGGGCTTGCCGAGCTTGGGTTCTACGAGGCGCCGGCCTCGACGCGATTCCATGGAAGCTATCCGGGCGGATTGCTGCAGCATTCGCTGAACGTGTACGACGAGGCGATGAAGATCCGCGAGGCGCAGATCAGCCTGGTGCCGGAAATCGAGGCGCGCCTTCCGGAGGATAGCGTCGCCATCGCCGCGCTGCTGCATGACGTCTGCAAGGCCGAGGTGTACAAGGTGGTCGAGAAGTTCCGCAAGGACAGTGACGGACACTGGGAGAAGTACAAGACGTACGGCGTGGACTACTCCGACTTCCCTCTCGGGCACGGCGAGAAGTCGGTCATCCGCCTTCTTCGCTGGGGGCTGGAAATGAAGGAGGACGAGATCCTGGCGATCCGCTGGCACATGTCCGGGTTCGACCTTGCGTTCCAGAGCCCGGAGATCCGCAACAGCTACAGCGCTGCCACCGAGAAGTACCCGCTGTTTTCCATCCTGCACGCCGCGGACGGCCTTGCCTCGCGCATCCTTGAAGCAATGACGCCGTGAATATGGTATAATTGCAGGCCATCGAAGCAAGGAGAAAGGCAAGATGCTGAAGATAGTGGATTGGTCTGCCGGGAAGAGGCAGAGCGCCGCGGTCACGGCGTTCCTGGAGCGCAGCGCGTTCCCGGAGGAGGCGGAGAAGGCGGCGGCGGAGGTGCTGGCGGCGATTCGCGCGCGTGGCGACGATGCGGTTGCCGAGTTCGTGGCGAAGTTCGAGGGCGCGAGACTTTCGCCGCGCGATTTCCGCGTGTCTGCGGGCGAACTGAAGCGCGTGGATGCGGCCGTGCCGACGGCGCTGAAGCGCGCGGTGAAGGACGCCCATGCGCGCGTGATGAGGTTCTCGAAGGCGTCGCTGCGCTCGCCGTGGCGGATGAAGACGCCGCGTGGCGGGAGCGCCGGCGAGTTCTTCTCGCCGATGGACCGCGTGGGCGTGTACGTGCCGGGCGGC
>JAEEGG010029552.1_pt1 | contig 10236 bp, 9 predicted proteins | sample 9134161 | NCBI WGS metagenome assembly JAEEGG01 (sample SAMN16246543, study PRJNA631951) | gut metagenome | biome: gut microbiome; feature: rumen; material: CR-attached | host: Bos | place: Iran: Karaj | collected 2018-10 | reverse complement strand
CAGAAATACAAACTGTTATGCAGTTCCTGCAGTACCACCAATTGTGCACCGCGCTTTGCCAAATCAACTATACCTTCAGCAAGTCGCATCATATTCACTTTTCTGTCAGCAACATTATGCTGTTGCAATATTCCTATCTTCAACTCTTTCATGCTTAAACTTTTTATTCTGGCACTTGCATAGTGCAGCAATGTATCGAACCATGCTGTCTTACAATCGTCCTTGAGTCTATCGCTATTATCTCTCTATCGGGGAAGGACTTTTTTATAGCCTCACAAGCTTCCTTGTCCTTTTCCTCCTGGTTATATGTGGGCACCAACACCGCACCATTGATAATCAGGAAGTTAGCATACGTAGCGGGTAGCCTTTCCCCTTCATCATATATAGCATCAGGCTGGGGCAATGGTATCAATTTATATGGTTTGCCATCCAAAGTCCTGAGTTCTTTCAATTCCTCTTCCAAAGCAACGAAGTCTGCATACTGCTCATCATTCTCATCAGTACATTTATTGTACAATAACGTATCATTAGGAGCCAAACGTACGATGGTGTCTATATGCCCATCTGTATCATCACCTATCAGACTGCCGTGCTTCAACCATATTATGCGTTTTGCTTTAAGTCTAAAACGCAGTTCTTCTTCGATGTCTTCCTTATCCATCGGTTGGTTACGGTTAGGAGCCATCAGACAGCATTCTGTAGTCATTATCGTACCCTTGCCATCGCTCTCTATAGCACCACCTTCGAGCACGAAGTCGTCATTATCTGCCAATCGTGGAGTGCCCTTTGTTTCTGTATCAAAAGCACCGTCCTCGTGCAGTGTCCTTGTTACATTATTGTCTAATGTAGCCTCAAATTTCTCCCCCCAACCATTGAAACGGAAGTCAAGCAACGTCAGTTTTCCGTCATCTGAACGAAGCGTTATCGGACCGTGGTCTCTTGCCCACGTATCGTTGGTTTTGCAGAAACATATATATACCCTTGTCATCTGTTCTGGGGTGAGTCTGCCACTCAGCATAGCACCCACCTGTATAGGGTGTGGTGTGGCTATAACCAACTGTTCATAACGTGTTATGGCATCAGCCATCTTCACGTAAGTCTCTGTAATCTCCTTAAGGTACGGAGCCCAATCAGTAGCCTGGTGAGGCCATGTCAGCATCACCAGGCTCTGTGGTTCCCATTCAGCGGGTAAGCATCTTTTCAACGTACCCTGTGCCAATTTTATTCTTCTGTTTTCTTGGCACGTGAAGCGCGCTTACGCTTTGGCTTCTCCGTTGCGGTTTCCAACTTAATGCCAGCCAATTCCGGATCAATAAGAATACGTCCGCAGTGCTCACAAACGATAATCTTCTTGTGCATCTTCACATCAAGCTGACGCTGAGGTGGAATCTTGTTGAAGCAACCGCCACATGCATCACGCTGCACATAAACAATTCCGAGACCATTACGAGCATTCTTACGAATACGCTTAAAACTCTGCAACAGACGAGATTCTATCTTCAGCTCCAGATCCTTGGCTTTAGCCTTCAATATCTCTTCCTCTTCACGGGTTTCCTGCATAATCTCATCAAGTTCGCTACGCTTATCTTCGAGGTCGCGTTCACGGTTATCAATCTGCTCGTTAACACGATCGCGGTCAGCCTCGCGCTCTTTTACACGCTGTTCAGCCTCCTTAATCTTCTTCTGACAAAGTTCTATCTCCAGTGTTTGGAATTCAATCTCTTTAGTCAGAGTATCATACTCACGGTTGTTCTTCACGTCATTGAGTTGCTTATTGTAACGCTCAACGCTTGCTTTTGCTTCCTCTATGTCAGCAGTGCGCTGAGATACAGCCTTTGAAAGGTCGTCAATCTCCTGATTAATCTTCTCAAGACGAACGCTCAGACCTTCCACTTCATTCTCAAGGTCTTCCACCTCAAGAGGCAGTTCGCCACGAAGGGCACGCTTCTCATCAATCTGTGAAAGGGTCGTTTGCAACTGGAAGAGGGTTTTCAGTTTCTCTTCTACAGTCAAATCTTTTGGATCTTTTCTTGCCATTTTCTTTCTGTTTTTTATAAAATTATTTTTATATTATGTTATTTCGATATTATAGTATTACAATTGTCATCGAACAATGACTGGATTAGTCACTAATTCCGTCACACACGTTCTCACTTCAGGACATCTTTTATTGATGATTTCCTCAAGCAGATTACTCGTAAACTGTTCGCTCTCATAATGTCCTATCACCACTATCTGTATTTCCTGTTCATGACCAAAATACTCATGATAATGCATCTCTCCTGTGATAAACGCATCAGCCTTAGCCTCAATAGCTTGCGATAACATAAACGAGCCTGCACCGCCACATATTGCGACCTTCTTAATAGGTCTATCAAGCAACTCGTTAGTCATGGCACATTTTACTCCGAAGGTGTCTTTCACCTTCTTAATAAAATCATCCGCATTCAGCGATTCCTTATAATCACCCACTATGCCAAGACCACCCTTCACTCCATTCACCTCATGTTCGCCGAGCAAATGTATGGAATCCATCTCCATTCCCAATCTGCGCGCCATCATGTAGTTCACACCTCCCTCTGCGCTGTCCAGATTAGTGTGCATAGAGAATATTGTGATGCCGTTCCTGATAGCCTTCACCACTGTACGTTGCACATAGTCAACATCGCTAACTTGCCTGAGTTTGCGGAATATTAGTGGATGGTGCGTAACAATCAGGTTACACCCCTTTTCTATCGCTTCGTCCACTATCTGCTCCGTAGCATCCAGACACAATAATGCCCCTGAAACTTCCACCTCTGTCAATCCTACCTGCAAGCCGGCATTATCATAGTCTTCTTGCAGGGGCAAAGGCGCGAAACCGTCAAGGGCAACAATAACATCCTTTATTTTCACGCTCTGTGATATGTTTTAATTCATTTGCAAAGGTACGAAAATTAGTTGAGAGTTGAGAGTTGAGAGTTGAGAGTTTTGCCCTTCTTTAAGATTTATTAACCTAATAGAATAATCTTCTACAGCTTACTGTAATCGGGTATTTCGGGAAGAAACTCCCATTTACCAGCTTCGCTATTGTAATGCAAACATATATGCTGGTTACCGTTACTTACTATAAGATAGGAAACATGAAGAAGCATATTATATGTAGAAATCTGCGTGAGAACTTTATTAGTCAACGGTACACTTTCTGCCTTATATTCGAATATGGCGCGAGGCTGACGGTCTCTGCCAAAAAGAACAGAGTCACACCTGAGGCGCTTCTCTCCCACCCTCAGTTCCACCTCATTTGCCATCAGTGCAGCTGGATAGCCTTTCATCGTCACGAGGTAGTTTACGAAATGCTGACGCACCCATTCCTCTGGCGTGAGTGCCACGAAACGATGACGCAGGATATCAAGCACCTCATGCTTGCCATCCTGCGTGTTGCGTATGCGTATGTTCGAATACTCAGGGAGGTTCAATCGTTCAAACAATTAAAGATTTCTTAGGTCTAAAGCAGATTCTTTACTCTCAGTATCCACCATGAACCAATACTCACAAAGAGTGAAATGACTATTGCAACGGGGAAGCCCCATGTGTTTGCCTCCATACCGTTGATAAGGTTCATGCCGAAAAGCGAAGATATCAGCGTTGGGAACATCAGAATAATAGAGAACGAGGTAAGTGTACGCATCACGGTATTCATATTATTATTAATAATTGATGTGTACGTATTCATCGTTGACTCAAGGATTTCCGAGTATATGCTTGCCGTTTCGCGAGCCTGTGAGATCTCGATATTTACATCCTCAATAAGGTCTGCATCAAGTTCATCGACTGGCAATTTAAACTTCAGTTTCTGTAGCAGAGTCTCATTGCCACGTATGGAGGTAATGAAATACGTAAGTGAGTCTTGCAACCGTGAGAGGTTCATCAGCGAGGTATTATTGACCGTGTGATCCATAGAACGCTTTGCACGATCAAGCAACAGACTTATCTGCTTCAGTCGCTTAAGATACCACACTGAGGTGCTGAGAAACAGGCGAAAAGTCATATCCACATAGTCGGTAAACCCCTCACCACGACGCTGCTGATAACTTACAAAGTCTATCATCATGTCGGTCTCAAAATAACACACTGTAATGGTAACATCACCTTTGTGTATTATACCCAAAGGCACTGTAGTGTAAGGCGTTCTGGAGCGTACTTCCTTCATATATGGGATACGAAGGATGATAAGTTGCCACCCCTCGTCAAACTCATAACGAGCTCTCTCATCAGCATCGCTGATGTCGCTGAAGAAGTAGTCTGGTATCTGATACTCATCTTCCAGCTGCTGACGCTCTTGGTCAGTAGGACACGTAACCTGTATCCAGCAATTTGGTTCCCACTCTTCTATAGAGCGAATACCATAGTTGGTGTTCCAAAATCTTTTCATTTGGTTGATTTCCTGTTTGTTGACATTAACTAATCCCTGCGAGGAAATCAACCTGAGTGTCAGGAGTTGATTTCCACGCTATGCTAAATTAGGGCATGTCGCGTAATAATCGTCCATTTGTTTGTTTATATTAGTGAATAAATCGAGTGCAAAGGTAGTGAAAATAGTTCATAGTACACAGTGCACAGTTCACAGTTTACCTGCCTTTTATTATTTTTTAACATTCTCTGCCCATGAGATGTCGTCGCCAAAAACGGTTTGGAGGGTTATCTGCTTAGCCTCCTTCTTTGTAAGTTGGCGTGACCAGTCGGCACGTTGTGATGTATCAGCTCCTGCTCCATGGTTATTGTACTCCATATAGCGTATGCTGGCATGGTCTTTCTTCCAGTCGTTCCAACCTACAGGAAGTATGTGACCACCTATCTCACAATTCATGAAAAGAGTGTAGGCATACTGACGCCACGGACGACCGAGGTAGCACTTGCTGACTCCCTCATCAGCCGTTATCTTACAGTTATTGAAGATATAACCATACTTCTGGTCTTTAGGGGTAGAAGCTGCTGTAACGTAGGAATTTGACTTATCCTTAATCAGACATCCTTCAAACCAAGCTGTCGATGGTCCAAAGATAAAGTCCGTTGTACCTTCTATGTAGCAGTTGAGGAAATACAGTCTGGTACCTGCCACACCTGTATATACTGTATCCTGGTTGCCTAAGAAACGACAGTTTATGAATAACAGTCGGTCTCCCTCCGTGTGCAGTGCTACAGCCTGACCCAGTTTTGCTGCATTATTCTCTATGGTGATATTCTTCAACGTTATGTCGCTACCTTCCACCTTGAGCGTATAGGTACGGAAAGTGCCCATCTTATTTATGTTAGCATGATCGTCATAGGTTATGATGGTCTTCTCGACATCCTCACCACACAATTCTATATTGGTAAGCCATGAAGGAATGATGAGTTTCTCCTTATACACACCATTCTTAACGTATATCACCTTATGATACTCCATAAAGGCACGGCACACCTCTATTGCTTCGTCCACTGTGCGAAAATCGCCCGTGCCGTCTCTTGACACTACTATAGTGTCTGGATTATCATACTTATTCTGTGCTGTTGCTGTAAGTATCATGCTACAGCAGGCAATGATGAAAAAAAATAGTTTTCTCATACCTTATTACATTTAATATTTTACTTGGATATCTATATTCTATGTACACTCTGCATGCCGTCTATCTGCCTCAGTTGTTCCTCCACCTCGCCAAGAGCAATGGAGTCTTTTACCTTCAATTCTATCTCACTGTTGAATATTCCGTCATCAGACAATGTTGACATACGGTGTATGTCGATATCGAAAGTACCAGCAAGCACCAGTGACACATCTCGTATTATACCCTTGCGGTCTATGCCACGCAGAGCGAGTGTAGCACGAAATTCCATACTGCCACTCATGCTCCATTTTGCCACAAGTATGTTGGAACCGAACGATGACTGCAAACGTGCAGCCTCCGGGCATGAACGCTGGTGTATCTCTATCTGGTTCTTCTTGTTGACGTATGCTATAATCTCATCGCCAGGTATCGGCTGACAACACTTAGGGAATACATACTTAGAGATATTCTCGTCAGTTATCTCTATAATCTGCGTCTTGTCGAAGTCCTTACCTACGGTCAGGTATTCATGTCCCTTGACAACAGCCTTCTTCATGCTGCGTACAAATGGTATATACCTACGCCAACCCTTACGTTTCTTGGCATTATCTGCACCTTTAGCACCATAATAGATGTAGTCTATATCTTTCTGACCTAGCACTATATCGCCCTTAGCAATGGCGATAAACAACTGGTCATGGTGCTTCATACGGTGAGCCTCTGTGAGTTTGTCCAGATTAGAAGTGCTGAGCGTCAATCCGTTCTGCTCAAGCCATACCTGCAACGTCTCTTCACCCTTCTTAGCATACTCACGGTCCTGCTTGCGCAGCAATGTCTGCAACTTAGTGCGTGCCTTAGCCGTTGTTACAAAGTTCAGCCATGCTGGTTGTACCTTCTGCGAATTATTGGTGATTATCTCTATCTGGTCACCACTCTTCAGTTCGTGCGACAATGGCACCAGCTTATGGTTCACCTTAGCCCCTATACAATGGGCACCAAGGAATGTGTGTATCTGGAACGCATAGTCGAGAGCCGTACAGTTTGCCGGCATAGTGATGATGTCACCTTTGGGTGAGAATACGAATATCTCACTTGCAAAGAGGTTCAGCTTGATGGCATCAAGGAAGTCCATAGCATCGGGCTGTGGGTCATCAAGTATCTCCTTGATGGTCTGTAACCACCCGTTCAACTCATCCTCAGCCACCTTCTCCGTATCGCTGTCACTCTTATATTTCCAATGAGCAGCAAAACCCTGTTCGGCTATCTCGTCCATCTTCCGTGAACGTATCTGCACCTCTATCCATCGTCCCTGATTACTCATCAACGTAACGTGCAAAGCCTTGTAGCCGTTTGCCTTAGGATGTGAGAGCCAGTCACGCAGACGGTCAGGATGTGACTTATAGAGTTTACACAGTGCCACATAGATATTGAAGCACTCGTTTTCCTCATCCGTATCAGTGCGTGGTGTAAAGATTATACGTACGGCAAGTATGTCATATATCTCATCAAAAGACACATGTTTCTTCTGCATCTTGTTCCAAATGGAGAAAGGACTCTTGATGCGTGCCTTGATGGTATATTGTATGCCCATATCGTCGAGAGACTCGCGTATAGGACGTGTAAACTTGTCAAAAAGTTCTTCTCGTTTTTCTTTCGTATGGGCAAGATTTTTCTCTATTGCATCATACTCCTCTGGGTGCTCATACTTAAATGCCAAGTCTTCCAACTCAGTCTTTATAGTATTAAGTCCCAGACGGTTAGCCAATGGCGCATAGATATATAATGTCTCACCTGATATCTTATAACGCTTCGCCTCTGGCTGTTTATCCAGATGACGCATGTTATCGAGCCGGTCACATATTTTGATGAGGATAACACGTATATCCTCACTCATGGTAAGCAACAGTTTCTTGAAATTCTCTGCCTGCTCTGAAGCCTTATCGCCGAAGATTCCACCTGCTATCTTCGTCAGTCCGTCAACGATAAGTGCAATCTTCTTGCCAAAGATATTCTCAATATCGTCAATGGTGTAATCGGTACCATCAAGCACATCATGAAGCAATGCCGCACAGATGCTGGTACTGCCTAATCCCATCTCTTCTGAGATTATCGTTGCCACCGCAAGTGGGTGCATTATATATGGCTCACCAGAACTCCGATAATCGCCCTCGTGGGCTTTTAAGGCAAAATTATATGCCTTCTGTATTATATCGACCTTCTTACGGTGATTTGAGTTTGTATAGCTTCGAAGCAGACGGGCGTATGCCTCGTCTATCATCTCCTTGTCTGTCATAGTTAGGTTAAGTGTAGGTTAGAATGTGTAACTATATATTAATAATGTGTAAGCTAATCAGCGTCTTCTCTTCTTCTTTGAAGATTTTTTCTTTTTAGACTTCTTATCTGAATGCTTTTTCTTCTTCGATTTCTTGCCTGCCTTGCTTTTCTTATGCTTTTTGCTCTTCTTGAGCAGTTTGTTAGTACGGCTTCGCACATTCTTCTTGTGATAATAACGTTTGCCTGAAGGATGGTAAGCATACTTAGCTTCATTCACCTCCACCATATCACGCTTCATGATATCACTCACGTCGTAGGCAAATATTTCGTCTTGTTTCTCAATAAACTTAGACACATACTCTTTTGGCAGACGCAGGTCTGTAGGTTCTGTGTAACCTGTCACTATATCTCTGCGATACTGGGGATTGAGCGCACGCAGCTCATCCATCTCTATGCCGAGCACCTCTGACACCTGCTTGAAGTGCAGGTTCTGGAAAAGCATGATGGTATCTGTCTCCTCTGGCAACGTGGCTGTGTGTGGAGTGATATTGTGCTCACAGTAGTAGGTCATGATATAGTTTGCCGCTATGAATGCAGGCACATAACCTCTTGTCTCTGCTGGCAGGTATGGGTATATCTCCCAATAGTCTTTCTTACCACCTGAACGCTGTATAGCCTTCTCTATATTGGTCGGACCACAATTGTATGCTGCTATCACCAAAGCCCAGTCACCGAATATTTGATATAGGTCACTCAGATAATGAGCTGCTGCATATGAAGCCTTTACAGGATCACGACGCTCATCTATCAGCGAGTTCACTTTCAGAGAGTAACGCTTGCCCGTAGCCACCATAAACTGCCACAGTCCGGTAGCACCCACTCGGCTTACGGCATTGGGTTTCAATGCCGACTCTATCACTGGCAGGTATTTCAGCTCAAGCGGAAGGTCATACACCTCCAATGCCTGTTCAAATATAGGCATATAGAAATTCTGTGCACCCAGCATAACACTTACCGAGTTACGTAGACGTCCGCTATAACGGTCTATAAACTTCTGTACTACATCATTCCATGGCATCTCTATTGCTGTAGGCATACGTTTCAGACGGTCTATATACACCTGTTGGTCAAAAACAGGTATCACTTCCTGCATAACTGCAGTAGAATCCACCGACAGGTATCGACGTTCGTTATAGTCACCGCTTTCTGATGTTTCGTCTATGATAAGTCCTTCTGGAACCTCTATTATCTCTTCCTTACCATCCTTACCTTTTACTACAATCTCTTCTTCCTCATATACACCCGAGTTTTCTTCTTCCTCTTCTTCTGCCTCCTCTACCTCAGCGGCATTGCCCTCAGCCGATTCAGTCTCTTCATCTTCTTCGTCTTCACCTTCCTCCTCTTCTGCCTCTTCTGCCTCAGCCTTTTTATCTGCTTTTTTTTCTGCCTTAGCGTTCTTAGGTGCATCGAGTAAGTCCAATGAGGCCATGACGTCTGCATATACGGCAGGCGTTACGAATACCGACATTCCGAAGAGAATGCAAACTATTAAAATGTAGTATTTCAGTCTTTTAAGTATCATCTGTTTAATATTAGTCGTTAGCTGATTACTTCATCAGAAGTTCAGTGCGCCATGCACACCTATTCCAGCATTGTGTATCAGCGAATTAGCTGGTGTCGAGGCATTACTCAGTCCCCTCGTGCTACCATTTATCACGGCTGGTTCTATCTGCAAACTCAGGTCATCGGATATATCAAACTTTGACAGCGAGGCATCTACGTAGGCATCTATGATTGACAGGGCATAAACACCCAACATTACAAAGAAACTCAGGTCACGCCATCGGCGATATTTATCCTTCCTCGACTTGAATATACCCTTGTACTGCTCTGCGTTGCTATCATTTATTTCCACTCCCAAGTGTAGGAACTGGTTATAGCTGGCTGTGTTAGGGTCGTTGTCACACAGATCCATGTAAGCCTGAGCATAATCGTGATACATCTGGTTATTCCACTGCATTGCGTATGCACAACCGAGTATGCCTCCATATACTATCGGCAACTTCCAGTATTTGCGGTTGTATATCTGTCCTGCCCCTGGCAACACTATGGCAAGCCACATAGCTCTCTTTGGATCTGGTTTCCAATTTGCCCAGTCACGCTTTTTCTTACCTGCTTTCTTTGCCAGTTTTGCCACGGTAGCAGAATCTGCCTTAGTAAGCATCGGCACGCTGTCTGCCAACGACACCTCGGTACTATCCACCTGTGCAGATACATTCTGCACATACAACAGCAACAACGCAGTAATTATTATGTAACTGAGTTTCTTCACTCACTTCATCTTGTCAAAGAGCATCACGAGGCGCTCCAATTCTTCCTCACTGCCAAATGGTAT
>JAEEGG010029543.1_pt1 | contig 10238 bp, 5 predicted proteins | sample 9134161 | NCBI WGS metagenome assembly JAEEGG01 (sample SAMN16246543, study PRJNA631951) | gut metagenome | biome: gut microbiome; feature: rumen; material: CR-attached | host: Bos | place: Iran: Karaj | collected 2018-10 | reverse complement strand
TCAATCCAACCACTGATAGTGCTGGAACTGTCCCAGCACTCGCCAACGGAGAACTGTGGCTTTGCATAGTTGTTATAGTCTCTAACATAGGAACCCGAGAAACCTTTCACCATGTCGTAGCGGAAGCCTGTATAGCCGAGGTCATCAATGAGCATCTTTGTATAGGCCTTACAGATGTTCTGCACGTTTGTGCTGTGATGGTCAAGGTCACGCATGCCACCCCATCCTTCGCCAGAGTCATTGTTAGAACTGAGCGAGTAGCCGTTGCTGTTGGCCCATTCCAATGTAGCACCGCCGTCATCGTCTTTGCAAATATCGGTGGACTTCATCTGGTAGGTAACACCATTATAAGTCTCGAGAGGGAAGTCAACCCAGTTGCTGACGTTCTTACGATGGTTAACAACCACGTCTGCAATGACACCAATACCTTTGCTCTTGAAGGTTGAAATCATGTTTCGCAACTCCACCTCAGTGCCGAAAGAACTGGTATAATGGTTGCCTCCCGGGAACCAGTACAAGTCGTCATAGCCCATAGAAGTACCTCCACAGTTGCCACTTTGTGGCACCCAGATAAGATCGAACGTAGAGGCAAAATCCTCTGCCTGACTCTCCAACTTTGTCCATTTTGACTGTGCAAAAGAGTCCCAATAGAATCCCTGCAGCATGACGCCACCATAGTTTTCAGGCCATCCTTGAGCACTTGCTGTCTGAGAGCAAAGCACCAGCATAGCCGTCGCAATTACTGATTTCAGAAGGTATTTCATAATGTAGCAGTTTTTATTGTTTACGTTTCTGAATGCAAAGATAGCATAAAAACAATCACAATGTTCATAAATTGTTGCTTTTCACTCATTTATAAAGTGCAAACGTTTGCACATTTCCATTGGCCTCCAGAGGAATATAAAAGCAAAAAGAGGGCACCCCGAAAACGGAGCGCCCTCTGGCTTATCAGTTATAAAGAGAACAATTAATGCACCTCTTCCATTGTTGCGTAGCAGTTACCCTTAGCATAGAAGCGTACCTTAACGTTTTCGCCGCGCACTGTAGGTTCACAGTTGTCATTGCTACCGTTGATAAGGTCAGCGAGCGTGCCGCCCCAGTTGCCGTCGAAGTTATCCCATGTGCCGTTACCACGGAACTTCACGGTGCCCTGCGCTGCTATAGATGTTATAACGCTGAAGCAACCCTCTGCATCATCCCAAGTGAGCACCGTACCGTTATCCCATCCTCCTGCTGTGGCATCGCCAATCATATCGACGAAGTCAATCTTAGAGAGGGTGTAAGTGAGGTTTACAATGTCAACATCAATACGGTGGAGACCTGTTGCAGCAGGCACGTTGCCCTGACCGTTAACGCTAATCTTGCCATCGCCGTCCCACTCCCAGTCGTCAGTCCAGTTGTCAGCATTAGGTTTGAACTTGAACTCACCGTTGAGATAAACGAAACCGGTATATGTACCGTCACCATTGCTTGCCAGCGGATGATTCTCCGACCAGCCGCCTTCATTGCCTATCTCATAGATAAATGGTGCAAATGCAATGTATTCGTAAGACCATGTCTTGTCGAGCATGTTGAATGTCAAGCGCAGATACTTGTCGGTATTAGAAGGCGCGGGAACCCAGAAGTTGCCGCCAACATTATTATAGTTAAACTTGCCTTCCTCGTCGGCAGAGCAAATACACTTGCTCCAGTCGCCACCAAGACCAGACTCTGGTGTAAGTTTGAACTCAAGTGCATTACCCTGAAGAGCATCAACATTGATAGTGATACCGAATGTTGGATTCTCGTAAGGATCACTGCCGTCGTTGGTAACAACATAAGTTCTGTCAGAGTTGATCCATCCATTAATATTACCTGTGATGTAATAGTTAGACTCAATCTCCGGTGCTTGTGGGATAGCCTTCACCGTAATTGTGCCTGCGTCAACATTTGTTGCCACACCATCAATCATTACAACGAGTTTCACCCTAGCAACAGCTTCGCGCTCAACGGGACGAACACCGAAGACAGAACCAAAATAATTGCAGAGTGCTTTGCTCGACACCATGCCTTCAGCATCAGCATCTACCGTGCCCTCATCGAATTCCATTGTCGCAGTTCTGATAACATAACCATCGGGCAGAACGCCAGAAAGAACATAAGCCTGAAGGTCGAAATCGTCAGAGAGTGTTATGTCGTTGAAGTTGATTACACCAACTGGAGAAGCCGTTAAGCCAGGTATTACGATGGCATCATCTTCGTCGTGGCTCTGTGGTGACTGCCAGTCTTCATATTCATTGCCAGAACATCCTACGAGAAGCAGGACTGCGCTGAGCATTGTCATTAATTTCTTCATATTTCAGATATTGTTTTTAGTATGCCCGCCGCCTAAACAAGTAGGCGGCAAGGCAATCTGTTTTTTTATTTACTGATAAACATATACTGACCTGTGAGGTCATTCAAGAATACGGTGTAATCACCTTCTGATACAGGAATATTGCTTCCATTCTGTACGCCAACGCCGTATGGGAATCCAGCAGCACCCCAGTTAACATCCCAGTTGCCGTTAGCAGCAAACTTAAGTTCGCAAGCACTGAACTTGAAGTTGCCCATCCAGATGTGGCTTTCACCGCCGTCTTTCACGCCGCAGAGTGTAAGTGCATCGGTAGTGGATGCCGCATTCCAATCGTTGTGTGAACCAGGCATTGCAATAGAGTTGTAAACAGTGCCCTCAATACCTGTAGCAGGTTCGATAGAAACCTCATCGTTAGCAGTGTTGAAGGTTGCTACATAGTAACCTGCCTTGCCTTCCTTAAGGCAGAGGTTTCCGTCGCTGTTGGACTCGAAATATTCGTTGGTTCCATCACCGAAGAAATCTGCATAATTCTTCTGGATATCCCAGTTACCTGGTATCTGAACGAACTTGAACTGACCGCCCTCAGGAATGTAGAATGTGAGGTCGATAATGCCAAGACCTGTCTTCTTGTCGAACTCTGCGTCCTTAGCCGGGAACATAGGCATCAGACCATTACCAATCTGGTCGGCGCCATTACCCCAACCACCGCCGATGAAGCTACCGACAGCATACCACAACAGAGGTGCGGCATCCTTAAGCTCTACATAATAAGGAACGGTGTTTATCTCTACTACGTTAGAGTAGATGGTATTTCCAGCAAGCGTAGAAGCTGCACGCACATAGAGCACCTGTGTTGATGGAACCTGACCTTCAGGCCACTGTTCCATCTGCTGCATAGCCTTAGCCACGTCAGCAGCATCAATAGATGTAGCACACTCTCCAGTAGGAGTACCAACGCTGACATAGGTAGGGATGGTCTCACCCGACTCATCAGCAGCAGCTTGAGCGTCAGAAATGCTCCAGTCGTTTTTTGTTGACACCTGAAGTTCATACTCTGCAGCAACAGGGAAACCATAATCTGGCTGTGACCATGTGAAAGGAAGGGAGGTCGAAGATGCCAAATCGGTTGCAATGGCTGCATAAGCAGGATTGTTCAGTTTGAATGTAGTAGGCGACTGAAGCACAGGGTTGTGATCAAGGTCGTCGTTACATGCAGTGAACATGCACACACTGCAAAGCAGCAGCAATGTTGACTTGATTATATTTTTCATAATGAATATGCTTTATTTGTTATTGTTTTAATATCCAGGATTCTGCACAAGATTACCATTAGCAATGAGGTCGGTCTCCGGGATTGGGAAGAGAGAGAGGTGAGCAGAAATGTTGCGACCACTCTTCACGCCACCTTTCCATGACCAGTTGTAGTTCACATTGCCTGCGTAACGACCGAAACGGATAAGAGTAGGACGACGAACTGCCTCGTAATAGAGTTCGCGGCTCCATTCGTCGCAGATCTCGTTCAGTGTAAAGTTTGCCTTTGTCTCTGCATGAGCACGGCTGCGCAGTGCGTTGATTGCATTCAAGCCATCAGAAGTAACAGTTCCGCCATTCTGACGTGCTGTAGCCTCAGCATAAGTGAGGTAAGCCTCAGCAACACGGAAGAGGAACACATCTGCATCGCTATACTTAGAACCATGACCAGCGGTGCCTGCAGTATTGAAGTTATTGAACTTGCAAACAGCAAAACCACGAACAAAGTGTCCGTCAGAGTTGATATCGGCAAGTGTCTCTGTTCCATCAACCTCGCGGCCTTCACCGTCGAACATCGCACGATCGTCACCTGCAGCCTCTGGCATAGCGTATGCTGCCACGTTAGGAGCATCGTTGTTTGGGAAGAATTTAGCAACAAGGTCTGGACGCATACGGTTACCGCCCCAGCCCTCTGAAGAGTTGCCACCCTTCACATCGGAACTGAAGATATGAACGTTAGCATCTATAGAAGCAGCCATAAGGAATGTTGAAGTACCATAAGACTGAGTTGTAAGACCATCCTGAAGGATTGGGAACACAGCCTCTACAGAAGAACCGTTCTCGCCATTGTCACCCATGAACAACTGTGCGTATGCACTATAGTTTCCCTTATCGTTGGTATAGAGTTTATAGTCAGAATTCATAACCTTCTGAGCATACTCTGCTGCCTTATTCCACTGTGGGGTGCCAGTGTAAACCTCTGCATTCAGATAGAGACGCATGAGAAGGAACCAAGCAGCTGCTTTATCAACACGGCCATAGTTGGCATCACTTGAGGTCTTTGCCTTTGCATCACTAAGAAGAGGCTCTATCTCAAGCAACTCCTGCTCCAACCATTCATAGAGGTCAGCACGCTGAATCTGCGTTGGTTTTGCCGATGTTACATGAAGAGTGAAAGGAACATTGCCATAACCATCCAAGAGGAAGTAATAGTCAAGAGCACGGAGGAAACGAACCTCTGCAGTCTTTGTTGCGTCATAATCGCTGAATTCCTCAAGATACTGGTTACAGAAAGCAATTGCAACATAGAGTCTGTAATAGAAACCACGGAGCATCGGGTGGCTCTTGTCTATTGCATTGATACAGAAAGGATAGATACCTGTGTCACCCCAACCGCAGATTGCCTCGTCAGTGGTGAGTTCGTTAGAGTTCCACAACTGGCGGTAGTAACCCGAGGTACCGCCGTCAATACCGTCAACGTCGCTGTCACCATCGGGACCTGTCTGTCCTGCAAGTGCCATAACGCCATAACATTTGTTCAGCAGCGCGTCAGGACTGATTTTATCTCCAGTCTGAAGGTTCGGGTCGATTGGGGTTACGTCCAAGTCTCCTGTACACGACGTGGTACCCAAAGCAAATGCCAATGCTGCTGCCGAGAATATATATTTAATAGACTTTTTCATAAGTTTCAAAGTTCTTAAGTTTTTAGTTCCTAAGTTTCTAATTTTATTTAGAAGTTGAGGTTAAGACCAAGAATGAAAGAGATTGGACGTGGATAGATGTTGTTGTCAATTCCACTGAACACCTCTGGGTCAATACCGTCATACTTTGTAATAGTGAACACGTTAGAGGCAGTTGCATAGACACGTCCACTCACACCATGCCAGTTGCCAGCGCGGAAGAGGTCAGCAAAACTGTAACCCAGAGTGATATTGTCACACTTCAGGAACGAACCGTTCTGCACCCAACGGTCAGAAAGCATTGCATGCTGGTTGTATGTAGACCATCCGTCTTCGATGGCTGCTATTGGACGGTTTGTCATATAAATGCTGTTACCGAAGATTTCTCCTGAACCAACATTAGATGTGCCTGCTGCAAGATCGTTGAACACATAGTTGCCAATGCTTGCACGGAGAGAGAAACCGAAGTCGATGTTTCTCCACTCAAGACGTGAAGAGAGACCCATTGTAACAGGGGCCATCGGGCTCTTGTAGAAGTAAAGGTCGTCTGGTGTGATCTGTCCGTCAGCGTTACGGTCAACAACAACACCCTCTATAGGCTTTCCTGCCTCATCGTAAGCCTGCTGGTAAACAAAGAATGCACTTGCTGGATGTCCAACAGCATGAGCCTGACATGTGTTACCTGTTCCTGCTGAAACACCACCTGTAGGAACGTAGTAGTTCTCATCATCACCACCAGTCAACTTGGTAATCTTGTTGGCATTATAGGTGAAGTTATAAGAAAGGAGCCAGTGCCAGTCCTTAGTGTCAATGGCACGCCAGTTCAATGTAACCTCAGTACCGATGTTTTGCAGCGAACCAATGTTAGAAATCACCTGGTTGCGGAAGTTTGTTCCTGCTGGAACAGTTACCTTATTAATAAGGTCAGTGGTCTTACGCAGATACCAGTCAATGCTTCCGGACAGTTTCTGGTTGAAGAAACCGAAGTCAAGACCTAGGTTGTAAGTAGTTGTCTTCTCCCACTTAAGGTCTGGGTTATACTCATTAGGACGTACCATCACAACACCAGGAATCAAAGGATAGAGGCTACCCTGTCCAGAGTTTGCCTGATATATTGCGAAATATGGATAGTCACCCTGGTTGATGTCCTGCTGACCTGTGATACCCCAGCCAACACGCAACTTAAGGTCTGACAGCCAGTCGATCTCACGGAACTTGTTCTCGTCCTTAATCTTCCATGCAAAAGCGAACGATGGGAATGTATCCCAGTGCTCTTTGAAACGTGAAGAACCATCACGACGAACAGTACCTGTCAACATGTAACGACCATCCATGAGGCTCCAGTTGGCACGACCGAAGAAAGAAACGAGGTAACTCTCTGTCTTGAAGCGATAGTCTTCGAGAACGCCGTCGCCATTGTAGTCAACGCCTGAGTCAGAGTATATCTGGCCTGCCAGAGGATTTGTAGAAGGATAGTACTGGAAATAGCGTTTGCTTTGTGAGCGCCAGAAGTGCTGCCACTCGTAACCTGCCATGATGTCGAAGTGGTTCTTTGCAGCATCATTGAAGTCATGATAGTATTGTGCATAAGCACTGAACTGCAAGTTGCGCTTTGTAATTCTGTCGCCGCCCGTTGAACCATAATAGATAGCCAGAGGGTTAGAAGGCAGTACATTAGTTGTCTGACGACCGCTCGACACGTCAGCACCTGCTGTCATGTGCAAGCGGAGATCCTCGAAGCCATGAATCTGATAGTCAACATCAGCACTTCCAATGAAGTCGCGGCTGATAGCAGTATCGTCTTTCAGTTCAAGTATTGCCAACGGGTTCTTCGTTGCAAGAGAATAATAAGTGTTTGGCCACGTCGGATCGTTAAGAGCTGTACCATCAGACTTCCACTCGAAGAAGTTGCCAAAGTTGGCAGCGTCTGCTGAAGTATTGTCATACGGACTCTGTGTCGGGTCGAACCAAAGGGCAGAACCAATTGCTGCGCCGTCAGCATAACGAGACTTTGCCCACATTCCCTTACCGTTAAGGTTAATCTTCAAGTGATCCTGAAGGAGTGAAGGACTGAGGTTCAGAGATGCCGTGTAACGGTCGAACTTACTGGTTTTCACGATACCTTGCTGTCCTGTGTAGCCAACACTTACACGATATGGAAGCACTGATGACAAAGTTCCTGACAAAGAGACGTTGTGGTCTTGGCTGATTGCAGTACGATAAATCTCTTCCTGCCAGTCAGTATTAGCCGTACCAAGTACGTTCCATGCTGCGCTGCCCTCACCGAATGTGTTTCTTACGAACTCACGATACTGGTCACCGTCCATCACGTCTACAGTTTTCTTCTTCATACTCATGGTTACACTACCATTGTATGAAACTTCAAGGCTACGACGACCTTTCTTTGTCGTGATGATGATAACACCATTAGAACCACGGCTACCGTAGATAGCGGTGGCAGAAGCGTCCTTCAATACGTTGAAAGACTCGATGTCCTGTGGGTTAACCAATGACAAAGGGTTGGCAAGACCTTTAACTCCTTCGTTATCCATAGCGATACCGTCGATAACGATAAGAGGCTTGTTACTTGCACTAAGTGAAGAACCTCCACGGATGCGGATTTCAGCGCCGCCACCAGGTGTACCACCGTCGCTAGTGATATTCACACCTGCTACCTTACCTTGGAGAAGATCCTGTGCATTAACTACAAGGCCCTTGTTCTTAGAGTCTGGCTTAAGTGCCGTAACGCTACCGGTAAGGTCGCTCTTCTTAACAGCGCCATAACCGATAACGACAACTTCATTTAGGCTCTGGGCTGCATCCTCCTGCAATGTCACCACCATGTGTGGCGCTGCAGTTGCCTTAGCATCCTGGTAGCCGATATACGAAATCGTCAGAGTGGCTCCTGCTGGAGCTTCAATAGTGAAGTTACCATCGAAGTCGGTGATGGCACCGCCGTTCTGACCGTCAATGCGGACAGTAGCGCCAATCACTGGTTCGCCGGTAGCATCCTTGACTTGACCTGTCACAGTATTCGACTGTGCGAAGGCCCCGACAGATAGGAATAACCCTAACAAGAGGGAAAGAACTCGCATAGGAATTCTAATTTTTACCTGCTTCATCATTATACATTGTTTTTTAAGTTAGTGATATATTTATTAGTTATTATTCTACTTATTTGTCTCGTCTCGGTAAGTTTCTAGAGACATTTAGTCTCACTTGTTATTTTCGTCAAAAGCCAACAAGGGTTGTTTCACTTTGCAAAATTAACTTTAAATGTGTTACATTGTACTTAAATTGCCAACTATTTTTATTATTTTTGCGCGCAAACGTTTGCACAAGTTATTTCTAATAAATAAATATAATGTACGCGCGAGTTATTGAACTTTTAATAATTTTGCAGTCAGGAATGAAAAACTGTGCAACAGTTACGCAATATATGCTAGGTGTTGAGCGTTGAGTGTTGAGCAAAATCACCTCACTTTAAACTCCAACTATAAGTCCTGAACTCTAAAACAACAAACTGTAAGCTCTAAACGAAAGGGAACCTATGAACGATAGCACCTCATTCACGATGAAAGATATTGCCCGCGAACTGGGCGTTTCGGTGGCTACGGTGTCAAGGGCATTGAAAGACAGCCCGCGCATCAGCACCGAACAGAAGGAGCGCATCAAAAAGTTTGCGCGCGAACATAACTTTTATCCGAACCTCACAGCAGAGCAACTGCGCCACAACCGAGTGAAACCCTCGAACATCATCGGCGTGATTATACCGCAGATAGCACACTACTACTTCTCCACGATACTGTCAGGCATCGAGGAACAGGCACGCATTCGCGGCTACAACATCATGGTGGCACAAAGCGAGGAACGATATGACTTGGAGAAACGCATATGCGAACACTTCATGGAAAACCGCGTCTGCGGAGTCATTGTGTCGCAAGCGAAGGACACAGTGGAATACGATCATTTCCAGAAACTTGCCAAAATGGGAGTGCCTTTGGTGTTCTACGACCGCATTTGCACAGGCATTAATGCCAGCCGTGTGGTGGTTGACGACTACATGGGAGCATTTACAGCTGTGACACATCTCATAGAGACAGGGTGCAGACGCATCGCTTTCTATGGTGCTTCGATGAAACTCGAGATTTCAAAGAACCGCTATAACGGTTACCGCGATGCTCTGCTGCGCCACGGATTGCAAATAGACGAGTCGCTGGAGTTCATCTGCGACAACCGCGCCGATGCTGAAGTGCTCACACCAGAGGTGTTAAGCCGCGAGGACAGGCCCGACGCTTTCTTTGCAATCAACGACGATACCGCCATCGGAATACTATATACCGCTAAGCGAATGGGGTTCAAAGTGCCAGAGGATGTCAGCATCTGCGGATTCACAAACGGAGAACGCGCCGTGGCATGCGACCCGATGCTTACCACCGTCGAACAGCGCGGACACATGGTAGGAGAAGAAGCTGTCGATGTGCTTGTGGCTCACGTCGAAGGACTTCTTCCTTCTGGCAAGATCGAGAAGAAGGTGGTAAGGACACGATTGGTGGTAAGAGGAACTACGCGTTAAGGAAACCACCCGCCCTATGTCCCTCCCCAAGGGAGGGATTTCCATCACAATCATTATTATGGCACCCATCCCGTATATTGCGATGCTATCGCAACCAAAACACATAACGATAAACATTAAACAATAAACAATAAAACAAAGAAAATGGAAAAACCAGATTTAAAATTCTCGCAACTATGGAATCTGAGTTTCGGATTCTTCGGAGTGCAAATCGCCTACGCATTGCAGAGCGCTAACATCTCGCGCATTTTCTCAACGCTAGGAGCCGACCCGCACAACCTCTCATACTTCTGGATACTGCCACCGCTGATGGGAATCATCGTGCAGCCTATCATCGGAACGCTGAGTGACAAGACATGGACGCGCTTCGGGCGCAGAATACCGTACCTCTTTGTGG
>JAEEGG010029542.1_pt1 | contig 10238 bp, 9 predicted proteins | sample 9134161 | NCBI WGS metagenome assembly JAEEGG01 (sample SAMN16246543, study PRJNA631951) | gut metagenome | biome: gut microbiome; feature: rumen; material: CR-attached | host: Bos | place: Iran: Karaj | collected 2018-10 | reverse complement strand
CCACAGCAATCAAAAAAATTTTGAATCCGTCGGACAATTGCGATGAACAGGGCGTTTTGCTGTATAATTTGGATGCGATTATTGCGGTTGGTTATCGGGTGAACAGTTACGAGGCCACCCAATTCCGCATCTGGGCGCGAGAGGTTTTGAAGGAGTATATCATCAAGGGATTTGTGATGGACGATGAGCGGCTGAAAGGCAAGAATCCCTTTGGGGCTGACTACTTTGAGGAATTGCTGGATCGCATCCGTGAGATACGTACCTCAGAGCGTCGCTACTATCAGAAGATAACGGACGTCTATGCCGAGTGCAGCAGCGACTATGACAAGAATAGTGAGATAACACGTACCTTCTATAAGACTGTACAGAACATGATGCACTATGCTGTGACTCATCAGACGGCGGCAGAGATTGTCTATGACCGTGCTGATGCGGAGAAGCCTCACATGGGACTGATGACGTGGAAGAATGCACCTGATGGCAGAGTCGTTAAAAGTGACGTGACGATAGCCAAGAATTATCTTTCAGAAAAAGAGGTGGATGAACTGAACTTGCTGACGACGGCTTTCCTCGAAATTGCAGAGCGAAGGGCGAGACGGCATGTCCTGACAACGATGGCTGAATGGAAACAGGTTTTGGAGCACTATCTGAAAGTGTCGGATGCTGACATTCTGCCCGATGCAGGTTCTGTGACCCACGAGGAGGCTGAAGCCAAAGCATTAGGAGAATATGAGAAATTCTGGAGGATTCAAGACCAGACGTTCCTCTCGGACTTTGACAAACTGATAGAAGATTTAAGCAAATAAGCGTAGAAATCCAATCCCCACACCAAGTTTTAAAGTGTGGGGATTGGTCTTCTTGAGAGTAGGAGGGTTTATTCTATGCAATGTAAGCCTTCATCGGGTCTTTTTTTTGCGTCAATTTCGACCCTGTTTTTTGCGGCGATTTTGCGGCGATTTTCACCTTTTGAGCCATTTTTGCGGCTATTTTGCGGCGATTTCGCGTCTCAAATTTGGAAAATTTTTCCAAAAATGGAAATTGTATTTCCTTATACGAAACATCGAGAAACCCTTTATTTATGGGAGTTTCTCGATATTTTCGGTGTGTGATCCCGTTGGGATTCAAACCCAAGACCTTCAGAACCGGAATCTGACGCTCTATTCAGCTAAGCTACGGGACCTGTTTGCAATAGCGGGTGCAAAGGTACAAAATAAATCATAATTCATCATGCATAATTCATAATTATTAAGAATTAATTTCTATTGTGGCTTGACGTTTTCCGTGCAAAATGTTAGGGAAAGTCATTAAATTGTGTCATTTTGCGAAAATATTTTGGCTTTTGCTTGTTAGTGTGTAAGAAAAGTGATACCTTTGCACGCAAAAATCAAAAATAGTAGATTGTTAAAGTGTAAATTTGCAAGATGAGTCAACTGATTAAACCTGTAGCGTATGAGGCGCTGCTTGATACGAAACAGACAGAGCAGGGTATAAAACTGATTAAAGAGTTTTTCCAACAGAATATTTCCACGGAGCTGAGGTTGCGCCGCGTTACTGCTCCTCTCTTTGTCCTGAAAGGTCTTGGCATTAACGATGACCTTAACGGTGTTGAGCGCGCCGTGTCTTTTCCTATCAAGGATTTGGGTGATGCCCGTGCCGAGGTGGTTCATTCGCTGGCTAAGTGGAAGCGCTTGTCGCTGGCCGAGTATAAGATTGAGCCAGGCTATGGCATCTATACGGATATGAACGCCATTCGTGCCGACGAGGAGCTGGACAATCTGCACTCGCTGTATGTGGACCAGTGGGACTGGGAGGCTGTGATTACGAAGGAGCAGCGTACCATTGCCTATCTGAAGAATGTGGTGGAGCGCATCTATGCCGCCATCCGTCGTACGGAGTATCTGACTTGTGAGACTTACCCGCAGATTAAGCCTTTCCTGCCTGAGAAGATTACCTTCATCCATGCTGAGGAACTGCTGAAGATGTATCCTGACAAGACACCGAAGGAGCGTGAGGATGCTATCTGTGAGGCCTATGGTGCCGTGTTCATCATCGGCATCGGTGGTAAGTTGGCCAATGGTGAGAAGCATGACGGTCGTGCACCTGACTATGATGACTGGTCAACGGTTGGTGAGAACGGTCTGGCTGGCTTGAACGGTGACATCTTGATATGGTATCCTGTCTTGGAGCGTTCGTTTGAGTTGTCGTCGATGGGTATCCGTGTAGATAAGGAGAGCCTGTTGCGCCAGTTGAAGTTGGAAGGCAAGGAGGAGCGCGAAAGCCTCTATTTCCATCAGAAGCTACTGCATGATGAGCTGCCGTTGTCGATAGGTGGCGGTATCGGCCAGAGCCGTCTCTGCATGGTGCTGCTTCATAAAGGACATATCGGCGAGATTCAGGCCTCGATATGGCCTGATGATATGCGTGCTGAATGTAAGAAGTTGGGTATGCAGTTGATTTGATTATGCCAGCACAAGGTCAAATAGCTCCCGCAGTCTTCCGATTGCGGGATTTTCTTTTACGATCAGTTCGTATTGGTCTTTTCGTGACAGGACTGGCTCTCCTTCTTGGTGTTCTGCAATCCGCATGGATAGCGTGATGGCATTGTTGTGGAGGCGAATCTTCAGGGTTTTCAGTATGCTGCCCTTGATTTGCTCCATTTGGTCCATGGCCAGCTGGTTGCCCACGATGACTTCTACCGCAGGATATTCCAGAATGGTTGGATTCATATTCTTCATGCGGGTGGCAATACCGCTCAGGTTTTGGGGCATGCGGTTGCACATGGACAGCCATTCCACTTCCAGTTCGTGCTGTGTGAACTCATGTTCTTCCTGATTTTGCGTGTTGCCTTTCTTGTCGTCTGGAGCAGTGTTTTCGACAAGTGGCCGTTTGCCGTTGTTGCGGATGTTGTTCCACGAGTTGGTGATGCCGCTCAATTTGAGTTTGGGCGCACCAGAGGGTTTGGCAGACTGCCTTGACGGGGTCTGTGATAACGGTTGGCTGCTTCGAACAGGCGTAGCAGCAGGCGTTGAAGTTGGTACAGCAGGTTCTGCCGCGGCTACCTGCGGGGCCGCTTTCTTGGGCAGAGGCTGTTGCATCAGATGCTTAAACAGGGTTTTCAATCTTCTGGGCTTACGCCCATTGCCAGGCGTCTCGCTGTCTGCCGGCTGGGTAATCTGCGCTATCTCGATAAGGGTCAGCTCGACAAGCAGCCGTTTGTTGGACGACTGGCGGTAGTTGATGTCGCATTGGTTCATCAGTCGCAAAGCCTCATAGAGGAAGGGTATCTGGCATTTGGCGGCCTGCTGCTGATAGCGCTCGCGCTGCTGGTCGCTGACTTCCAGCAGGGGGAGCGTCTGTGCATCGCGAGCCATGAGGACATTGCGGACGTGCTTGGCCAGTCCTTGTATTAGCAAGCCCGCGTCGAAACCCTTGTTGATGATGCTGTTCAGCAGTATCATGATGTCGCCGACCTTGTTCTGGTTGGCAAGGTCGACAATCTGGAAATAGTTCTCTGAGTCGAGCACGTTCAGGTCTTCGATGACCTTCTGGTACGTGATGTTACCCTGACAGAACGATGCTGCCTGGTCGAAGATGCTCAGCGCATCGCGCATGCCGCCGTCGGCTTTCTCGGCAATGACTGCCAGCGCCTCTTCCTCATAGGTGATGCCTTCCCGTTCTGCCACTGACTTCAAGTGGTTGACGGTGTTTTGTACGGTCATACGCTCGAAGTCGTAGATTTGGCAGCGGCTGAGGATGGTGGGCAGAATCTTGTGCTTTTCTGTCGTGGCGAGAATAAAGATGACATGTGCGGGCGGTTCTTCCAGCGTCTTGAGGAAGGCGTTGAAGGCTGCCGTTGAGAGCATGTGCACCTCGTCGATGATGAATACTTTGTATTTGCCGACCTGTGGTGGTATGCGTGTCTGCTCCATCAGCGTCTTGATGTGCTCTACACTATTGTTGGAGGCGGCATCCAGTTCAAAAATGTTAAAGGAACGCTGCTCGTTGAATGCCTGGCAGCTTTCGCAGTGTCCACAAGCCTCGCCGTCAGCTGTCGGCGTCAGGCAGTTGATAGCCTTGGCGAAAATACGTGCACAAGTGGTCTTGCCGACACCGCGGGGGCCGCAGAAGAGGTAGGCATGGGCCAGCTTCCCGCTTTTCACGGCATTTTTCAGGGTGGTGGTCAGCGCCTGTTGTCCCACTACGGTGTCAAAGGACACTGGACGGTATTTTCGTGCTGAAACGATATATTCTTCCATGTTTTTAGATATTTGCCCACAAAGGTACAAAAAATTTCATAATTCATAATTCATAATTCATTTTTATTTTTTAATTTTGCAAACGTAAATCAAAAGAGAGATGAAGAAACTAAAGAATATTTTCCTCCAGATTGGTCGCATCAAGGCGCTGAAGTATGTGCTGGTGTCTGTCATTGCCATTGTGCTGATAGGCTTTGTCGACGAGAACAGTGTCTGGCGCCATATTAAAAATAAGCAGACTATCAGCGACTTACAAGAAGAGGTTCAGAAGTATTCCGAACTGAACCGCCGTAATCAGGAGCAGATCCGCCTGCTGGACGGCAACCCCAAGGCTATCGAGAAGATTGCCCGTGAGCGCTATTTTATGAAAGCTGACGACGAAGACATCTTCGTGCTCAGTAGTGACCTCGAAGAGACGACGCCCCATGAGACAGCTGAGTAATACGGAAAGTGTCATCCTGCTTTTGGGCGGTTTGCTGATGGTGATTGGTTCTGGTGCGGGCCTGTTCCAGCAGTTGTGGGCGCCCTACGTGTTTGCACCCGGTGCCTTGATGTTTGCTGCCATGCAGATGCGCCAGACCTATAACGGACAGAATATCGTTATCCGGCGTCTTCGCCGCATGATACTCATCAGCGACGTGCTTTTTCTCGTTGCCGGCCTGTTGATGTTTGCCAATCAGGGCAATTTCCTCGGCCTGAACTACCTTTCATATATAAAATATGTACACAACAACTGGATTGTGGCGTTGCTTGTTGCAGCCATCTTACAGCTCTATACAAGCCACAGAATTGCTAACGAAATAGAAAAAGAGGCAAAAAAACGCTAAATATTTGCGCAAATGTTTTAAATTGCGCAAATATTTTTTTTTATTTCGATATAACGTAGTACATTTGTCAACGAAAAAATAGAAACAAGTATCTTTTTATGAACAAAATCCTATATGCATCCGTCATCGTCGCATTCTTTGCGTCGTGTGCCAGCTCATACAACGTGCAAGGCTCATCGTCAGTATCGGCCCTTGACGGAAGCAAGCTCTATCTGAAGGCATTCAAGTCTGGAGAGGTGAAGAACATTGACTCCTGCGACGTGGTACATGGTGAGTTCCACTTTGCCGGTCTGCTTGACTCCGTACGTATGGCAAATCTCTTTATGGACGACGAGAGCATCCTGCCCGTGGTCTTGGAGGAGGGTGAGATTTCGGTGAAAATCGGCCCTGCCGGTCCTTCTGTCGGCGGTACGCCCCTCAACGACAGCCTTTATCGGTTTATTGACAAGCACAACCAGTTGATCAACCAGATGAACGAGCTGGGACATAAGCAGAACCAGATGATACTTGAAGGCATTGATGAGCAGACCATTGCCGAACAGCTCAATACCGAGGCTGCCAAGATTACCGCAGAGGAAGACGAGCTTGTCACGAAGTTTGTCGAGGCAAACTTTGACAACGTGCTGGGTCCTGGGGTGTTTATGATGATTACCAGCCAGTATCGCTATCCTATCTTGACACCTCAGATTGAATATCTTATGTCGAAAGCCACCAAGGCCTTCAAGGAAGATCCCTATGTGAAAGAGTATTACCGAACGGCTCAGGAGAACGAAGAGCGCATGAACGGACTCAGCGACGCTGTCGCTCCTCAGTCCGCTCCGCAGCCTGCACCTCAGCCTGTTGATACTGCGGCTGTTCAACCTGCACCACTGCTGAACGTTCCGCAGCCATGAGAATACTCGTCAAGGGGGGCCATATTGTCAATGAGGGCCAGACGCTCGATGGCAGCATCGTCATTGAGGACGGCAATATCAAGGAGATTATTCTCACGCCAGATGACAGTCCTGCTGCGTCATTCGATGAAGTCATCGATGCTTCGGGCTGTTATGTCTTACCGGGTGTCATTGACGACCATGTTCATTTCCGCGAGCCCGGCCTGACGCAAAAGGCCGATATAGAAAGTGAGAGCCGTGCTGCCGCAGCTGGTGGTGTGACATCTTATTTTGATATGCCTAACTGTGTGCCGCAGACCACGACCCTTGAGGCCCTTGAGGATAAGTTCGGTCGTGCTCGCCAGCACAGTCACGTTAACTATTCGTTCTTTTACGGAGCCACCAACGACAATGCCGATACCTTTGCACAGTTAGATGCGACGCGTATTCCTGGTGTCAAGCTTTTTATGGGGTCTTCGACAGGGAACATGTTGGTAGACCGACAGCAGTCGTTGGAGCGCATCTTCAAGACCTGTCAGCTGCCGTTGATGGTGCATTGCGAAGATACGGACATCATCAACCGCAACATGGCGGAGGCTCAGAAAGCCTGGGGCGACGACCCGCAAGTGTCGTTGCATGCCATGATTCGCAGCGAGGAGGCTTGTCTGGCATCCTCTACCAAGGCTGTGGCTTTGGCAAAGAAGTATGGCACCCGCCTGCATGTTGCCCATATCTCCACTGCCGAGGAACTGGAGCTGTTTGACAGCGAGCGCTTCCTTCCGAAGGGTAAACCTTCGTCTACTGCCCGCATTACGGCAGAAGTTACCGTAGGTCATCTCTTTTTCACGATGCTCGACCATGAACGGCTGGGGGCAAAAATCAAGGTGAATCCCGCCATCAAGACCCCCGTCGACCAGTTTATGTTGCGTGAGGCCCTGAACGACGGTCGCATCGCCTGTATAGCCACAGACCATGCGCCTCATTTGCTGGAACAGAAGCTGGGCGGCTGTGTCAAGGCTGCCAGCGGTATGCCCATGATACAGTTCTCGTTGCCTACGATGCTCGAACTCGTTGACCAGAAAGTGTTGAAGATAGAGCGCCTTGTCGAGCTCATGTGTCACCATCCCGCCCTTCTCTTTGGTGTCCGCCAGCGCGGTTTCTTACGCAAGGGCTATCGTGCCGACCTCGTCATTGTGCGTCCCCGTTCACCATGGACTGTCACCCGTGAACTGATTGAGAGTAAATGCAAGTGGAGCCCCATGGAGGGCCACCAGTATCAGTGGCGCATAGAGCGTACGCTTTGCAATGGACGTACCGTCTATGCCGATGGTGCCGTTCTCGACACGTTGGCGGGCGAAGAAATCAGTTTTGACCACCGATGATAGCACGTTTTGCCATACCGTTCTTCGTTTTGATGGGAGTGATAGTAGCCCCTCTGCTGGTTGCTTTGCTTTGTCGCATCTTCTTGCCGCGCCGCTTCAGGAAGTGGGCCATTATCGCGTGTACCTTATTAATATGGGGGATCTTAGCCTACGGCCATTTTGTTAGTTTTGAAGAATTAGAGATTCGTCAGATTGAGTATGCCAGCAGCGACTTGCCTGCATCGTTTGACGGATACCGTATTGTGCATTTCTCCGATGCCCATTTAGGCACGCTGACAGGTCGTCGGCAATGGATGGTGCAGCGAATGGTTGACAGCATCAATGCCCTCCGTCCTGATGTCATTGTCTTTACTGGCGACTTGCAGAATATCTATCCTGACGAGTTGCCGCCACATATCCCTGTTCTTCGGCAGTTGCATGCCAAGGATGGCGTGTTCAGTGTGCTGGGCAATCACGACTACGACATCTACCAGTCGTGTGACGATGCCCAGAAGGAGAAAAACTGTCAGCTGACTATCGAGGCAGAGCGCAAGGCCGGCTGGCAGTTGCTGCTCAACGAGCACCGCTGGCTATACCGTGGCGGTGACAGCATCTGTCTGGCAGGCATGGAGAATAGGGGAGTGGCCAAGCGCATGCCCCGTCTTGGAGATGTCCGACAGACACTGGAAGGTGTCTCAGACTCGGCATTTGTCGTCATGTTGCAGCACGACCCGTCGAGTTGGCGTGAACAGATACTGCCTGAATGTCAGGCACAGCTGACGCTCAGCGGTCATACCCATGGTGGTCAGGCACAGCTGTTCGGATGGTCACCTGTCGAGCTGAACTATTCGGAGTGGGGCGGCATGACCTATGAGGGTTCCCGTGCCATCTACGTGTCTACAGGTGTCGGTGCCCTCATTCCGTTCCGCCTGAACCAGACTGGTGAAATTGCCGTCATCACGTTGAAGAAGTGTAAATAGTTTAAGGTAAATAACTCAATGAAATATCTCTATCGCATCTACCAAGTGTTCGTCGCTTTTCCCGTCACCATCCTGATGACCATCTGGACGGCATTCCTCGTTGGCATAGGATGCACGCTCGGCAATGGTCATTATTGGGGTTACTATCCCGGACGCTGGTGGGCTCGTGTCATCACCCGTGCCTTTCTGCTGCCCGTCCATGTCGATGGCCGCGAGAACCTGGAACCTAACCAGTCGTACGTCTTTGTGGCCAATCATCAGGGCGCTTTCGACATCTTCCTGATCTATGGTTTCCTGGGACGTAACTTCAAGTGGATGATGAAATACCAGCTGAAGAAGATACCTTTTGTGGGCTATGCCTGCCGCAAGTCGCATCAGATATTCGTCGACAAGCGCGGTGCCGGTAAGGTTCGTGCCACGTACAAGGCAGCCCGCCATATCTTGGAGACGGGTAACTGCTCCGTCGTGGTGTTTCCTGAGGGAGCCCGCTCATTTACGGGTCACATGGCGGAGTTCCGCAAAGGTGCTTTTGCCCTGGCTGACGAGCTGCAGTTGCCTGTCGTGCCATTGACCATCAACGGCTCGTTCAACGTCATGCCGCGTACCCGTGACTGGCATTTTGCCAACTGGCACCCTCTCTCGCTGACCATCCATGCCCCCATCTACCCTGTGGGACAAGGTCCGCAGAACGTCCAGGCTACCATGCACCAGGCATACGACAGCGTCATGTCGGCCCTTGTGCCTGAGTATCAGGGCTATGTGGAGAATCCAGACCAATAGAAACTAATCTTAATAATATAGGTGAATTATGAACAGGAAAGTCATTCTATGCGTGATAGCCCTCATCGTGGGTTTCCACACATCCAAGGCTCAGAAGAGCATTGTGATTCTTTATGAGAACGACGTGCATTGCGGCATTGACGGCTATGCAAAGATGGCTGGCCTGCGCGATGCTATCAATAGTGCGGATACGGCATACGCTGCTGTCGTCAGCGTGGGCGATTTCCTGCAAGGCAATACGACGGGTGCTATCTCGAAGGGACAGTATATCGTCGACATCATGCGACTGATGGACTACCATGCCGTGACGCTGGGCAACCATGAGTTCGACTACGGTGTGCCGCACATGAAAATGCTGCTCGAGCAAATGAACGCTCCTGTGGTCTGTGCCAACTTCTACGAGATCGGTGAGCCGCAACCCGTCTATGCACCCTATGTCATTCGTCAGTATGGCAACAAGCGCGTGGCCTTTGTCGGCGCATGTACTCCTGAAACCATGATGCTTGAAGGCTATTCCTTCTACGACACCAACGGCATCCAGCTCTACGACCTGAAGCCGAAGACGTTCTATCAGCTGATTCAGCAGGCAGTGGATCAAGCCCGTGCCGAGGGCGCCGATTATGTGGTTCTGCTCTCTCATGTGGGTGAGACCCCACAGTCGATGGGCTTCAGTTCGCACCTTCTGGTGAACAATACCAAAGGTATCGACGTGGTGCTTGATGGCCATTCGCACGAGATTATTGAAGTTGCTAAAGCGACCAGTCTCGACGGCAAGCAGATTACCGTCACTCAGACGGGTACTCAGTTTGAGACTATCGGTAAGCTGCTCATCACCCCTGACGGCCATATGACAACACAATTGATCAAGCCTGCCGACATTCCATACGAGAATGCCCGTGTCGCAGCGGCCACTGACAGTATCCGTCAGGCGGTGAAAGCCGTGACATCGAAGGTGGTAGCCCATAGTGACTACACGCTGGTGGTGAGCGACGAGAATAGGCAGTGGATAATCCGCGGAAGAGAAACCAATGCCGGCGACCTTGTGGCTGATGCCTATCGTCATGCCATGAAGGCCGACGTCGGCTTTGAAAACGGCGGTGGCATTCGTAACGACATCAATGCCGGCGATATAACCTACGGCGACATCATTGGTATGCTGCCT
>JAEEGG010029541.1_pt1 | contig 10238 bp, 10 predicted proteins | sample 9134161 | NCBI WGS metagenome assembly JAEEGG01 (sample SAMN16246543, study PRJNA631951) | gut metagenome | biome: gut microbiome; feature: rumen; material: CR-attached | host: Bos | place: Iran: Karaj | collected 2018-10 | reverse complement strand
TAGCACGGTCCCATCCGTTTGAACAAATACATCGCCAACGCCGGCATCTGCTCGCGCCGCGAAGCCGATGTGCTTATCGCCACCGGCGCCATCACCGTCAACGGCGAGATTGTCACCGAAATGGGTCACAAAGTGATGCCCACGGATGAGGTGCGCTACGGCGACAAGGTGCTGCAACGCGAAAAACCCGTTTACGTTCTGCTCAACAAACCCAAGGATTACATCACCACCACCGATGACGAGCGGGGCCGTGCCAACGTCATGGAACTCGTGCGCGATGCCTGCGAGGAACGCATCTACCCCGTCGGACGCCTCGACCGCGACACCACGGGCCTGCTGCTCTTCACCAACGACGGCGACCTCACCAAGAAGCTCACCCACCCCAGCTCCGAAATCGAGAAAACCTACGACGTGGAACTCGACAAGCCTTTCGCCTCTGTGGATATGGATTTGTTGCGAAACACTGGCGTGGAACTCCACGATGGCAAAATCACCCCCGACGAGGTGGAATACGTCGGCGAGGGCAAAAAAGAGGTTGGCATCACCATCCACTCCGGCAAAAACCGCATCGTACGCCGTATCTTCGAATCCCTCGGCTACGAAGTGGTCAAACTTGACCGTGTTGTCTTCGCCGGACTCACCAAAAAAGACCTTCCTCGCGGACGCTGGCGCTTCCTCACCAAAAACGAGGTCAGCTTCCTGAAAATGCTCTCCAGCAAGAAAATGGAACAAAACACCACCTTGTAGAGACGCAGCGCGCTGCGTCTCCTCTCAAGGACGTGCATCGCATCATCAACCAATCCGACGATTATGATAGAGATTATGTCTCCTGTGGGCTCTTACGAGTCGCTGTCGGCAGCCATCAAAGCCGGCGCCGGCTCGGTTTATTTCGGCGTAGGGGCGATGAACATGCGCTCCCGCTCGGCCGCCAACTTCTCTTTGGAAGATCTGGCCAACATCGTCAGCATCTGCAAAGAACACCATGTGAACAGCTACCTCACCGTCAATACTATAATATATAATGACGAGCTGCCGCGGATGCATGAACTTCTGGATGCGGCAAAATCGTGCGGGGTCACCGCCATCATCGCCTCCGACATGGCCGTCATCCAATACGCCCGCGAAATCGGCATCGAAATCCACCTCTCCACGCAGTGCAATGTCACCAATGTGGAGGCCGTGCGCTACTACGCCCAGTTCGCTGATGTGGTTGTGCTCGGACGCGAATGTACGCTTCAACAAATTGCAGATATCTGCAAAGAGATTGGAGCACAACAAATTAAAGGGCCTCGCGGGGAACTCGTCAAAATCGAGGTTTTCATTCACGGTGCCCTCTGCATGGCGGTCTCCGGCCGTTGCTACCTCAGCCTCGACAACTACAACTCGCCCGCCAACCGCGGCGCGTGCCTGCAACCCTGCCGCCGCGCCTACGAGGTGCGCGACATTGAGGACGGACTCGAACTGAAGGTTGATAACCCTTACATCTTCTCTCCCAAAGACTTATGCACCATCGGATATCTCGACAAAATCGTGCGCGCCGGTGTCTCGATACTGAAAATCGAGGGCCGCGGACGTTCGCCGGAATATGTGAAAATGGTGACAGAATGCTACCACGAAGCCCTGGAATCCATTTATAACCAGACTTTTGACATTGAGAAAATCAACGCTTGGATGACCCGTTTGCGCAGTGTCTATAACCGCGATTTCTGGGGCGGCTACTACCTCGGTCGCACCACAGGTGAATGGGCGGACAAATACGGTTCTCAGGCCACCCGCATGAAACGCCGCATCGGCAAGATCACCAACTACTTCAGTAAGCTCGGAGTGGCGGAAATCTGCATGGAGGAAGACACGCTGTCCGTCGGTGACGAAATGCTCATCATCGGTCCCACCACAGGCGTTTACGAAGACACGATTTCCGAAATCCGCGTAGAAGACGAAACTGTGCAAAGCGTTGGAAAAGGTGTTTTCTGTTCAGTGAAGGTCAAAGAGTTAGTCCGTCGCGGAGATCAGGTCTATCACTGGATCTGGGTAAAAGACGAATTCTGATCCAACGACTTTTTTATAATGACGGGAGTGCTTAAAGAAACGTCTCTATAGTGGCATTTTTATTTGTCAATTCTGTATTCTAAAAAAATGTATTTTTGCCAAAAAAATGAAACAATGAAAAAAATATTGCCTTTTATTGCAGTTATACTGATCCTTTTTACTGCCTGTAATAAAGAAGGTGACGTTTTCGGAGGGCGCTACTATGGCACTTTCTATTCCAATGGTGATAGTGAGCCTGGCAGCCTTAGTTTCACATTCGGCATGCTCAATGATTATAATACAATAATTAGAACCGAAACTATCCTTGGCGAAGATTCCATACCTACGATTGACACCGTTAACCTTTCCATTGGAGGTATTCCATCCATTCTTATATGCGACACTTTCTATGTCCGAGATACGTTTGTTAATGTCATATATCACCAAGACACAGCTTTTATGTTAAACAATGTGATACGTTTGAAAGTAGATAAAAAAAATAAAAAGTGTTCTAGTGTTGATACGTTGACGTTGAATGATCCTGATCTCAAAAGACTTTTGACGACAATGCCCGCTATTGACAAACTCATCTGCGAATCCACTAATGATACCATTGAAAAGATGTACATTGATGCCGATTTTACAGGCGATAATGTGCACTCCACATTGACAGTCATCACTTCCAAACAAAAACCAAATAAAGTGACAGTGTCTTTCTATGGGTCTCTGATCGAACCTGAACCAAAAAACAGATAATCTTCTCTTAGCTCTGTTTTTCTTCTTTGTACGGGCATTCAGGATAACTTGTTTTCACAAACGAATAAATCAAGCACCCCAAACCGACGAGAATCATCGGAATGCTGAGCCATTGGCCGTTGTTGAGCACATGACCGACTTCATCTTGAACCTGTACCTCCTTGAAAAATTCAATAATGAAACGAGCAGTGAAAATCACGGTAAGGGTGATACCTGAGGTACGACCTGCCGCGACTTTCCCCTTGGCAAATTTGAAATAGTATATGGCAAGACTGATAAAGACCAGCATATAAACGATAGATTCGTAAAGCTGGGCGGGATGGCGGAAGGTACCGGCAATGCCAAAACCGCCATAGATAAAGTCGAAAGCCCAAGGAACTTCCGTGATGCTGCCCACAATCTCGTGGTTCATCAAGTTTCCAATACGCACAAAGGAGGCGGCAATAGGCACCGCGATGGCCAGACGGTCAAGAATCCAAAGGAAGTTGATTTTATGCCGCCAGCAGTAGTAAATCAGAAACCCGAAAATGCCGATCACGCCACCATGGCTGGCAAGCCCCTGGTAACCAATAAAATGCCAATTCTCATCCACGGGCAGGAGAATCTGTAGCGGATGCGTGACGAACATCTCAGGCTCATAGAACAGAAAATGACCGAGACGCAGTCCGATAATTGTCCACACAATCGTCCAAATGGAGATTTTATCCAGCAATTTTTGCGAAAGATTCTCGGTCTTGAAAATCTGTTGTAAAGTGTAGTATGCCAACAAAAAACCCAGCGCCAGCAAAATACCGTACCATCTAACTTCCATTGAACCAAGATGAAAAGCCACAGGATTTACTTTCCACGTTATATAACATAAAGTGTGATAAAACATATTTTTCGCTTTTAAAATGCGGTGGCAAAAGTACACAAAAAAAGTGTATCTTTGCCGCCGAAAACCGGTGGATAGATTTGTAATGATTGCAACCACAAAAAAAAATGCTAAAACATCTTCTTCCACGATTTTCAGTTTTTTATTTTTTAATAATTAAATTGATCATGAGTTATTTGTTCACATCAGAATCCGTGTCGGAAGGACATCCCGACAAAATTTGCGACCAGATTTCGGACGCATTGTTAGACAATTTCCTTGCTCAAGACCCCGAATCAAAAGTGGCGTGTGAAACGCTCGTTACCACAGGTCTTGTAGTTTGTGCAGGTGAAGTGAAGACCGAAGGTTATGTTTCCGTCGATGATGTAGTGCGCAAAGTCATCGAGAAAATCGGTTACAACAAAAGCGACTACCAGTTCGACTATAAATCATGTGGTGTGATCTCTACCATCCACAGTCAGTCTCCCGACATCAACCAAGGGGTGGAACGAGCCGCGTTGGAAGACCAAGGTGCTGGCGACCAGGGCATGATGTTCGGTTACGCTTGTAATGAGATGGACAATTATATGCCGTTGCCCGTCGAGTTGGCGCACCGTTTTGTACAAGAATTGGCCGCCATCCGCAAAGAGGGCAAGAAAATGACTTATCTGCGCCCCGATTCTAAATCGCAGGTCACCGTGCAATATTCCGAAAGGCACAAACCCGAACGCATTGACAGCATTGTCATTTCCACGCAACACGATGACTTCGCCGATGAAGCCTCTATGTTGGAAACCATCCGTCGTGATGTGGAGAAAATCCTGATTCCCCGCGTGAAGAAAAGCTGTCCTAAAAACATACAGAAACTTTTCAATTCTGATTACAAGCTGTTTGTGAACCCTACGGGCAAATTCGTCATCGGTGGACCTCATGGCGACTCCGGTCTCACCGGCCGTAAGATCATTGTGGACACCTATGGTGGTCGCGGTGCGCACGGCGGCGGCGCCTTCTCCGGTAAGGATCCTTCAAAAGTTGACCGTTCAGCTGCATACGCCACCCGTCATATCGCCAAGAACATGGTGGCTGCTGGTCTCTGTGACCAAGTACTTATTCAAGTGGCATACGCCATCGGCAAAGCAGAACCTGTGGGTCTCTACGTCAACACCTACGGCACTGCCAAGGTGAAAATGCACGACAGCGAAATCGCTATGCGTATCGGCGAAATCTTCCCGATGCGTCCCTACGACATCATCACTCGTTTCCAACTGAAAAACCCGATTTACGAACCCACCGCTTCTTATGGCCATTTCGGAAGAGACTGCTACGAAAAAGAAATAGAAACCGTCAAAGGCAAACGCACCGTCACCTTTTTCCCATGGGAAAAGCTTGATTATGTGAATAAAATCAAAGCAGCATTCAATCTTTAACCGTTTGCCGCAGATATACGACATGCTAAAATGCTGACAATATTTAAATGTTGTAAAGGTATTTTTTCTTTTCGAAAAAAGTGTATCTTTGCACCCTTAAAAAAATAGACGTATTATTATGGCAAATAACGAAAATCTGGGCTCCAAAAAAATTGAGCAAACCCAAGAAAATGAGAACATTGTAACGAAAATTCTGTCGTTCTTCAACAAATATCAGAACATCATTTACGGTGTTATCATTGGCGTATTGGTCATCGTTCTCGCGATACTGGCCTTCAACCGTTTTTATGTCCAAAAGAAAAATGCTGAAGCGGCATCCCAAATTCAACAGCCTATCCGTTGGCTTACCCAGGGAGACACTGCTTCCTTGAAGAAAGCTCTTGAAGGCGATGGCGAAAACGACGGTTTTCTGGATATTGCAAGTGGTTACAAACTTTCAAGAACTTCCAACACTGCCAATTATTATGCCGGTTTGACCTATTTGAAGTTAGGTCAGAAGGACGAGGCAATGGAATATCTCAAGAAATTCAAAAAGAAAGAGGATGTGCTTTGGTATGCATGTCAAGCCACTATAGGCGACCTTTACGATGAGCAAGGCGACGAGTCCAATGCCATCAGCTATTATGAGAAGGCCGTGAAGGGCAAAGATCCTTTCTTCACCCCTATCGCTCTTTTCAAATTAGGTCAAATGTATGAAAGAAAAGGTGACTGGAAAAAAGCTCTCGACTCTTACGAAACCATCGAGAAGGATTTCTACACCGAATACAACAAAATGAGTGTGGCTCAATACGTTGAGAGAGCAAAATCCCACGTAAAATAATATTAATGACTGAAAAGAAGAAAAACTTATCGGATTATATCCCTTTTGAGTTTTCTTCCGCCAAACAAACAAGAATCGGTATTGTGGTTAGTGAATGGAACGATCACATTACCGATTCTCTTTTAGAAGGCGCGAAGAATTGTCTGCTCGAACACGGTGTGGAGGCCCAGAACATTATGGTTCACCACGTCCCGGGCAGTTTTGAGTTGCCCCTCGGTGCGAAATGGCTGCTTGAAAAAACTTCTGTGGACGCTGTTATCTGCATCGGTTGTATTATCCAAGGGGAAACCCGCCATTTCGACTTCATCGCTCAAGCCGTTGCCGATGGCATTATGACTGTGGGGCTTGAGTTCTCAAAACCTGTGATTTTCAGCGTGCTGACTTGCAACACGATGGAACAGGCGGAAGAACGTGCCGGAGGAAAACACGGAAACAAAGGTGTGGAAGGAGCGGTAAGCGCACTGAAAATGCTGGCGTTCGGCTGCTAAATTGTTATTCATCAGCAATAGCCTGCAGACGTTTCTGTAGAAACGTTTCCTGAAACGTCTCTACATCATTGACAATGAAAATTCAATCTGACAATGAAAAAATTACGTGTTATATTCATGGGCACGCCGGAATTTGCCGTTGCCACGCTGGATGCCATCCGGAAAGCAGGGCATGATGTGGTGGCGGTGGTCACTACACCTGACAAGCCCGCCGGCCGAGGCCAACACCTTCGCAGCTCCGATGTGAAAAACTACGCTGTCGCAAACAATCTGCCCGTTCTTCAACCCGAAAAACTGAAAGACGAGGCTTTTGTGGAATCTTTACGGGATTATTACGCGGATGTCTTTGTGGTGGTTGCCTTCCGGATGCTTCCGAAATGCGTTTACGAAATGCCGCCTCTCGGCACATTCAACGTTCACGCCTCGCTGCTTCCCCAATACCGTGGCGCCGCCCCCATACAACGCGCCATCATGAACGGGGAGACCATGACCGGCGTCACCACCTTCTTGTTGGATGAACATACCGACACCGGATCAATACTATTACAGAAGGGGGTGGAAATCACCCACTCCGACAATGCTGGCACCCTGCACGACAAACTAATGGCTGCCGGTGCGGACATTGCGGTGGAAACGCTGAACCAATTAGCAGACAATAACATAAGCCCTATTCCACAAGTTTTGTCGGAAACACTGAAACCGGCTCCGAAAATTTTCAAGGAAGACATGCTTATCCGTTGGGACGATACGGCGGAGAACATCTACAACCATGTACGCGGACTCTCTCCATACCCTGCCGCTTTCACCCATATCGGGTTCAAAAACCCAAACAGCGAATCTGTGAAACCGTGCGTGCTGAAAATTTTTGAGATTGAGATCACTGATAGAAAAAGCACACTTGAACCAGGAAAAATCAGTTTAAATTTTGATAAGAAAATGACTGTTTCCACAAAAAATTACGACATTTCTGTCATTTTTTTGCAAATTGAGGGCAAAACTAAAATGAAAATCGAAGATTTTTTGAGCGGATTTAGGCCCGAAAATTATACCGACTATTTATTTAGTGTATAAATAATTATTTATACTTGTTCGCTGTCAACAAATTAAAATAATTACGAACAATCTGTTATTCGGATTTGCTTTTTACAAATTTTACTAACTTTGTGGCTCAAACTTATTACTAACCTTAAAATTGTAAAAAATGAACAAGAGTGAATTAATCAATGCTATGGCTGAGAAAGCTGGTTTGACAAAAGTTCAAGCTAAAAACGCTTTGGAAGCTTTATTGGACGCCACCAAAGCTACCTTGAAAAAAGGTGGTAAATTATCTTTGATCGGATTTGGCACATTCAGCGTTGCAAGCCGTAAAGCCAGAATGGGCCACAATCCTGCAACGGGCAAGGCCATCAAGATCCCTGCAAAGAAGGTCGTTAAATTCAAACCCGGCTCTGCATTTGCCAAAATGAAATAATTGATTATTTCATGATGAAAAAAAGCCCTGAACAAGGGCTTTTTTATTTATATAAAACTTAGATAATGAAAATAGAAGACAAGGCTTTACGAAAAAGAATCATACAATATCTTGAACAATTTGTCACCGAAAGCAGACTACAACGCCTGTCTGAAATCTTGGAGAACCGCACACGCCACATCACTGTGGTGCTGGAAGACCTCTTCCAAGCCCAAAATATCAGTGCCGTGCTGCGGACTTGCGACTGCTACGGTGTGCAAGACGTGCATGTAATACAACATCGCAATGAATTTGAAGCCAACAAGGAGATCAGCATGGGTGCAGACAAATGGCTCTCTATCTACGAATACCCTCATAGCGAGCACAATGCGAAAGACTGCATCGACCGTCTGCACGAACAGGGCTACTGGGTGGCCGCCACTCTCCCCGACGAGCGCAAGCGTACCATCTTCGACCTGCCTGTGGAACAGAAAACAGCCTTCTTGTTCGGAACAGAATTAACTGGACTTTCCGAAGAGGCTGTAAAATACGCTGATGGCAATGTCTTGATTCCCATGTACGGATTCACTGAGAGTTTCAACATCTCCAATTCGGCAGCCATCATCCTCTCCCATTTCTCTGAGAAAATGCGCCACTCTAACACCCGCTGGCAACTTTCCGATGAAGAAAAAGAAGAAATCTACTTCGATTGGCTACAAAAAACCGTGAAAAACCCGGACAAAATGATTGACTATTACATGAAGCATTTTCATTAAAAGACGATTTACCCCAATAAAAATCCTATTGCCTTGCCTGTTGCCTGTTGCCTAAAAATTTGTATCTTTGCCCGCTCAAATATAAAAGGAATATGAACGACGAAAAATTATTCACCGAATTCCCACCCGTGACCACGGAACAGTGGGAAGCCACCATCAATAAAGACCTCAAAGGCGCTGATTACGAGAAGAAACTCGTATGGAGAACCGATGAAGGTTTCCAGGTTCGCCCGTACTACCGCGCAGAGAATCTTCAGGATTTGGATTACCTGAAGACCATGCCGAACGAGTTCCCTTATACGCGCGGCACGAAAGCCCGTGACAACCATTGGGATATCGTTCAGGAAGTGAAAGAGTCCGATCCCGCCAAGGCCAACGCTATTGCAACGGACGCCTTGAAGCGCGGCGCCACCTGCGTGGCTTTCAACGCCGCCAACATCGACAGTGACGCGGCTTTGGAAACGCTGCTCAAAGACATCGACCTGAACACCACCGGCGTGCAATTCAACCACGTGAAAAGCTACCTGGACCTGATGAAACGCTTCGTCAGCTATGTTGAAGCCCACAACTTTGATAAAGAAAAAGTGTCGGGCAGCATTAATTTCGACCCGCTTTCCTACCGCTTGCGCCACAACAAGTTCTGGAAATCCGCCGAAGAAGATATGCAACAAGCCGTGACGCTGTTGGAAATGAACGGCTGCATGAAGAATTTCAAGGTCATCAACGTGAACGGCATCGTGCTGCACAACGCCGGCGCGACCATCGTGCAAGAACTGGCTTACACCCTCAGCATGGCCAACGAATACCTTGCCTTCTGCACTGAAAAGGGCCTTAAACCCGAAAAAGTGGCCTCCCGGATGCAGCTCACGCTCTCCGTCGGCTCCAACTACTTTATGGAAATCGCCAAACTGCGCGCCACCCGTCTGCTCTGGTCCACAATGGTGGCCCAGTACAAACCCGAGTGCGACTGCGCCTACAAAATCCATATCAACACCGTGGCATCCACTTGGAACAAAACGCTTTACGATCCATACGTCAACATGCTCCGCAGCACTACGGAGGGTATGTCGGCAGCTATTGGCGGCTCCGACTCCATTTCGCTGCAGCCGTTTGATGTGGCCTACAAGGAATCCGACGAATTTTCCCGTCGCATTTCCCGCAACGTGCAGGTGATCCTCAAGGAAGAGGCTTTCATGGACCGCGTGGTGGATCCCGCCGCCGGCTCCTACTATGTCGAAAACCTCACCAACTCCATCGCGGAAAATGCCTGGAAACTGTTCCAAAGCGTTGAGCAACAAGGCGGTGCCCTCAAAGCTATCGAAGACGGTTCGATGCGTACGGCTATTGAGGAAAGCTGCCAAAAACGCGACATGAACATCGCTACCCGCCGCTATATCCTGCTCGGCACCAACCAATACCCGAACATCAACGAGACGATGGCCGACAAGATCGAGCGCGTGAAGAAAGACGACTGCGAAGGGCTGAAAACCTACCGCGGCGCCATGGCCTTCGAGGAAGTTCGCCTGGAGACCGAAAAATACGCCGCCAAGAACCACCGTCCATCCGTGTTCCTGCTGAAAGTCGGTAACTTGGCTATGCGTCAGGCACGCGCCGGTTTCATTACCAACTTCTTCGGCTGC
>JAEEGG010029538.1_pt1 | contig 10239 bp, 8 predicted proteins | sample 9134161 | NCBI WGS metagenome assembly JAEEGG01 (sample SAMN16246543, study PRJNA631951) | gut metagenome | biome: gut microbiome; feature: rumen; material: CR-attached | host: Bos | place: Iran: Karaj | collected 2018-10 | reverse complement strand
CTATGCCCAGCCGCAACAGCAGATGTATCCGCCTCAAGGTTATCCTCAACAACCCCAGGGCTATGTGCAACCTCAACAGACCGCCTATCCGCCTCAACCCCAAGGGTATGCACCGGCTCCCCAACAGGGTTATCAGGCACCTCAGCAACCTTCTTCTTTCGCCCAACCGCAGCCCGACATGAACACATTGCCCAATATCCCTCAGGAGACGTTCACCGACGAGGGCGGCGCGGATGACCTGCCGTTCTGACGATGACACAATGAAGAGATGAAGCGATGAATGCTGGTATTTGTCATTTGACTGTTATACCGATGCGTGGTGAGCCGTCGCATGTTTCGGAGATGGTGAGCCAGCTTCTGTTCGGCGAGACATACCGGGTGTTGGAAATTTCCGATGAATGGGTTCGGATTGAGACTCACCATGACGGCTATGCGGGCTGGATTCAACGGAAACAATATTTCGAGGTTTCTGATGACACGTTCGACAACTACCTGAAAGCGGACAAGTTGCGATTGAGTGCCCCGTTCGTCATGACTGGTGTGCAAATCCCGAATGTACTGTCGATGGGTGCGCTGACCGTGACGAATCCTGAATTCTGTCCGTTCCGTGAGCGATTCCCGATTCCGAAGGCTGAAAACTGGTGGCCTGCAGACGGTGTGCCGGACATCTCCCGTATCCAACGTATGGATTTGCTTCGAAAGACTGCTTTTTCGCTGCTCGGAACCCCATATCTTTGGGGAGGTCGCACTCCGCTCGGTATCGACTGCTCCGGATTTGTTCAGCTGTTGTACTCCTTGGTCGGCGTGCAGCTGCCTCGCGATGCCTCGCAGCAAGTTCTATGTGGCGAGCCTCTCGACTTCGTCCATGAGGCCCGTCTCGGCGACCTTGCCTTTTTTCACAACGAGGAAGGGAACATTGTTCATGTGGGCATGATGCTCGGTGATGGCACCATTATCCATTCCAGCGGCAGCGTCCGTATTGACCGTATTGACGAAACAGGTATCTTTAACGAGGAAGTGCAGCGATATACGCACCAGTTGCGGGTGATCGTGCGGGTGTGAGACAATGACGCGATGATACGATGATACGATGAATGGGTGATGAATAAATGATGAATGAATGATTGGGGCGTATCGCATACGCCCCGCATACGCCCGTTAATCCGTATCGCACACACCCGTTATTCAATGAATATTTTCATGAAAAAGAAAAAGATTATCATAATCATTATATTGTGCGCCATTTTGTTGGCGGGAATCGCGGGGGGCGTTTTTTTCAGAACGTTTTTTTCAGAGAATGTGCGGAACCGAGATGTGACCGTAGTTGTGCCTCCTGGTGCTACATTTGAGCAAGTGATGGACACGTTGCGCAAATATGAGGTGCTGAAATCGGAAAACACCTTTCAAAAAACATCAAATGTTCTGAAATACAAAACGATAAGGATTGGTAAATACGACATTTCTAACTGTCGCACGAATTTGGATTTGGTGCGATTGTTGCGCCGAGGACAGCATTATCCCGTGAAGTTCACGTTTAACAATACTCGCACGGTAAATCAGTTTGTGGAAAAGGTCGGTGATCGTTTCTTCTTTGAACCGCAAGAACTTAGTGCATTACTCCACGATAAGGATTATATGTCGAAGTTCGGCTTGTCGGACACGACCGCAGTATGCCTTTTTATTCCAAACACATACGAGATTTACTACGACATCACGGCGGAGGAGTTCCTCGACCGCATGAATAGTTATTACCAGGAGTTTTGGAATGAGAAGAGAAAGACAACGGCCTCTGAAATAGGTTTGACGCCGGTGCAGGTGGCCACGCTCGCCTCGATTGTGGAGGAGGAGAACATGCGCCCGTCGGAGAAAGCGATTATTGCCGGGCTATACATCAACAGGCTGAACAAAGGGATGTTGTTGCAGTCGGACCCGACTGTTAAGTTCGCCATCGGGGATTTCGCCCGCAAGCGCATCCTGAACGCCGACCTGCAGGTGGATTCCCCGTACAATACGTACAAGTACAAAGGGCTTCCTCCCGGCCCGATCCGCATTCCGGAGGCCTCCACGATGGACTCCGTGTTGCATTACCGTCATCACAACTACCTCTACATGTGCGCCAAGGAGGATTTCTCAGGCTACCACAACTTTACCGCAAGCGCTGCCGAGCACGCCCGCAATGCTGCTCGTTATCGTGCCGCGCTGAACGCCCGGAACATCAAGAAATAGTTTTTTACTATGGAGGATGCTCCACCTAAACAATATCCGAGATATGTCAGAACCATCTCTCGGAGCAAACAAGAAATTTCGGTGCTGGGTCGTTTTTATATAGCTCAAGGACTCTATTTCGCAGGGTTCATGGTGCTAGCGGCTCTTATTGTCATTTTTTTGATGGTATAAATGCTTTGGACGACAATATTCCTTTTGTATTGGGCTTTGCTTTTTTCGTTCCTCTTCTCTTTGCAGAATAAACGTATCATCGAATCGTCACAAAAAAAGGTCGCACTTTCGGTACGACCTTTTTCTGTAAGTAAGTGATCTGTACTGGATTTGAACCAGTGACCTCTTGCCTGTCAAGCAAGCGCTCTAAACCAACTGAGCTAACAGATCATCTGTCTGAAATCGGCGGCAAAGATACACTTTTTTTGGATTCCGCCAAACATTTTCTAAACTTTTCCTTTTTTCTTTGGAACAGACTGAAAAACAAGCTGTTATTTATCATTCAGTAGGCTTAATATCCGAACACCGTCTGTGCCTCGTCCATTTTCTTTATCACGGGAACGTTGAAAGGACAGCGAGATTCGCATTGTCCGCAACCCACGCAATCGCTTGCGTGATGTTCCAGCTTTTTGTATTTTGCGGCTAATTCCTCGTTCACAACACCGCCGTTCTGCTGTACTTCGTCGAGTAGTTCGTTCACTGCCGCAATGTCAATGCCTACGGGACAGGGGGCGCAATGTTTGCAGTAAGTGCAGCCAGTGCTCCCGCCTTCATTCTGAGCAGTCAGCTTGTTGAGCACAGCGTTATAGTCTTTCTCCTCATCAGTGGCCTTGAGATAGTGCAAGTCGGATTCGAGTTCCTCGATGTTGTCGGCGCCACAGATGGCCACGGACACACACGGTTTCGCCATCGCATAGGCGATGCATTGCACGGGCGTGAGGGCGACTTTCAGGGGCGATTTCTCTGCTTCGAGAAGTTTGCCACCGCCGCCGAACACCTTCATCACCGTGATGGCGATGTTGTGTTGGGCGCAGTAGTCGTAAAGTTCCACACGCACGGGGTCGATGCCAGGCAGCATGTTCTCATAGCTTTTCGGGTCCCACGGGTTGTTGCCCGACAACACACGGTCGAAGGCGGGGTTGAGGCTGAACATGATGACCTCCACCAGACCGCTCTTGGCGGCTTTCAGCGCAACTTCCGCATTATGACTGCTTAAGCCGATATGTTGGATTTTGCCCTCTTTCTTGAGTTGTTTCACATATTCGAGGTATGGGGTGCCTTGCAAGGAGTCCCATTCCGCGAGGTTATCGACGATGTGAATCATGCCCACTTCGATATGGTCGGTGCCGAGACGCTCGAGCAGGTCGTTGAAGCCTTTCTTACATTTTTCCAAATCGCGGGTACGCTCGTAACTTGAGCCGTTCCACCAGCAGCCCACATGGCCTTGGATGACCATCTCGTCGCGACGACCTTTGAGCGCGTAGCCAATGTTACTGCGCACCTTAGGATCGGCATCATAAATGTCTATGTAGTTCACACCGTGGTCAAGGGCATAGACCATGTATTCACGTGCCTCGGCGGTGTCGATTTTGCCGAAGATGCCACAGCCGATGCCGATTTCGCCCACGCGGATGCCAGTGCTGCCCAATGCACGATAGGCCATATCAGGGTTCTCTTTGACGGTCTGCTTCTGATGGCAGGAAAACAGCGTCAGTATCAGACCAATGAGCAGAAAGAAGGTGATAATCTTTTTCATTTTACCTGTTTTTGTTTGAAAAGGCAAAGATACAATTTTCTTTTCTATATAGAATGATGAATTATGAAAAAATAAACACGCCGACAGCCATACATCACAAACCGAAAACTGAAAAAATCGTATTTTTGCGCCCTATATGAAAAAAACGATACTCCTTTCTGACCATTTCACTATAAGGAAACTGTTCCGTTTTACGGTGCCCGCCATGATGATGATGGTGTTCATTTCGATTTACAGCGTAATCGACGGCTTTTTCGTCTCCAATTTCGCAGGTACGACCTCTTTCGCCGCCCTTAACCTAATCTATCCCTTCCTGATGTTCTTGAGCGTGATCGGTTTTGTCTTCGGTGCGGGTGGTACCGCGCTGATAGCCAAAACCTTGGGAGAAGAAAAGCCCGCCGAGGCCAACCGGATCTTTTCCCTTTTGATTTATACTGGAGCGCTTGTCGGTGTGTTTTTCGCCGCTGTGGGGTGGCCATTGCTCGACAATGTTTCTGTCATGCTAGGCGCAGACGAAGCCATGGTGGATGAGTGCGTGATATACGGCCGAATCATGCTTCTGGCAATGCCGTTTTTCATTCTCCAAATCATGTTTCATTCACTATTCGTCGCGGCGGAGAAACCGAATCTCGGTCTGGTGGTCACACTTATTTCCGGAGGACTTAACATGCTGCTGGATGCCTTGTTCATCGCAGGTTTCGGTTGGGGGCTGAAGGGTGCTGCGTGGGCCACGGCATTGTCACAGATGGTTGGAGGAGTCATTCCGCTGATTTATTTCATTGTCCCGAATAGTTCCCGCCTGCAGCTTTGCCGTCCCGTTTTCGATAGTACGGCGTTGCGACAGACCTGCTTCAACGGTATTAGCGAGTTTTTCTCCAATGTGTCGGCGACTGTGGTTTCAATGCTATACAACCTTCAGTTGATGAAGCATATAGGAGAGGATGGCGTGGCGGCATACGGGGTAATCATGTATGTGGCGTTTATTTTCGCGGCAGTTATGATTGGCTATGGCATGGGTTCAGGACCGATTGTCAGCTTTCACTATGGAGCCGGGAACCGGGATGAATTAAGGAATGTATTCACCAAAAGTATGATGCTGATTGGTATTATGGGGCTGACAGAATTCTTCCTCGCACAGTTTCTGGCCCGTCCGTTGGCACACATTTTTGTCAGCTACGACCCCGATCTATTAGCACTCACGACCCGAGCCCTGCGAATCTACAGTGTATCCTTCCTACTGATGGGTTTCAACGGCTATGCGTCGGCCTTCTTCACCGCACTGAACAACGGGCTGGTGTCCGCACTCATCTCCACGAACCGCACGTTGGTCTGCGAGACGTTGGCAGTACTGTTGCTGCCCACTTTCTTCGGCGTCAGCGGCATTTGGTACGCCATCGTATTCGCCGAGGTCGCCGCCCTTGTACTCGCCGCAACGATGCTGGTGCGGAACGGAGGCAAGTACGGATACCTGAGACGATAATGCAATGAAAGACGAGATGAGAAGATCAATATAAAACTCAATCCACCATTCCAAACACCTTGATCACCCATGCGTTCTCCAACACGTTCAACTTTTTCGTATCAATGCAGGAGAAGTCAATGGTGAGCGTCCCCTTCTTGTCTTGCTTCCATTTCAACATATTGTATTTTACCCCTTTTTGACCCTGAAAGTCCACCTGTTCATCTGTGCCTAAAAGAATCATTTCCGCTTTCGGGTTCAGTTTTGGCATATTCTTGATGACCAACGGATTGCGCGGGTCTGGACGTTCAAACTCGATAATGTAAAGGTTGTCGTCCTTGGTGGTGAAGCAGCGGATGGGCTTCTTCCAACTGATGTCGCCCAGCCACAATGTGGGAATGGGAACACTTTCCTCACCGTCTTTGCTCCATTTCAAGGAGACTGTCGCCTCTAAATCCTCTTCATGGTAATCAACCCTAAGTGACAACTCTTCATTCTTATATAATTTTAATACGGTTTGCGCTTTAGGGTTGGAAATGGCATTTTTATCATAATGGAGTAAGGTGTCCCATATATTCGAGGCTGTTTCTCTGTAAACAGTGGCTTTGTCGTCTGCATTCAATGTCAGCGTGTAATTTCCATCGGCAGGAACGGTCACTTCCCCCTCCAAATGGAGGTCAAAATGGTCTGGGGTGGCTTCAGGTATCGGAGAATTGCGAACCCAATCGTGGTCTATCATAAAAGAACAATATGAATAGGACACCTTATCCTGTTGGCAGGGAATCTCACACGGACGCGAACCGTAGATAGCTTCTCCGTTGATTTCCAACCATTTGCCAAGGTTTCGAAGTCGTTCCTGCTGGATGAGCGGGATGGTGCCGTCGGCATAGGGTCCCACGTTGAGGGTCAAACCGCCGCCATGAGCCACCAATTCCACAAAATGCTGGATCAACTCCTTGTCGGTCATATAGTTGTCCAAACTCTCGTTGCGGTTGAGGCCGAAACTGCGCCCAAGTCCACGACACTCCGCCCACGGAACTTCCGTGTTCGCAATGCCCGCGCTGTATTCTGGCGTGAGGAAACCGTGCTTCGTGCCATTGCCCCATCGGTTGTTCACGATGGCATCCTTGCCCACGGTGTTGTAGTACCAGCTGATAAGTTCTTGAGAACGAAGCTGTTCCGCTGTATTGTTCCAGTCACCGTCGGAGAAGATGAGGTCGGGTTTGTAGCGGTTTACTAACTCCTTGAACTGCGGCACCATGTAGTTGTCCACGTATTCGCTGATTTCGTTGTCAGGGTCCACCATCCAGATGTGGAGCGGGTTAGTCCATTCGGGCAGCGAGTAGTAGAAACCCATGCGCAGCCCCTTCGCACGCACCGAGTTCGTCAGTTCCTCCACAATGTTGCGCCGCGGACCGCTCGCCACGCTGTTCCATTGCGGCTGGAACTTGCTGTCCCACAGACAGTAGCCATCGTGGTGCTTGGTGACGAGGACGACGTACTGCGCACCGGCGTACTTGAACATCTGCGCCCAGTCGTCGGGGTTCCAAAGCTCTGCGTGCCAGTGTTTTGTCAGTTCCTTGTACTGGTCGAAAACGGGTTTGTTGGTGTCGGCATAGTAGCCCATGATGCGTGTCCGTTCGGGTTCTTTCTGCATCAATCCACGGTAGAACCATTCGCCGTAGCCCTCCATCGAGGCATACGCAGGCACAGAATAGAGTCCCCAGTGGATGAAGATGCCGAGTTTCGCGTCGCGGAACCACTGTGGATAGCCGCGCTGGTTGATGGATTCCCAGGTGGGTTGCACATCACCCTGTTGCGCCAAGGCTGACAGCGACAGAGCTATAATGAGTAGTAAGATTAATCGTTTCATTAGTACTTTTATTTTTGAAAGTGCGAAAGTACATTTTTATCATAAAAAACACCTCGGAATTTCTCCCGAGGTGCTCTTACGTCATACGTCTAATGACCTACATCTTATCTCTTCTTCAGGCCGAGAATCTCGCGAGCCTCATCGGAAGTGGCGATGGGACGACCAAGAAGTTTGGCCATGCGGACGACCTTATCGACGAGTTCACCGTTGCTCTTGGCAAGCACGCCTCTTTCGAGGTAGAGGTTGTCTTCGAAGCCGACGCGCACGTTACCGCCCATGACGATAGTTGGCGCGGCGAGGGTGAAGGCGTGGCGGCCGATACCGGTGCTCGTCCAAGTGCTGCCAGCGGGGATGTTCTTCACGAGCCAGCAGAGGTTGTCAACCGTGGCGGGGGTGCAGCCGGGAACGCCGAGCACAAAGTTGAACTGCATCGGAGCGCCAGGAACCTCGCCCTTGCGAGCCATGGTGAGGATGGTGTCGAGGTGACCCATCTCGAAGCACTCGTATTCGGGTTTGATGCCGCGCTCGATCATACGTTTTCCGAAAGCACGCATGGTCGGCATCGTGTTATCGAAAATCTCGTCGCCGAAATTGCAGGTACCGCAGTCGAGGGTAGCCATCTCCGGAATCGGAGTGGTGTCGGTCGATTGCAGACGCTCGTCGGGAGTCATGCCTACAGCACCTCCTGTCGAAGGGATAAGGATGACATTCGGGCAAGCCTTGTAGATGGCATCCTCACACTCTTGGAAACGGGCGCGGCTCTGCGTGGGTGTGCCGTCATCCTCGCGCACATGCAAGTGTACGATGGCGGCGCCGGCATCCACGGCACTCTTGGCCTCGCGCACAATCTCCTCAACGGTGTAAGGCACGGCCGGATTCTGTTCTTTCGTTACTTCTGCACCGCAAATAGCGGCAGTGATTATCAATTTCTCCATGTTCTTGGTTTTACGATTAATAATTTGCAATTTTCGGAGGTGTTTGAGACACGAAATTCCACGTCTCTACACACCTCCTAATTGTTCTACATCTCCTAATTATTTTTTCTCTGGCACTGTTTCGGGACCACGCACGTACCTGATGCGCGGCAGACGACGACAGGCTCTTCCAGCACGTCGGCGGCAGAAGCGCTGATGTCAGGACGCGGGCGGACAACCTTGCGGGCCTCGAAGACCATCTTGCGGGAGGTGTTGCCCACCTTGGTGATTTCACCGACAGCTTCGATATAGTCGCCGGCATACACAGGAGCGAGGAACTCCACATTGTCGTAGGCGCAGAACAGGCCTTCGTCACCATCTTGCATGATGAGCAGTTCGGTTGCCACATCGCCGAACAAAGCGAGCATGTGGGCACCGTCAACTAAGTTTCCACCATAATGGGCATCTTGAGAACTCATTCTCAAACGAATCATTGATGTTTTCTTTTCTTCCATAATCTATTTATTTCAACTGTTTATAATATGTAACGATATTTTCGATTAAAGGAGTCCACGCATCAGCCCAGACTCCTTTATTCTCATACCTTGCAAACATTGTCACGCAGACTAATTCTCCAGTTCTTCTTTAATCGCTTTCTGAATCATCGCAACGAAATCGCCAAGCGGCATGGTGCCGTCGTTGATGTTTCCGTGGCGGCGCACACTGACGGTGCCGTCCTTCTCCTCATTCTCGCCCACGATGACCATGTAGGGAACTTTCGCGGTTTCGGCGTCGCGGATCTTGCGACCAGTCTTCTCGCTGCGCTCGTCAATGTAACAGCGGATATCCTGCTCGTCCAAAGCGGCCTGCACCTTGCGGGCGTAGTCCATGTACTTCTCGCTGATGGGCAAGATGACAACTTGGTCGGAGGTGAGCCACAACGGGAAGTTGCCGCCGGTGTGCTCCAACAGTACAGCCACGAAACGCTCCATAGAGCCAAACGGGGCGCGGTGGATCATCACCGGACGCTTCTTCTGGCCGTCGGCATCCGTATATTCAAGGCCGAAACGCTCGGGCAGGTTGTAGTCAACCTGGACAGTGCCAAGCTGCCACTCACGACCGATGGCGTCCTTCACCATGAAGTCGAGCTTCGGGCCATAGAATGCAGCCTCGCCTTCCACCTCGATGGTGTTCAGTCCCTTCTCGGCAGCTGCCTCGATAATGGCACGCTGGGCCTTCTCCCAGTTCTCGTCGCTGCCGATGTACTTCTCCTTGTTGTTCGGGTCACGCAGGGAAACCTGTGCCTTGTAGTTGTCGAACTTCAAGGTCTTGAAAATGTAGAGGATGATGTCAATGACCTTGCAGAACTCCTCTTTGATTTGGTCGGAAGTGCAATAGAGGTGCGCATCGTCCTGCGTAAAGCCTCTAACCCTGGTCAATCCGTGCAGCTCACCGCTCTGTTCGTAACGATAGACGGTGCCGAACTCCGCCAGGCGGAGAGGCAGCTCCTTGTACGAGCGCGGACGGGCGGCGTAGATCTGGCAGTGGTGCGGGCAATTCATCGGCTTGAGGAAGAACTCCTCGCCTTCCTGCGGTGTGGTGATCGGGCGGAAGGAGTCCGCACCGTATTTGGCATAGTGCCCAGAGGTCTTGTAGAGGTTCACGTTACCGATATGCGGGGTGATAACCTGCAGATAACCGTACTTTTTCTGCACCTTGCGCAGGAACTGCTCCAGACGGTCGCGCAGAGCGGCACCCTTAGGCAACCACAACGGCAGACCCTGTCCCACCAGCGGGGAGAAGGTGAACAGTTCCAACTCACGACCCAGTTTGCGGTGGTCGCGTTTGGCGGCCTCTTCGAGGAGGGCCAAGTATTCGTCAAGTTCCTTCTTCTTCGGGAAGGTGACCGCATAGATACGGGTCAGCTGTTTGCGTTTCTCGTCACCGCGCCAGTAGGCACCGGCTGTCTTGAGCAACTTAATGGCCTTGATGGCGGAGGTGTCGTGCAAGTGCGGGCCAC
>JAEEGG010029535.1_pt1 | contig 10239 bp, 13 predicted proteins | sample 9134161 | NCBI WGS metagenome assembly JAEEGG01 (sample SAMN16246543, study PRJNA631951) | gut metagenome | biome: gut microbiome; feature: rumen; material: CR-attached | host: Bos | place: Iran: Karaj | collected 2018-10 | reverse complement strand
TTCGTCCCTTCGGTGGAAAGCGGCAAAGCCGAGCGGAATTAACACTACGGGGTGTGGGGCGTGAAGCTCTAGATTGCGTAAAGGGTCACATCGGGGGATGTGACCATAGGTATTATAAACAAGTGAAAATTATCGATTTTTCAATTCTTTGTCAAGATATTGATAGACATATCCAGAACTTTGGGCATAGAGGCCTGTTCTAGGACGCAGCAAGGCTGCATAAGTATCGGATTTGTACACTACCTCAACAGCTTGGGGAAGTGTGTAGTGCTCACGATCTATCAGTAACTGTATCAAATCTGAGGTAATACTCTCCGTCATGAACTGAAACTCTTGTTCACTTACATTCATAAGGCTGCAGTTTTTCAATTGCACATTGAGTACAAAACGCATATTGGAAGGTTACGCCCTTCATATATTTCAGACGCCTGAGGAACTCTTTCTTGTCTATGTTGCCCAGGCGATAGTTTCGTATCTGTAGTCCAACACGGTCATTTGCTATTGGTCCATAGACAACATCAAAAGGATGCATATAAGGAGGGATAATTGTCTCGTCTCGATGCTGATAGATGAAGTCTGCCCATTCTTCGGAATAACCGTCGAACTGTTTGTATGAGAGTGTTCCATCAAATAGAGTTCTCTCATCGAAGCTATAAGTGTTGATCACAGGACTGCCACCAAAGAAATCTACCCTAGCAAGAGCAATATCCATTGCCTGACTTTTCTCAGAAGTGAGATAAAAAGCCTTACCAAAATCCTTATAGGGATTGCACTGAGCAAGACTGATCTCTGCTATCTGGACATTGGAACCATGATACAACGTTATCATAACTCACCTCCCATTCTACGGCAATAGGCAGAGAGATCGCGTACATTCGATGCAAACGACTGCGTATGCATATAGCCATATTGGCGGTCGTAAAGTTCCAAAGCCTTATACTTGCTCAAGTACTTTACTGCCTGGGCAGTTGTAAGTCCGAAATGATTTGCGAACTCTGCTATCAATGCAACTACATATTGTGTCTTGTCTGAAGCCATAGCCATTTCTATTATCTTTCGGGGGCAAAGATACAAATTATATTTGAATCTTCAAAACTTTTAGAAAGTTTTCTTTAGCAAAGAAACTATTCTCTTACTTTCTTGCGTCCCTGCGGTAGCAAGCGGCATAGCCGAGCGCTCTGGCGCAGAAAGAAGCAAAGAAACATCCACCCCCTACCAAACCACCCCCTATATGGGGTGTCTTAAGCGAAAAGTCGCAGCACGCCGTCGACTTTTCGGGCTTTTTGGTATCGCGGGACACGCGATGGGGTGTTTATCGGCTGGCGCATGGAGAAGACCTTAAAACTATACCATTGAATTAACACCACGGGGTGTGGGGTGTGAAACCCCAAAGATTGCTTATCTTTTTATATAAGAACTTTTAGGGTCACATCGGAGGGATGTGACCTGTGGGAGATAACATACCTATTTTATTTTGTAGATTGATTTATTTCATGCTCTTCTAATGAAGATAAATCCAATAGTTCCCACCTGACATCCTGTAGAATAATGTCTGCAGAAACTGCCTCTGACACAGAATCTACCAAGAGAGATCGTCCTGATATGACATTCTGGCCGCTAAAGCGTACGAAGATGCCTGATGTGACTTCGTATGGATATTACGAGGTTCCACCTCAACGTCAATAGCCAAGGGCTGATTGCTTTCATCAAAGACCTTAATTGATCTTACACCTGATACTTGCATTGATGCGCACCGATATTTCTTTCCATTGTCGAACTGAAAGCTAGCATGTGAGGAAACAAACGACTGAACATCTGCATCGTAAGTGTCAACAGCCGGACGATTGACCGACAAATATGTTTCTTGGGGTTTCAGCTTCGTTATCCAATACGGGTTGTTCCTGCTGAGACATGGTCATTTATTCAATTCTCTCATGATCGAGAGGAATTTCGTGGCATTGAAATCAACATGGCTTTCACCTTCGCGTTTGCCGTCAACCTTCAAGTAATAGGAAAACTCTTCTGCACCAACACTGATACTCGCACGACGCTTACTGGATTGAAGCATTATTGTTGCATTGCCATCTGGACTAATCATCCACTTGGACCAATCTGCATCATCGGAAATAAGCAACACATTACGTAGGTTGTTAAGAACCTTTCTGGAGATAGGCAAGGCTCCATCGCCATCCCATCCATATTGAAGAGTCGAGAGGTGTTCTAGCGTCTCAAAGGCATTCGACAGATTGGCTTCTGTGGTCTCTATCACAAGACGGCGCCCCACACGTTCCTTGTCTTCACGAGACAAATGCATCGTATGAATCATTGCCATGGCATCCATATAGGATGTCATGGGATATGCTGCTACAGGCTCGGATGCCTTTGTTGAAACATTGTCCTCCATAATCTCATTACATTATATCGCGGGGCAAAGGTACAACTTATTTCTGAAAGATGCAAGCTTTTGAGGAAAAAACTCACAGGTGCCCGCTTAACAGGAAGCACGGATTCCGTGCTGCTTGTAAGCGTCCAATTATCACACCCAAGTTCTTGGGACACTGAAAAACAGGGACATCTAGCGATGCTCCAAAATTCAGACTGGACTAAAATTTTAATTATTTAACTAGTTGGCATAGCATCATAGGGGTCAGATTCTCATAATCTGTACGTCCATTAACACATGCCGTGAAAAATTGCTTCAGATATTCACACACCGAAACTGCCTGTGCTTTGCACGTGGCTATAATGGTGTGATAGACTGCAGAGATCTCTACACCTTCATGACTACCAAAAGATTTCGAGTTGGATCTTTCTATCGTCATCGGTCTGATATTGCGTTCTGCCTCTGAGTTGTCTATATTGTAACGACCGTCGTTTCTCCAGGCCATGACCTGATCCCAGGAGTTGTCGAGATAGTTCAGGGCTTTCGTCAGCAAATCGCTCTTCTGTTCTTCCATTGTCAGCAGCCTTGTCAGTTCCATCCTCATCTCAGTGATTATCTCGATCGTTCTTGCATTGTGCCTTTCTCCTTTAATTCTATCTGGCGGAAATTTGTTTTTCTTGTAAAAGGCCTCCATCGCGTATAGCTCATTAATCCTGTCAAGGAAGAATCTTGCTCTTTCATCCTTTCCCTGGATGAGAGCTTTCAGGAAGCGAGCTCTGACGTGAGCCATACAGCAGACGTGCTCTATCTCAGTCAGCTCGCTGTCCAGATACTTATATACATTGTAAGCATCAGACTGCAGGGCAGCTATCTCTGCCTCACCGATGAAGTCGGTCAACACCTTGCGTCCACGGCTGCCGTTGTCATAGAAGAAGATAATAATCTTGGCCGACTTGTTCACCAAGCACCAGATATAAGCCTTCTTGTATTTGTCCATTATCTTGACGCGGCACCATGTCTCGTCACAGTGCACGATGGAATCCTTCTCCAGGGCAATCTCCTTTAGTACGGGGACAATGTGCTTAAGGTGCTTTGCACCTCTCGCCAGCCAGTTCTGGACTGTCTGACGGCATGTCTTGAATCGCTGTTCCATAAGTCGTGTCATCTCGCGATACACAGGAGTCTCCATTACGTATTTGTTGAATACCAGTTCCACAAGCATGTCTATTGTGGCATGGGTGCCAGGAAACCATTCGGGGGCAGCACCTTCCATCATTTCAACATCCTCGTCAAGTCCGAGTTCCTCTTTCGATTCCTGGCCAACTATGGCTGTTGCGATATCCCTAACAGGGAAGTATTTTGTATGAGCCTTGCCCTCAGGATCCACATAAGTAATGTATTCACAGAGTACTGTCACCAGCCGTTTCTCCTCATGTATCCTCTTACGGAATTCCACTTTCGTGATTTTGCAGCCTTCCGGTATCAGTGACCGGTCGCACCTGTAGGCTTTCTTTGCACCGTCGGCATGCATCGTCTCATATTTCTTTCCCTGACGATACGGGCGAGGTTCTGGCTGCTTCTCCGAATTGGCCTCTGGTGAGGGATTTTCAGCTTCTACAGGAGTTGACTCTGATGCTGGTGTTGACGTTCCGTCCCAATCATCTTTGTCATCATCCCGTCCCTTGGTCTTACCCTGCTTAGACTTCTGGCTCCTGGTAACAAACTTCTCGTCGCGAAGCACCTCATACAGTTCCCTGTACTTCTTTGCCTCGCGCTGAGACTTGCGCAGCTCTTTCTGAGTCTTTACGAGTTCATCCTTCATTACGATCAACTGAGCTTGCATATTATCAAAGCCCTTCTGCAGTACTTCCTTCATCTTGTTCGATTCGGCAAGCTGACTGCTGATAGCATCGAGCGTAGCCTGTAGCTTGTCAAAACGATCCATCTGAGCATCGAGCTTAGCATGCAGAGCCTCGTTCTGAGCCTCTCGCTCCTTAAGCTGGCCATATATAAAGTTGATGAAGTCATTCTTCTCCGAATCGGTCATTCCGTCGCATGAAATTAAGGCTGGAAAGTCAGGGCCGCCCTGCCGTTCCAATTGCTCTCTGTAGAACTTGCGTCTTAATATCTCTTCTAATTCCATGCCTTAATTTTACTCTGCAAAGGTACGAAATTTTCCGCACATATGCAAATTTTAAGGCACTTAATTTATTGATTATCAATGACTTAAACAAACTTTAACTTATCTCTTTTTTAAGTTTGTATTCCCTTATCACAGGGCTTTCAAGGATAGCCAAAACGTCTTTCCATTCTACCTTGTAGACGCGTTTATACCCCTCGGTTACAATACGCATAAAGCGGTAGCCCTTGTCGAAGGTATAGGTATGAACGCAATACTGATGATGCTCGAAATTGACCATGCGGACTGTCCGCTGGTTCTTTGACATGTAAAAATATACATCGCCATCATAAGGGTCACGACCATACACTGTTCTCACTATTTCCATGATGCGGTTGTAGCCACATCTCATATCCGTCATATTCGGAAGAAAATAGAAGTTGCGGAGTCCTGAGATCGTCAACATAGACCCTCCAGCTTCTCTACCAACTCCTTGAGCCCGTGGTAGCTTAAATTCTTCTTCTCGATCCTGAGTTCGTTCCCGAACACCAGCTTCACATACTTGACACAAGATGCTCTTTTTGGGCCTTCAGCTTTTTTCTCTTCTGCTTCGACCTCTGGCTTGGAATCTTCGTCACGTCCCACAATCTCAACAGGAACAATCCGTTTCTTACGATCCCGGAACCACTTGTTAAACACCTGATAGGGTACACCCTGCTTGATGCAGAACTGCTCTATCGAAACTCCCTTCGGTTCGCCCTCCAATTTGTAGAGGAACCACAACTTTTCACAATCTTCACTACTGCACATAATCTCAAAATTAAAGACTGTGCAAAGGTAGCTGTTAAATCGAGGCTATGCAAGATGTGAAAATTGGACGCTTACAGACATAGGATTCATTCTTTCGGAATAGTTTGAAGCAATCAGGCGAAACACCTGTTATCTCGTTATATCCTGCAGGGGACGATATCAAGCGATAGACGATTTCATCATCCCCTACAATAAATTTTGCTGTATCCTGCTGCAGTTCCGACATTATTTACGCAGTGCTTTGAAGAAATCTTTCATAGATTTCATGTCGTCAGTACGACCTCTTCCCATTTTTGTTGCTACGGTCTCCGTATTCACAATGGCATACGTATATTCATCACAGCCGATATCAACAGATGAGGTCGTTTTGCCTATGATGATTTTCAACATCACAGTCGCATGATCCGTGAGGTATACTGAAGCTTTTGACAACAAGGAAGAGTCTTTACAGGCATTTAGAAAGATAAAAGCATTCTCAAATGTATCCAGGTCGGGCTTTACCTGCAAGTCAGTCTGGTGCTGAAGTTCACGAAGTTGCAGTTCCAATTCGAAAGCGGGCCTCACCTGCATATCATGCTCAGCCTCAGCTATCAGACGATGACCTAACTCCCAACGCAGTGCTGCACTGGGATGCTGATCGGTGATATAGGCAAGCATGCCATCAAGTCCAGACTGCCTGCTTATGACTGCAACAGGCTCTGCCACCATTTGGCCTTTTTCTATTTGTGAGGTATGCTTATCTTCCATATTCTATTTATTTGGGGGCAAAGATACGATTTTTATTTGAATTAGAAAAACTTTTAGAAAGTTTTCTATTTATTTTTTCTGGCGCAGAAGAAGCAAAGACAATATATTTTCATTCATTCTTTCGTCCAGATGGTGGAAAGTGGCCGATCGACCTTGGTCGATTTTATCAGGACAAGTCCTGAGAACTTCCATCAACTCCCGATATCTCTTACTTTCTTGCGTCCCGTTGGTAGCAAGCGGCATAGCCGAGCGCTTTGAACAAAGAAAGAAGCAAAGAAATATTCGCCCCTCCAAGGCCTCCCCGCAGGGGGAGGATGCAAACAAATAATCGCAGCGCGCCGTCGATTATTTCTATGTTTTGGTATCGCGGGACACGCGATGAGTTCTTAAGACTCGCAAGCTCGAATAAGCGGCAAAGCCGACGGTTAATCGGCTGGCGCAGGGAGGAGAGGTAAAGAAACGAAGAGGAAACGAATTTGAATAATATGCATAATTTTATCCACAAATGAATTGTGGATTCGGATGAAATACACGAATATAGAGAGTCGAGCCGCATACGATGCTGACCCTCCATTTAAAGGCCACCTCACAAGGGTGGCTTTTTATTTTTCATATGACTTTCTGAGACGTTCATCAACGGCTTTCATTTTTCTAATCTTTCTGAGCCAGCAAACTTTTGATATACGCTTCGATGTCCGAAGAACTAACGTCGTATATGGGTTGAAGTTGCATGAATTGTTCGTCCTTTTTGAACAGTGTCCCATTCGACAACATGGCCATAAGGCCTTTGCTCTTTAGCTTATGGCCGGAATGTTCAAGTGCTTGCGGAATCAAAGCCTTGATGTCCGCACCGTTCTTAAGGATGGAATAGATGTCATAGTAGTCACGGAACTTACTACGACGCATCATAGCCTCCATCTTCATGATACCAATGGACTCCACATCTGCCAGACGGATATTATTCATGTAGGGAATTTCCTGCATAGAGGGAATACGCTTGCGAGGGGCTGCATAGAACGAGACTTTTACACCATCGACGATGAATAATACCTGGTCGAATCCGGCCACCTGTATATCTTCAATGGTTCCGACGGTCTCGAGTTCTTTCTGAATTCTTGGCCAACCGATATCAAGCGTATCATCCTTACTCTCTTTCCATCGCATGAAGTCTAAGTCCTCGCTCTGACGCGTTTTCAGTTGTATAGACAAGGCAGTACCTCCCACCAACACAAAGGGTTTGATGCATTCCAATCGAGAGATGGCCTCGATGAGTCTGCCCGTCTGCGGTGCAAGTGCTTGTGGTTTCATGCTGCCAGTCTTTTATTGAGTTGACGTGTGGCCATTGCCTTCACATAGCTGCGTGGACGCTTGGCGTGGAAGTAGTACCAGGCAAAGAAATAATTCAAATTATAGTAGCGTTCACCCTGAGCCACTACATTCTCTATCCACGCTTTCTTCATCTTCTTATAAGAGAAAATGCTGAAGAGCATATTGATTTCGTCGATGTCAAGATATAGCATCACCAACTCTATCAGCACGTCATCGGGCATGTCGTGGATAGAGCCATTGTCATAGCTCCACAAACAGTGTTCCTGCTTGAGTTTCTCTATGAGATATGGTTTGACTGACACTTTCATGCTGCAAAGATACGAATAAGTGAGCACATTTCCAAACTTTTCGCTATTTTTCTTCTTCCCTCTTCCTTCAGCCATCTTCCCTCTTCCTTCTTCCCTCTTCCCTCTTCCTTCAGACATCTTCCTTCAGCCTTCATTCAGTCCCACCCCTCATCATCATTATTTTCCATATACCGGCTCAGGCCGTTGTCCTCCAGGTATGTCAGGGACAATCCCTTGACATATTTTATTTGAAGAGCATGTTGAGGGAGTACTTCACACGGACGGGTTTACCATTATTCTTGCCTGGCTTCCACTTGGGCATGGCTTTCGCCAGACGGATGGCCTCGGCATCCAGTGTCGGAGTTTTGGACCTTATGATTTTCGGATCGGATATAGAACCATCCTTCTCAACAATAAACTGCACGACACAGCGTCCTATTTCCCCATGAGGCTTGACATGCTCAGAAAACCACTTGACGTACGCCTCGACACCACCTGGAAATTCTGGCATTTCTTCAGCTATCTCGTAAACATAGCTGGGGTCTAACTTTGCTGCTTCTTCTTCATCCATGTGAGGAAAATCCATATGATGTATTATGAAATGGAACTCATGCCTATAGCGGATGGCTTTGCCGTTTTTCTTGGCGGGTGTCCATTTATGCATAGTTCTTATGTTATTCGTAACCTCTCTTTTAACGGATGGAAGCAGCTTGGTGGTCTTCGTCTTGGTTTGATAATCCCATCCCTGCACCTGGATGTTAGAGAGCGTACCGTTGGGTTCAACCACGAAAGAGATGAACACATTTTCGTATTTCTTAGCATCAGCAGGTTGGCAATAATGATTCACCAGCCACTGTTCTTCAGGGTTCATAATCATAACACGTCCCATATACTCATTCTTAGCAAACTCCGGACGTGTTATGCTGGCATCATTCTTCGCATCATCATACGTATAAATCTTACTCTGCGCCTTCACATCCGCAGCAGCTGCGAACAGGCATACTAAAGTAATTAAAAAAAATCTTTTCATAATTCTATCATTTTAAGTTTAATCTTTCTTCTACTCTTGTATTTCACATCAGTGGACGTTTCACCTGTTCCTTGGTATTTCTGAGAATCCGGTATGTCAGGGGACAATCCCTTGACATATTTTAGTATGTCAATCCAAAAGCCCACAGGGGAATGATGTTGCCAGAGCCATATTCGATGTCATCTTTGACCACATAACCCTCTTGGGCATTGGATATCTGTTTCTGGCCCTTCTTCCGTCCTCCAACTTCGAAGGTCTTTCCGTCTATTTCAAAGTCGCTGATGCGTGAGCTGATAACGTCCTGTGTGATGCGCATCTGGTTGAAAAAGAAAGTTTCGCGTATGTTGCCGATGTCGGTGCTTTCATGCCCTAACAGATATGCCAGAGTTGTGTTGTCGAGATATACCTTCTCCACCTTTCCCACGCCACGGATGCCACCTGTGTCATCGCGCAGCTGACCTATCATGCCAGCCTGCTCCATGTATAGAAAGTAGTCGGGCAATACATTTCGGCTGACACCAATCACGCTAGCCAGTGAATCCATCACAGGTTTGAAGGGCACACTCTGCGCTATGACGGCCAGCAGCTTCTTCAGTTTTCTGCCTGTCGAGGCATTCATGTTGGCATACTGTGGGATGTCTACCTCCATCGTCTGGTTCACTACCTGGCGTAGACGCATCTCGAAATCGCTATCGCTAGAGAACGGATAATAGCCTTTTTGCAGATAATCGTGAAACAAGGGTAAGGGGTGAGTCACCTTTTCGAGCCTTGCCTCATGACGTAGCACAGCATCAAAGGAATATACGGGCGTTTCTATCCCGTGAAATAATGCCAGATACTCTCTGAACGACAGTCCCTGCATCGTGAAGATGGGAGCACGGCGACTTAAATCGGCAAAACCTTTATAGATGTCAAGAACCGACGAGCCTGTGAAACCAACCATCAATTCAGGAAACGAGTCGTAAATCTGTTTCAGCTCCCTCGACCAGTTCTCATACTTATGAATCTCATCAATGAAAATCTGTTCGCCACCCTCCTTCACAAACGCATCCACAGTCTCTACCAGCGTGTGCGAAGAGAAGTACAGATGGTCGGCAGCCACATAGAGCATCTGGCGCTCAGCCCTATGCTCCTTGATATACTGGAGTACCATTGTCGACTTGCCCACACCTCGCGGACCCACCAGTCCGAACATCCTTGACGTCCAGTTCACTTGATGGTACATGTAGCGGTGAAACGTTGAAGCCGTCTGCTTCAGCTGTCCCTCCATAAATTCAATTAGCGATACATCCATAATACTTTATTATATGGTTTCCGGGTGCAAAGATACAAAAATTGCACTAAAGTAGTGCAGAAAATTAAGAAAAATTGCACTATTATAGTGCATTTTTGTCAAAACAGGGCTTTCCCTCAGCCCTCAGACATCATACTTCTTCCCTCTTCCTTCAGCCCTCAAACTTCACCCATCAGCCATCTTCCATCAGCCATCAGCCATCAGACATCATACTTCTTCCTCCCTCCCCTTCTTGGTGTT
>JAEEGG010029534.1_pt1 | contig 10239 bp, 9 predicted proteins | sample 9134161 | NCBI WGS metagenome assembly JAEEGG01 (sample SAMN16246543, study PRJNA631951) | gut metagenome | biome: gut microbiome; feature: rumen; material: CR-attached | host: Bos | place: Iran: Karaj | collected 2018-10 | reverse complement strand
CTTCGCCGGACAAATCTACCTCTTTCACCTGATACGCTTCCTCCGGCCGGAGCTTCAGGCGATGGGAAAGGAAACGCTCTATGTCGAAGGCGTTTCGCTTATCGTAATCGGATGTGAGGGGATAGAGGGGATGCTTGGTGATGTCGTATTTCTGCGACAGGAAGGGCCGAACGCCCCGGAGCTAGAGGATGCACTTGCCGCCGTCCAGGACCGCCAGCTCGTCGATGCTCATGAGCTCTTTGCCGAGCTTCTGGTAGTTCAGGCTGTGAGAAACCTCCCGGCCCCGGCTCTCCCCTGTGTTGTAGGTATCCACCGTTTCTTTTCCCAGGGAGGCGGAAAGCTCCTTTAATGTCGTGGGTTCTTTCCCGCCCAGGAAGATGGTGGCGTCCATATTGCCGATGATGGTGTCCGCGTTGTCTTTGTACGATGCTACTCACCTTCACTATTGTTCTTGTCTTGTCGATGCTAGTTGCAGTCTAACAGGGGGCAGCAAAATACATGCTGAAACGGTTGAAGATAAACTGTTTGAGAGAACGAAACGAGAATTGACACTTTGCAGTTCGTTTTCATCTGTTCTTCCTGTATTCTCCTTTGTAGCATGGTTAGGTCTCTGTGCTTCATCATCGTCCTTTGCCAACAGGGTCGCTTCTGCATAGACACCGTCGCGGCTGATTTGACGAATGAAGCGTTTGGGCTCCGAGGAAAAGCGACGAGTCGCATCCCCGATCCTCGCCTCAATCGTAGCGCCGGCGTAGATCGAGTCATACATGGCTTGAACCATTTCCGGGTAACCGCCAAAACGGATGCACCGGAGGATCGGCTCAGGCTTGGCAGGCTCGATGATGATGAGATCCGCGTAGGCTGAGATACGGATTTCTTTAGATGCGTTGTAATACGTAATTGGGATCAGTCTGCTGCTTGGCATTCATCTGCTTTCTCCTTCCTTCCCTGATTCCGGACACAAAAAAAGACCGCAATCGCCCATTTGGGCAATTACGGTCTTCTCGGTCTTTATGTATTTTTGTATTTCACGGTCCGCTGCGGAGGCTGGGGGCACACTTCGCCCCGGCCTTGTTCATTCCGCCCTCACATCGCTCCGCCCTAAAATGCTCCGCCCCTGAAATACATGTCTAGTATAGCAGTAGTAGGGGTCTCTGTAAACTTGATATTAAATCAAGACCTGCTTATTCTGATGTGGTAAGTCACTGTCCCTTTTTTGCATCTTCATACAATACTTAGGTGGGAGGGATAATAATCATGCTTGACACCTTGCAACAAATACATCTCTTGTGTCATAATGAATTTATTTCGTTTCGCTTTGTTATTCGCGGAACAACGCCGATTTCGAAAAGAACCTTGCTTGGGGAAATGTTACAGTTCCAGCTTATAAAAGAAGGCGGTTGTTTCTATAGCCCGGACATTGCTTCCGATCTAAAGTGCACAGACACTCCATCGATGTCCACGAATACAACCAAAGCAAACCCCGTATTGTGGAGGTGATAGTAATGCTGATCTACTTACAGCTAATCGAAACGGAAGAGGACAAGTCAAAGTTTGAGGAGATATATACGGAATATCGCAATCTGATGCAATACCTAGCGTATAAAAGGCTTCACAACAGGCAAGATGCAGAAGACGCGGTGCACCAGGTTTTTGTGAAGATTGCGGAGAATATCAAAACAATTGAACCAATCAGTCCAAAAACGAAGCGACTCGTCGTAGTTATGATTGAAAACATTGTGACCGATATGCTTAGAAAGCGCGGCAGGCACCCCAATGAGGAGTACTGGGAAAAGGATTTGTCAATCCCGGTTCCTGAGCTTAGTGAAAAGGATCTGCTTGATGCGTGTATGTGGAAACTTCCTGAGCAGCAGCGTCTGGTTATATGGCTCAAGTATCACGATGGCTATAATCTTCGCGAAATCGCCGGGATGATGGGAATAACACTCGTATGGGCACAGAAGCTCGATCAAAGGGCGAAGAAGAGATTATTGGAACTCTATCGGGAAGGTGGCGGCGATTTGTGATACCCAATGAAATGCTGCGTGAGTCCGCAGCTCGAACCTATGAAAAATATGTTTCAAACTTGTTGTCCGACTTTGATCCGGAGTACCATTACGAGTTCTCTTCCGGCTTTGAAAAAAGGATCGAGAAACTAAAGCGGAGAGCGGATCATCCTGTTCTATATCGCACGTTGAAGCGCATCGCAATCGTCCTTCTGACTCTTCTGATAGCGGGGACAGTATGGATCAGCGTTGATGCTGATGCCAGGGCCGCATTCTTCGGGTGGATCAATGATTTCATTGACGATTATTTCGTTTTTCATCATGAAGAAGATGTCACTAATGGAATAAAGCCTGCAGATTATCGCCCATCATGGCTTCCAAACGGGTATTCGGAAGATTCGGTTAAAGTCTTTGACAATGAGACTACAGTCCGATATATAAACGATAGTGGAGAGCTCATAAGATTCAGTTATGTGATTACTAACGAGGAGACCGATTGGTTCTTTTATACGTCTAAGGGGCACACACAACCATGTCGTGTAGGAGATTATAACGCGACTTTGTTTATTTCGGAGTCAGAAGATACTGCAAGCTCCTTGACATGGGCTGATTCTGATGATGTTGCATTTCATGTCACCGGATTTGTCAGCGAAACTGATTTGATCAGGATAGCAGAAAGTGTTAAAATGACGAAAAATTAAGCGTACTAAGGTTGTCCAAAATCACCTCCTTTCATCGTATTCCTTAATAAGGAAACGTGAAAGGAGGTGATTCTTTTGAGATTTAACGCTGTTTTCTCACGTGGGCTATTGTCAATTATGATCATCTCAGTTCTGCTTTCGATTTCTGTCAATGCGGGGTTAAACCGAGATATCGAAGTATCTCCAAGACTGAGGTTTTCTGATGGAATAGCTTCATGTAAAGTCTCAATTGCAGCAGATTCATCTAGTGATTGGATATCTGCAACTATGGAATTGTGGAGAGGCAATACTATGCTGAATAGCTGGAGCACGTCTGGAGCAGAAAGCATTTCGATGGATGAAACTGAAAACGTAACACGTTACCACACATACCGCTTGGTAATCAATTACAAAGTTAATGGGGTAGCGCAATCACCGGTTGAGATAAGCAGATACTATGGATGAATCGGCAATCGTTGTTAGCGTCAGGTGATTTTAACCACAATTACTTTGGTTTGCTGAGGATTACGCCTGTCAACAACCATTTCCGCAGGTCTTGACTGAGCACCTCCAGCTTGTTTATCCAACTGTGGCGTAAGTGTAGCGGGGTCAAAACAACTGGCTTGTGATACCCACGTCAAACCATAGTAACATTACTGGTATCGTCAAACCGGTGTCTACCCGCTGAAATCCGGCATTTCCAATACCTGTAAGCGCTGGGGCTCTGCCCCGGAACCCGAAGTCTTTACGTTTTGTTTTTCCGGGAAGGCAGCAAAAGAGGCAGCGCCTCATACACTGCCTTCGGGAACCCGCCATGGCGCTTGGGTCGTTCCTCAGTGTTGCCCTATATTCCTTGGCGGAAAAGCACTTTCATGATAGCATTTCCGGAGAATCTTTTGCCCCCTCAATTACACAATTGTCCTTGACAGGGGTACACTTCAGAAAGGGACTGGACGCCATCGAAAGATTGAAGTAGGCCGTCTTTCCAAAGCAGCGCAATACTGGCTTCCACGTGTTCTGTAGTATGCCTGCTTCCCCACGACAATTCAAACAGATAATTGCTTGCTACGTTACAGGCACTCGGTTTCATCCCTTTTGTGCCTTCCGCGCAGCGGAAAGGAATGGTCATAAGAATGAAAAGCACATTCAATAGAACTCTAGTTTTTGCATTGGTTTTCGCAATCATTACTTGTTTTTCTACAGCCCAGGCTTCCGGGACCAATGGAATAGCCTACCAGGATTTAGAAGTTGCCAGCCACGGCACAGATTGTAGAATTACCGCATATAAAATGTGTTTCATGAGTGGAATTAAAATTTCTTCTGAAGAGTGTAGAAGTAATTTTGAATGCGTGTCTAGCAAACTCAGCGAAATTGACTTCTGTGTGGATGCGGGGAATGATGTATTTACCTTTTTCTATTACTGCTTACCAGGAACAATAACTTACGATGATGTAATATCAGAAATTGGAAAAGCTGTTGAATCAACCGTCCTCATGATCTGTACAGACGAGCGATTGCAAGGAAACCACCTGTTTTCCCTTGAAGATGTTGAACTGAAATCAATTACTATTTGCTTACCTCAGGAAAGTAGCGAATCAGGGGAACTAGGATGGGTATTTGAAAATCTGACTGGTATAATTCTGAATAGCGAAGAAAATACCGAAAAGAACGCTCAACAGAATGCCATCGGTAGAGAAAATAAGTTTGCAAATCAAACCGCTCGAAGCTATACGATCGGCGGAAGCTATCATTATTTACTCTCAGTTGGAAATACGGTAAAGAGATACTGGCACAACCAGATCGCGGGGACTGATTATGAGTGTAATGTCACCGAAGCAGTACCACATAAAGGAGATGGAAATAATAGATATGATTCTGGTTTTCCCTGGATTCCAGATATAGTACAGGTTAGTTTTATAACAGATTCACACGTTAATAGGAACACTACTACACTATGGTATTGTTACGGTGAGGATAATCTTAATAATCTGGTTCAAGATGCGAATGAGGCTTTGGAGGTTGAGGTTCTCTTTTACAATTACGCAAATGCTACAAATATTAACGAAAGAGGATGCTCTTATCAAATCAGAATACTTAGCAACTCGGTTGCCACAACGAATCAACCCAACTCCTATTACGACACAACCTTTTTGGATGACGGAAACGAAATGTCGTTTTGTGTAGGTGTAAAAGATACTACAGATTTAGAAGCGAATCATTGGTATTTCTGGTCAATTGAAGGGACTAAGGGGACCCATTTGGGATATGCTAATGATGGACGTTTTAGAGTAGCAGCACAAAGAGGGTATCGAACTATCGAATACCCATTTTTACCTGATGCACATACAGTTTTTTGTGAAGAACACGAGCCAACCAAAAGACTTGGTATCCCATCTGGCGCGAACTGGGTTCCAGCAAATCAAAATGCATGGATCCTAGCACAGAATAATACGAGTTGGACATTCAATGCATCGACTTCTCCAGTGACTTAATCCTAGAATGCAAAAGTTGCAGCCTTTTGAAGGTAGTTACTAAACGCTAGGGGAGGAAAAAATAGCACGGGTTCAATATAAGTTGCTTTCAAGCTTATGAAGAACAAGTGTTTCTCGAATTCTTTTCTATCATGAGAGCGTTTTCCTTTTTAAAGGCGAAAAGTTGATCCGACCTGATGAAATGAGGGAAAACGAAGTGATTTTTATCGCACTAATAATCGTTTTTATAGAAATCATACAACTCGCTTGTTTTGGCTTACTAGCAGCACCTATTCCCTTAGTGATCTATCTGACCACAAAAAAACGAAGACTGGCGGTGTTGGCGTTTTGCCTGATTCTCGTTTTAATGTTTGCAGGTGTTTTCAAAATCTACCGAGCGCCTGTATTTGTGTGTCCCCCCGAATATGAAGAACTGATCTCACCAGAATTCCGGGATCACATTGTAGACTGGAACCGTGGTTTCTACTCTGCACCTATACCTGTGCTCGCTTGGAAAATTGAAGTCTTGAATGCTGATCAGAACAATGTGCATTTGAAAACAAAATACCTGTTCTTCGGATGGAGAGAAGATACCATACGCTACGATGCCTTTGACGATGGTATGCCGCCACACGAAACCAAAATCTTTGGAAGGCGATAAAAACGCCCTGCTGTGCACACAGAAACAAATACGGAGATACTGCAGAACACCAGTCGCATCATTTCTATCCCACACCACCGTGCGTATCGTTCGGTACACGGCGGTTCAACCGCATGAGTGCAGATGCTCGTACAGGTCGAGAAAGCAAATCAGTCCGGCCTGTGCGAGCGTTTGTTTTGAAAGGACTTCTTGTGCGAAGGGAATCGCCGCGGCTCTTCAATACGCTTTCCTTGTTCGTGCCGCTACATATATACAATGCCGATGCACCTTCTACCAATTCATTAGCGATTCGACATCTGTTGTCCGACTTTGATCCGGAGTACCATTACGAGTTCTCTTCCGGCTTTGAAAAAAGGATCGAGAAACTAAAGCGGAGAGCGGATCGTCCTGTTCTATATCGCACGTTGAAGCGCATCGCAATCGTCCTTCTGACTCTTCTGATAGCGGGGACAGTATGGATCAGCGTTGATGCTGATGCCAGGGCCGCATTCTTCGGGTGGATCAATGATTTCATTGACGATTATTTCGTTTTTCATCATGAAGAAGATGTCACTAATGGAATAAAGCCTGCAGATTATCGCCCATCATGGCTTCCAAACGGGTATTCGGAAGATTCGGTTAAAGTCTTTGACAATGAGACTACAGTCCGATATATAAACGATAGTGGAGAGCTCATAAGATTCAGTTATGTGATTACTAACGAGGAGACCGATTGGTTCTTTTATACGTCTAAGGGGCACACACAACCATGTCGTGTAGGAGATTATAACGCGACTTTGTTTATTTCGGAGTCAGAAGATACTGCAAGCTCCTTGACATGGGCTGATTCTGATGATGTTGCATTTCATGTCACCGGATTTGTCAGCGAAACTGATTTGATCAGGATAGCAGAAAGTGTTAAAATGACGAAAAATTAAGCGTACTAAGGTTGTCCAAAATCACCTCCTTTCATCGTATTCCTTAATAAGGAAACGTGAAAGGAGGTGATTCTTTTGAGATTTAACGCTGTTTTCTCACGTGGGCTATTGTCAATTATGATCATCTCAGTTCTGCTTTCGATTTCTGTCAATGCGGGGTTAAACCGAGATATCGAAGTATCTCCAAGACTGAGGTTTTCTGATGGAATAGCTTCATGTAAAGTCTCAATTGCAGCAGATTCATCTAGTGATTGGATATCTGCAACTATGGAATTGTGGAGAGGCAATACTATGCTGAATAGCTGGAGCACGTCTGGAGCAGAAAGCATTTCGATGGATGAAACTGAAAACGTAACACGTTACCACACATACCGCTTGGTAATCAATTACAAAGTTAATGGGGTAGCGCAATCACCGGTTGAGATAAGCAGATACTATGGATGAATTGGAAACAGTTGATCCGACTGTTCTTTACGAGCACGGTTAGGAGATGTAGATTAATTTTCTTTCGTTTTTCAGTCGGCTAAGGTGGCTTGTCCAATTCTGCCCATTTGTCTTCGTATTTTTATATAACGAAGAAAAGGAGAGCATGTCTTTCATCAGGCTACTATCACTAACCCTTGGGGGATTATTGCTAGTTCATGAGGAAATAAACTGTCAAGAAAATGAGGTGCAAAATGGAAACGAAACTATATAATCTTCCGATTCGTGTGGCAAAACTACGTAATATTTCTGGTTCATTGGATTTGTTTGTATCATTTGATGGTGAAATCGCTGAAACACAAATCCGCATTGATGTTGCAACCGAAAAAACAAGTATAAGTTGCGAATTGTCTGAGGAGCAGATATTTGCGATTCTTCCCGATTTTGGTTCGGCTTCAGACATTGATATCAGCATTATGGGGCTGGAAGAAAAGAAGCTAACTGGAAAACTGCATTTTTCTGATAGCGGAGAAATGCCTCCCTCTACTCTAACGTATATTGAAGGTCTTGAATCTAGGGGTTCCTTCGATATTTGTGCTGTCAAAAGTGGAAATCAGCTATTTCAAGCCAAAAGTGGTTCAATCAACATCGGCTCTTCGACAAAAAGTCTATTCCAGGCCATTGAAAATGCAAGGGACAGTAGTTACACTAACGCTTCTGTTTATAAAATCCAATCTGGAACCTCAACGCTTGTCTGGGCAAAGAGCACAACCCCAAGATTCTATCAGTATCAGTTTGATCAGTATTATTCTTATAGCACAACGAGCGCTGCTGCAGAAAGCTGGTGCAACAATTACAACTATTCTCATATCATCAACGAGGCCGGATTCCCCGTCTTTGAATACTGTCAGTATATTAAAGGAAGCAATGCTGGTACCTTGGTTGAGCAGAATGTTGGCGGCTATTACTATAACTTTTCCTCATTTGGGAATTATCGCAAGATTTCGACTACGGTAGATATCAATATCACAATAAAGAAAAACACCTCTACTGCAACTCAGCACTCTAATAGTTGGATCTTCGTAGGATTTAAGCAGCCAACAGGTTATACACATGAGGCTGGTGTCCGGTTCTTGGGAACTGGTACCGGACTTCAAATGTTGGCTTATTACACGTATTTTCAACCTGGTTCCACAACGCCAACATATGCAGGACTAACTTCGTCTGACGTTGTCGCTACGGGAACGCTTCAATCTGACGGGAGCATCAAGTTTACTGGTACAATTAAGATCACTCTCTCAATCCCTTCAAACGGGCACTTAACTGCTGTCATCGAAAACACGAGCACATCGACCACGAAAACGTATTCCAATATTGCCGATTCGTCTGTAAACACCAGTTATACAGTTAGGTGGTTTAATGGGGTTTCTCTTGTTCCTCAGAAAGCAACAGCAAGCCTGTGCGACATGAGGAATTGCGCCTCTATGGCAAACGTCAAGCTCAAGAACACCCAACTGTATTCTTCTGCGACCGCGACTTCCGGTTCTAGCTTTGCCCCCGCTGGTTCCTTGTCCCAGTATGCATTTCTCTATAATACCGATTGCGCAGATTATTCCACATCCGGCACAGGTACGAACACAGTAGAAACCATCAACATTTTCTATGATAGAGGAATCACCTGATCCTTGACATAAGAAGATTCAAGTCAGTTCCGTTAACGTCTTAATCGGAACTGACTTGAATCTGTTAAGAACGGTTATTGTTCGGATTCTCAGGAGAATCAGCTGCCCATTATTGTTGGAGGGACTAATGAATCGCCGATTAGAAATTGACTGGGTTCGATCTATTTCGATTTGTAGCGTTGTTTTACTCCATTCCTCTAGTCTGTTTGTCTCTCGGTACTCCAGATTAACCTTATTGGGTGTAACTCCAGCGCTCTTATGCAATCAGGTAACTCGATTCTGCGTCCCAGTCTTTTTTATGCTTTCTGGATTGGGCCTCAGTATCAGTAAGCAGCCTTTGAAACTACCGTACTTTTGGCTATATCGTTTTCGGCGCATCGGTCTGCCCTATATACTATGGACGTGCTTTTATTATCTGCTTGACAGTCAGTTCAATTCTAAGTGTCTTCTGTCCATCAACTCCCTATATGATCTCGGTAAGCTTCTCATTACGGGAGGTGCAGCTTCGCATCTTTGGTATATTCCAGTTCTTCTTCAGCTCTATTTTCTTTTTCCTGCTTTGAAGTGTTTGTTGAAACGCTTTCCTATCTTGACGCTCATCTTTTCTTTCCTGCTGAGTATGGTCTGTACGCTCATACTCTATATCCCGCTCCCCATAACGGGTTGGTGGAGACCATACCTGTGGAGGTTATTTCCTACTTGGGTGTTTTACTTTTCTCTAGGAATAATCCTTCCCGAAAAAGCAGCTGATCATATAAGGGTATTCATTAAAAAACACAGACCAGTTTTAGTTTTGGTTACCGTGATAATTGCTCTCGTGTATTCTTGGGATGCCAGGCACAGTGGAAATCTGGATTCAATCAAACCTCATTTATTCATTTATAGTCCGCTTTGTTTCCTAATGCTTGAATCCTCATGGGATAGGCTTAGACGCTTTCCGTCCTTGGGTTCCCTTTCATCCTTTGTCGCTCGTCATTCTATGACTATCTATTTCTCACATGTTTTTTTCCTGCGTTTATTGCGGAGGATAAGCTTTTTCAATCAGAATTTGCTTACGATGCTACTCACCTTCACTATTGTTCTTGTCTTGTCGATGCTAGTTGCAGTCTTACAGGGGGCAGCAAAATACATGCTGAAACGGTTGAAGATAAACTGTTTGAGAGAAGGAAACGAGAATTGACACTTTGCAGTTCGTTTTCATCTGTTCTTCCTGTATTCTCCTTTGTAGCATGGTTAGGTCTCTGTGCTTCCTCATCATCGTCGTCCTTTGCCAGCAAGGTCGCCTCTGCATAGACGCCGTCGCGGCTGATCTGACGAATGAAGCGTTTGGGTTCCGAGGAAAAACGACGAGTCACATCCCCGATCCTCGCCTCAATCGTAGCGCCGGCGTAGATCGAGT
>JAEEGG010029525.1_pt1 | contig 10242 bp, 8 predicted proteins | sample 9134161 | NCBI WGS metagenome assembly JAEEGG01 (sample SAMN16246543, study PRJNA631951) | gut metagenome | biome: gut microbiome; feature: rumen; material: CR-attached | host: Bos | place: Iran: Karaj | collected 2018-10 | reverse complement strand
GGCCTCGGGATCGCACTCCGGCAGGAAGTCCTTCAGCCAGACCATGCCGTTGGAGAACACCACCACGTTCCTGCCCTGGTGATCCCGGAGCATGAGGCGGTTGAGTCCGCTGCGCTCGATGAGCTCGGCCTTTTCGGTGGTGAGGACTTCGCCCTCATCCGCAATGACTTCTCCGGTGCGGGGATCCGTCGCCGGGGCGGCCAGCTCCTGGCCGGTGATGCGCTTGCCCAGGGCCATCTTCTTGTTGAACTTGTACCGGCCCACGCTGCCCAGGTCATAGCGGCGGGGATCGAAGAACAGGTTGTTCAGCAGGGTCTCGGCGGATTCCTCCGTGGGAGGATCGCCGGGGCGCAGGCGCTTGTAGATCTCCAGCAGGGATTCCACCCGGCCCTTGCAGGCGTCCTTCTCCAGGGTGCAGACAAGGCGCCGGTCCTCGCCGAAGATTTCCTTCAGCTGCTCGTTGGTGCTGGCGCCGCCGGTCTCGACGGCTTCGGTGAGCCAGCTCCAGGTCTTGTCCTCCCAGCTCTGGCCCATGGCCTTCAGCAGGATGGTGACCGGCAGCTTGCGGTTCTTGTCGATACGCACGTAAAAGACGTCGGAGGTGTCCGTCTCATACTCCAGCCAGGCGCCCCGGTACGGGATGCTGGTGGCGCTGTAGATGGAATTCTGGGCCTTGTCCGTCCGCTTGTCATAGTACATGCCGGGGCTGCGGATGATCTGGGAGACGATGACGCGCTCCGCGCCGTTGATCACGAAGGTGCCGCCGGGGGTCATGATGGGGAAATCCCCCATGAAGATCTCCTGCTCCTTGATCTCCTCCGTCTCCTTGTTGCGCAGGCGCACCCGCACCCACAGCGGCGCCGCATAGGTGGCGTCCCTGGCCTGGCATTCCTCGATGGAATACTTGGGCTTGTTTTCCATGGTGTAGTCGATGAAGGTGAGCTCCAGATTGCCGGAGTAGTCCGTGATGGCGGCAACGTCCCGGAACACCTCCCGCAGGCCCGTTTCCAGGAACCATTTATAGGAGGTTTTCTGGATCTCCAGGAGATGGGGCATATCCTGGATCTCCTCCAGCTTGGCGAAGCTCTTGCGCTTCGTCTTGCCGTACATCACGTCTTTGACCATGCTGTTGACATCTACTGCCATTTCGCTGTCACGCTCCCGTACATGAAGATTGTGGCCGGTCATACCGGGAAGGAATGCCCCAGCGCATAAACGCTTGGGGCAGTTGTTAAAGTTTGTATTCGCTTGCCGCTTCGCTGTTGACTTTTCTCCGGAGGCTGTGTAAACTAGGCGTGTAGCTGAAGGGTGGAGTTTGCCCGGAGAGTTTTCGAACAGAAAGCAGCGCATTATATCAAAGTGTGAACTGCTTGTCAATAGGTTTTGTCCGTTTTTGTGAAGTCCGGCGGCAGTCTGCCCGGCTTCACTTTTTTTCATTTCCGGACGGTTCCGGAAGAAAGGGAGAACTGCGATGGAGGAATCCCGCTCCGTCAGGGCTGCGTCCCTGTGCATTCTGGCCGTACTCACCGCGGCGGCGGCCTGGCTCCTTTCCGGCGCGCTGCCGGAGGCCGGCGTCCCGCTGCGCCTTGTGATCTCCGGCATTGCCGCGCTCCTCTCCATGGTGAGCTGGCGCGCCGCGGGCAGGCTCCCTCTGCGCGCCCTCCTCCCCCTCGCCGCCGTCACCTCCCTGCTGCTCCTGCTGCGCATTTACTGCTTTCCCAGGGAGACCTCGGATTTCACGGACTTTCTGAAGCCCTGGACAGAGTGGTACCGCAGTCACGGCGGACTGAAAGCCCTGGGGCAGAACGTGGGCAACTACAATATCCCCTATCTTTTCCTGCTGGCCCTGTTCTCCTGCTGGGCCGTGCCGGAGCTGTATCTGATCAAGCTGGTGAGCGTGAGCTTCGACGTGCTGCTGGCCTTCACCGTCTGCCGCATCGTCCTTCTGCTCACCGGGTCCTCCCGCCGGTCCGCCGTGGGCTTTGCCCTTACCCTTGCCGTGCCCACCGTGTTCATCAACGGCTCGGTTTGGGGCCAGTGCGACAGCATCTATGTCTCCCTGGCCCTGCTGGGCCTGTATCTCTGCCTGACGGAAAAGCCGGCGGCGGGGATGATCGCCCTGGGCGTTTCCTTTGCCTTCAAGCTCCAGGCCGTCTTTCTGATCCCGGTGTTTCTTGCCTGCCTGCTGAGCAGGAGGCTGAAGCTCCTGCACCTGCCCCTGTTTCCCGCCGCCTATCTGCTGGCGGTATCCCCCGGGCTCCTGGCGGGCAAATCCCTCAAGGACGTGCTGCTCTTTTACCTGAATACGGCGGGCACCGCCGGGGACGCCCTGAATTACAATTCCCCCTCCGTTTTCTCTCTGCGGGTATTCTGGTACCCCCAGGAGCCCGAGCGGCTGGCCAGGCTGGGCATCCTCTGCGCTGCGGCGCTGTGCGTGCTGCTGGCCCTGCTCCTGCTGCTGCGGCGGAAGCAGATCGACGACCGGAGCATCCTCTGCGCCGCAATCCTGTTCTGCTGCGGCATTCCCCTGCTGCTGCCCCATATGCACGACCGGTATTTCTATTTCTGCGACGTTCTGGCGGTGGCCCTGGCCTGCGTGTATCCCTGGTCCGCGCCGCTGGTCCTCTGCACCCAGTTTGCTTCCCTGCTGGGGTATTACGCCTATTTCCGCAGGGTCTATCTTCTGCCCATGCACTACGGCTTCTGGGCTCTTGTGCCGCTGATGCTCACGGCGCTCATCCTCTGCTTTGCCCGTCTCTTTCCCCCAAGGCCGGCGCCTGAGGTCCCGTCCGACCCGCCGGGAAGCCCGGAGGAGCAGCCCCCGTCCGACGGTTCGGACGGCGCGGAAGCTTGACATGCAGGATATATAAAGGAGGCGCAGCGGCCGCATCAGCCGCTGCGCCTCCTGTCTCTGCCGTTTTTCAGCTGCCGTGATGGCCGCAGTCGTGCCCGCAGTCATGGGCGCACTCGTGCCCGCAGCTGCCATGCTCCGTGCAGGTCACTCCGTCCACATACCGGAGCCTGCCCTGCAGCAGGGCGGCCACGGCCTCATCCGCGCTGCCCTTGACCCCGGCATAGAGCCGCAGGCCCATGCCGGCCACGGCGCGCTGCGCCCCATCGCCGATGCCGCCGCAGATGAGCGTATCCGCGCCGACCTTATTCAGCACGCCCACCATGGCTTCGTGCCCGGCGTTCACCGGCCGGATGGTCATCCGGTGGGTCACCCGGCCCTCCTCCACATCGTAGATGCGGAACAGCTCCGTATGGCCGAAATGCTGAAAGACCTGCCCGTCGGCATAAGTGACCGCGATCCTCATGTTTCCCGTTCCTCCTTGATCCCTACGTCTCTCCCCCCCGGGCAAAAGCGCTTGACCCGGGGCCGGAGAGAAGCTAAAATGTGAATGGATGTATCTCTTGACAGTATACCACACACAGCGGCAGGATTCCATGCTGGGAGCTGGTTTTTTTGATCTTTCTTTTTGCCCCGATGGAGGGGCTCACCGGCTGTGTGTACCGCCGGGTGCACCGGCGCTTTTTCCCCGGCGTGGACCGGTATTACGCGCCCTTTCTTACCCCCGCCCACGACCGCAGCATGCCGCCCAGGGACTGGCGGGACCTGCAGCCGGAGGAGAACCCCGGCGTCCCCCTTGTCCCCCAGCTGCTGACGAACGATCCGGAGGATTTTCTCTGGGCGGCGGGCGTTCTGCGGGATATGGGTTACGGGGAGGTCAACCTGAATCTGGGCTGCCCCTCCGGTACCGTGGTTGCCAAGCGCAAGGGCTCCGGCTTCCTCTCCCTGCCAGAAGCGCTGGACGCCTTTCTGGAAAGGATCTATTCCTCTCCCCTGGCGGGGGAGATCCGCTTCAGCATAAAGAGCCGGATCGGCATGAAGGACCCGGAGGAGTTTTCCCGGCTTGCGGAGATATTCCGCAGATATCCCGTTCCCCTGTTCATTCTCCATCCCCGGCTGCGGACGGATCAGTATACCGGCCCTGTCAGGCCGGAGGCCTTTGCCGCCGCCCTTGCCCGCTTCCCCTTTCCGGTTGCCTGGAACGGGGACGTGTTCACCCCGGCGGACCTGGCGCGGCTCCGCAGCCGCTTTCCGGAAACGGATACGGTCATGCTGGGCAGGGGCATGGCCGCGGATCCCGCTCTGGCGGCCCGCTGCCTCGGGCTCCCCGGCTGGGATACGGTCTCCCGGGAGACCCTGCGGGATTTCCACGACGCCCTGTGCATCGAATACCGCAGCGTTCTCTATGGGGACACGGCCCTGTGCCACCGGATGAAGGAATTCTGGTCATATTTCATCCGGCACTTTGCCGGGGGGCATTCCCATTATAAACGGATCTGCAAGGCCGGGACCTTCAGCGAATACCGCCTGGCCGCCCGCGCCGCCCTGGAGGAGCTGGAGCTTCTGCCGGACGCGGTCTGGCCGGCGGGCGCGCTCTGAGCAAGAGAAAGCATATTACATACAGGAAGGATGATCTGCATGGGCTCTGCCTATTCCCACGTTCTCGCTCCCATCCGCATCCGGGGAATCGATTTCAAGAACCGGGTCTTCCTGGCCCCCACCACCCCCGTGCTGGCCACCGAGGACGGCATATGCACCCACGAGCTGGTGGAGTGGATGCGCATGTTCGCCAGGGGCGGCGTATGCACCCTGTACCTGGGCAACTGTTCCGTGGACCTGAGCCAGAACCGGGACCAGAGCTATCAGCTGGACCTGGGCACGGACCGGGCGGTCCTGCCCCTGAGCTGGTACGCGGACATGTGCAGGCAGTACGGCTGCCATGCCTCCCTGGAGATCAACCACGCCGGGGAGGGCGTCGCCTTTGAGACCTTCGGGCGCCCCGGCTGGTCCTCCTCCTCCTTCATCTCCGACGATGAGATCCTCCGGGCCGGGCGGATGCACCGGGACCCCATCCCCTGTCAGGAGATGAGCAGGGAGAAGATCCGGGAGACCGTGCAGCTTTTCGCCAATGCCGCGAAGCGCATGAAGCGGGCGGGCATGGATATCGTCATGGTCCACGGCGGCCACGGCAATCTCATCAGTCAGTTCACCAGCCCGAAATTCAACCGCCGCACGGACGAGTACGGCGGCAGCACGGAAAAGCGGGCCCGCTTCGCCATTGAGGTCTGCGACGCCATCCGGGAGGCCTGCGGCGACGATTTCATCATTGAGTACCGCTGCTCCGGCGACGAGATCGCGGAGGACGGGATGCATATCGAGGAGACCATCGAGCTGGCGGGATACCTGAAGGGGCATATCGACATCCTGCACGTATCCGCGGGTCTCCACAGCGATCCCATGGGCAAGCATCAGTATTACCGGAACTGGTGCCAGAATTACCTCATGGACCGGTGCTTCAACGTCCATTTCGCCCGGGATATCAAGCGGGCCCACCCGGACCTGCTGGTGAACACCGTGGGCTCCATCACCAGCCTTGACCTGGCGGAGGAGATCATCGGCAGCGGCTGGGCGGACTTTGTTTCCATGTGCCGTCCGCTGATGGCGGACCCGGATATGCCCAACAAGTACGCGGAAAACCGGCCGGAGGACCGGCGGCCCTGCCTGCGCTGCGACACCTGCGCCAGGCATCTGCGCACGCCCAGGCATATCTTCTGCGCCGTGAACCCCATGAGCTTCATGACCAGCGAGCTGCCGGACGGAACGATCCCCGAGGCTCCGGTGAAGAAGCGCGTGGCCGTGGTGGGGGGCGGCCCCGGCGGCATCACCGCCATGGAGACCCTCCTGGACCGGGGGCACGAGGTGACCCTGTATGAAAAGAGCGGCGAGCTGGGCGGCAGCGTGAAATACGCAGCCCAGGCCCCCTTCAAGCAGGACGTGCGGGATTATCTCGCCTGGCTGCGGCATACGGCGGAGAAGTGCCGGGCCCGGGGCGCCAGGATCCTGCTGAATACCGAGGCCACGAAGGACCTGCTGGACCTGGAGAAATACGACGCGCTGGTGCTGGCCCTGGGGGCCGAGCCCATCCTTCCCGCCTTCCCCGACGCGGGAAAGCTGAACGTGTGCTGGGCGCCGGAGGCGGAGGGCGGACGCGCCCCGGTGGGCGAGCATATCGTGGTGGTGGGCGCAAGCGCCGTGGGCATGGAGGCCGCCCTGAACTTCTCCCTCCAGGGCAAGGACGTGCGGGTGGTGGAGCTGCTGGACGAAGCCCAGGCCGCCATGAAGCTCCGCAGCAGCGCCGGCAGCGGCGCCTCCGAGCTGCAGAAGATATTCCCGGAGCGGAACATTCCGGTGGAGTACGGCCTGGCGCTGGAGGAGATCGGCGAGGACGGGATCCTCTGCCGGGACGTGCAGACCGGCGAGATGAAGACCGTTCCCTGCGATACCGTGCTTCTCGCCCTGGGCATGCGCCCCCTGCGGGCCGGGGCCGAGGCGCTGCGGCACTGCGCCCCGGAGACCTCCGTATTCCAGGTGGGGGACTGCGAGACGCCGGGCTCCATTTATGAAGCGGTGAACCAGGCCTTCCAGGTCTCCCTGCACATCTGAGCATGGTGCTGCCGGAGGCGTTGGCCGATCTGCTCCTGCCCTGGTACCGGGCCTGCCGCCGGGATCTGCCCTGGCGGCGGGACAGGGATCCCTACCGGGTATGGGTATCCGAGATCATGCTGCAGCAGACCCGGGTGGAGGCCGTGCGGGACAAGTATCTGCATTTTCTGGAGGCCCTGCCGGACGCCGCAGCCCTGGCCGCCTGCCCGGAGGACCGGCTCATGAAGCTCTGGGAGGGGCTGGGATATTACAGCCGCGCCCGGAACCTGCAGAAGGCCGCCCGGGTGATCGGGGAGGAATACGGCGGTGTCTTTCCCCGGAGCTATGCCGGGATCCGGTCCCTGCCCGGGATCGGGGACTATACCGCCGGGGCGATCGCCTCCATCTGCTTCGATCTCCCCGTTCCCGCCGTGGATGGGAACGTGCTGCGGGTCTGCGCCAGGCTCTGCGCGAGCCGGGAGGACGTGCTGCTGCCGGAGACGAAACGGGCCTGTGCCCGGGCTCTGGCGGAGCGGTTCCCCCCTGCCGGCTGCGGGGACCTGAATCAGGCGCTGATGGAGCTGGGGGCCACGGTGTGCCTGCCCAAGGGGCAGCCGGACTGCGGCGGCTGTCCCCTGAAGGACCTGTGCCTCTCCCGCCCCGGCGGACTCTGGCGGGAGCTGCCGGTGCGCAGCGCCCGGAAGCCCAGGGTGCCGGAGGAGCGGAGCGTTCTGCTGCTCCGGTGCGGACGGCGCATTGCGCTGCGCAGGCGGAGCGGCACGGGGCTGCTGGCAGGGCTTTGGGAATTCCCCTCCCTTTCCGGCGTCCTCACCCCCCAGCAGGCGCTGGATCAGGCGGAGGCCTGGGGCTGCCGTCCGGAAGCGCTGACCGAAGTCCGGCGCAGGGTGCACGTATTCACCCACCGGGAATGGCACATGACGCTCTACGCGATCCGCTGCGGGGAGACGCCGGAGGCCTTCGTCTGGGCGGATCCCGACGAGCTGGACCGGGTCTATTCCCTTCCCAGCGCCTTTCGCCGGTTTCTGGAAGATAAACCGGATCTCTTGGGATCCTGACAAAGATCATGAAAAGCAAAGGAGTTATACCATGAAAACAAAGATCGAATCCAAATCCGCCCCGGCCGCCATCGGCCCCTATTCCCAGGGCACCCTCGCCGGGAGCATGGCCTTCATTTCCGGCATGCTGGGCATCGACCCGGCCACGGGCGAACTGAAGGAAGGGGTGGAAGCCCAGGCGGAGCAGGCCCTGCTGAACCTGGAGGCCGTGCTGGCGGAGGCCGAGCTCACCACCGTGAGCGTGGTCAAGACCACGGTGTTCCTCACGGACATGGGGGATTTTGCCAAGATCAACGTCATCTACAACAAGCATTTCTCCGCCCCCTATCCCGCCCGCTCCTGCGTGCAGGTGGGCGCGCTTCCCAAGGGCGGTCTCTTTGAGATCGAAGCCATTGCCGTCAGATAAGCTCCCATGGCGCACCGCAGCCGCTCCCCTGACCGGGAAGCGGCTGCGGCGTTTTTATCGGCGTTTTTCCACCTGCATCCAGTAATGCCCGACTTCGGGATCCAGGAGGACCTGGGTGATCCCCTTATCCGGATCGAAGCCGAAGTTGTTCTCCTCCATGCGGATCTCCTCCGGATGGGATACGGAGGCGTACTGGGCGGTGAACGTCAGGTCTGAGCCCAGGCGGGAGGCCAGGTCGTAGCCGTCCGCATTCCGCTTTTTTCCGGTATAGTCCCGGCTGGCGTCCTTGTGCATCACCGCCTCCACCCGGAGGCTCTCCCCCGCCGGCACCGTCACCCGGCAGGTGAGATACATCACCCGCTCCATGGAGTTTGCCTCCGACAGGTCCTCCAGCCGCCCGAGCTGGTACCGCTGGGCCGGTCTTTGGCTGATGACGCCGTAGGACGCCAGCAGGTCCTCCATCGCGCCGATGCGGACGTCATAGGGGAGCACGGAGCCCACGCTCCGCTCCTCTGCGGGAACGGCAGCCGGGTCCGTCTCCGGCCAGACCTGACGGATGAAGGCGTCCAGGGTCGTCTCGCTGCGCTCCACCTCCGCCTGCACCTGTCCGCTGCCCCGGAGGCTGTATTCCGGAACGTCCTCTCCGCAGACGAGGATATACATGGGCAGGACGTTCATCCGGTCCAGGCTGCTCACGCCGAAGCTGCCGGTGCCGGTCTCCGCATCCCAGGTCATGCGGTTCGCCCCATAGCTCATCACCGTGCTGCGCTCCGTATCGGCCCGGAAATCGAAATACAGGGTCGGATTCTGCGCCTCCGGATCCAGCACCTCATAGTTCCAGACTTTATATACCACAACGGGCATATCCAGCACCGGGAAGGGCCGGAAGGCCTTTTCCCGGTAGCTCCCGTCCGCCAGCAGCTCCGCGTACCCCTGCCAGTCGGAAAGGGGCGCCAGATTCACGGTGCCCGCCGGATCGTTCCCGCCCCAGGCGTCGCCGAAGCCGCCGGTATAGGGCGCGGCATGCAGCTCCGCCTCCAGCTCCTCTCCCGCCGCCGTGAGGCGGGGCAGATACCGCAGGGGATCGGAAAGGCGCAGCACAGCCGGATACAGGAGGGTCAGGGTCCTGTCCTCCTCCCCGGTGTTCGTCAGCACATAGCTGTCGGTGACGATCGTCTCGCTCCGAAACCGCGTATAGGCCGTCCCGCCGCTGCCATCCCCCGTTACCGTCACGGTGCGGTAGGGCAGAAAGTCATAGTCCACGCGTCTTTCCGCCGTGATCTCCTCCGCGTCCTCCAGGACCGCCAGGGGCAGCACGGGTCCCGCATAGTGCATATAGCTGCAGCCGTCCTCCCCCAGCCTGCCGGCGGAGCCGGAGCCGGCGCCTGCGCCGAAGAAGCGCCGCACCGCAGCGGTCCCGAGCCCGGCGATCAGGACCAGCGCCGCAGCGGCGGCCAGGGGCCTGCGCCATCTGCCGGTCTTTTTGCGGCGGTATGCCGCCGCCTCCGCGATAAAGGCTTCCGGGATGCCGGTGATCCCGTCGTAAAGCTCCAGGGCGTTCATTCCCACAGTCCCCCTCTCTCCAGCGCGCCGCGAAGGCTGCGGCGCAGACGGCGCAGCCGCTGGGCCATGCGGTTTTCCCCCATTTCCCACTCCGCCGCCAGATCCTTCACCGCTGCGCCGTACCAGTACCGGCGGACGAACAGCACCCGGTCCTCCCGGCTCAATGACCCCAGCCAGCGGTCGATCGTCTCCCGGAGCCGGGCGCGTTCCAGCTCTGCCTCCGCCTCCGTGCCGCCGGGAAGGCTCTCCTCCAGCTCAGAGAGCAGCAGGTCCATTCCCCCGTACCGCTTCCGGGCGTGTTCCTTCCGCCAGCGGCTGACGCACAGGTTCCGGGTCAGCCTGCCGAGATACGCCCGCAGATCCTCCGGGCGCTCCGGCGGGATGGCGTTCCATGCGGCGTGCCACACGTCGTTCAGGCACTCCTCCGCGTCCTCCCGCGCCTCCAGCAGGTTCCGGGCAATGGCGCGGCAATAGGCGCCGTACCGGGTCTCGACGGCCCGCAGCGCTTCCTCTGACCTGGCAAAGAACAGGTCCACGATGCCCCGGTCCTCCATGCCCTCAGCTCCTTTCCGAAAAATGGAGTCTCCCGTCCTCCCTATGGTATACAGTCGCAGAAAAAAACGCAATATGTCCCGGGATGCGTGTTTTTTCGCCGGATTGACTTTCCCGTGTCAATCCCGTATAGTTGACACAGTATATGTTTT
>JAEEGG010029523.1_pt1 | contig 10242 bp, 9 predicted proteins | sample 9134161 | NCBI WGS metagenome assembly JAEEGG01 (sample SAMN16246543, study PRJNA631951) | gut metagenome | biome: gut microbiome; feature: rumen; material: CR-attached | host: Bos | place: Iran: Karaj | collected 2018-10 | reverse complement strand
GATGAGCGGATTATTTAGCAACCGTCTGGGAGATTATAAACCGTTTGAGGAAATCTATACACTCTACGATGTGAAGTGAAAACTGCGGACACTGGGGTGACCCACCGGGGACGGGGGTTGTGGACCATGAATCCCAATGGTCCACCAACCCCCGTCCCCAGATGGGTCACCACAACCCCCGTCCCCAGGTGGGTCACCCCGTGATATTACAGCAGCGCGGTAGCTGCTGCGATGAGCGCGGTTATAGTGACAATGGAAACAGTGGTTGTTATAGCGACAGCGGTGGAGAGAATGGTCGTGTCCATGCCCTTTTTCTCGGCCTGGATCATGGGCAGGTTCCCGACCGGAACGGCTGCCATGAGACCAACTCCGAGTATGGCAGTCTTGTCGAATGACAGGGCATGCATTACAAGGATTATGATCACGGGGAGGATGATGAGACGCAGCACTATGAAGATCCATATGCGTGCGTCTTTTATCGATCTTAAGAGCTTAGACCTGGCGATCGAAACACCGAGCAGAACCATTGAGAGAAAGACGGTGGCGTTGCCGACATATTCGACGGTGTTTTCGAGTATGGGAGGAAGCTCGAGGTTGAACCAAAATACCACGAGCGCAAGAACCGCCATGACAGTGCCGGGATTAAGGATATGCCTGAGCGGATTCTCCTTCTTCTTCCCTTCGTCTTCGGGGCCGTTCCCGAGGATGGTAAGGCCGTGTGTATAAAAGAAAAGGCTGTAAAAAACATTGATGACTATGACGTAGATGATCGCATTGGCAGGAAGGATAGCCTTTGCAACCGGGATCCCGAGAAAGCCCGTGTTGGTATAAACGCACATGAGGTTATAGAACTTGCGTTTATCGCGGTCCACGCGCAGAATGTGCGGCATGATAAAGCCGATGATCACAAGAAGCGTGTAAAACGCCGCTCCGAGGATGATGGCGTTTATAAGATCCGCGTGACCGGCAGTGATATTGCCGCTCAGGATCGAGGCAAGGATCATCGCAGGGTTGCACACATCCACCACGATTGCCGACAGCTTCTTTGAAGTAAGGGAATCGATAACACCCCGCTTCTGAAGAAAGATGCCGATAGCGACCAAAATACAGATAACGCCCATCTGTTGAAGTATGATCATTAAGCTCATAAAAAACTCCGAAATCCGTTATTTCAGCCCACTATTCTATTACTTGCCGTGCGATTTGTAAAGGATGCTCCTTCGTCAAAAGCACTTTTTTGTGTGCTTCCGGTCGCAGGAGGAGACATTGGCGCATTTATAGCAGACTTCGTTCTGAGAGACGCCATTCTCAAGGAACTCGCGGATGTTCGAAAGCGTTGTGTCTGCTATGTTTTTAAGAGCCTCGCGGGTAAGGAAGGCCTGGTGCGACGAAACGATGACGTTCGGCATGGAGATCAGGCGGGCAAGCGTGTCGTCGTCAACAATATGTCCCGAGTAGTCGTGGAAGAAGACGTTCGATTCTTCCTCATAGACGTCCAGGCAGGCCGCACCGACCTTGCGGTCCTTGATGCCTTCGATGAGTGCCTCGCTGTCGATGAGAGCACCTCTTGATGTGTTTATGATGACGACGCCCTTCTTCATCATGCCTATGGTCTCGCGGTTGATCATGTGACGGTTCTCGTCCGTCAGGGGGCAGTGGAGCGAGATTATATCACTCTTTTCGAAGAGTTCGCCGAGTTCAACATAGTTGATCCCGGAATCTGCTGCAGGGAACTTGTCATAGGCGATGATGTTCATCCCGAAGCCGCGGCAGATGTCAATGAGGATACGTCCGATCTTTCCGGTGCCGATAACGCCCATGGTCTTGCCGTGAAGGTCGAAGCCTGTGAGTCCGTTCAGACTGAAATTAAAGTCTCTGGTCCTGATGTAGGCCTTGTGGATCCTGCGCACGGAGGTGAGCAAGAGAGCCATGGCATGCTCGGCTACAGCGTACGGAGAATACGCCGGAACGCGCACAACATGCACCTTGCCGTATGCCTTCTCGATGTCGACGTTGTTGTAACCGGCGCACCGGAGTGCAACGAGAGATATGTTCATCGCAGCGAGTTCGTCAATGACCGATTCGTTAATGTCATCGTTTACAAAGACGCACACGACGTCACTGCCTTTGGCAAGCTGAACGGTATCCGGGGTGAGTCTTGTCTCAAAAAATGTTATCTCGAATTCGTCCCCGGTGTTCGCCTCCATAAACGAATTTTTGTCATAATCCTTGGCATCAAAAAATGCGATCTTGATCTTTTTGTTCATATTTATCGCGCCTCCTTTGGGGGTTTGGTGTCTTTCATCATGGCCTTCACGGGGTTAACTTTCTTCGCCATCGCGTAGATCGTCTCCCGATCGCTACTGATGTAATACTTAAGCCCTGCGATCTCTTCGTCTGTAAAACCCTTGTTACTGATGACCTTGCATTCGGGGAGAGTGAGCTCGGCACTTTTTTCTCCGTCGGTAAAGAGTATATAGATAGCCTTGCTGTCCTTCGTGCGCGTCATGGAAGAGACGCTCATCCTCAGTTCTTCGCTCATATGCATTACCCCGCTGTGCTTTACTGTGCTAAGTATATTTTTGACATAATCTCGGCATTTGTCAATGGGTGGACCACCCCCGGCGTCCACTCTAAAATAAAAAATAAAAATCCATATTGCAAATTCTACACAGATGTTGTAAACTGTCATGCGGTTAGCAGAGGCTAATTGAATGACAGCGTATATTGCATAAAGGAGCAAAAGCATGAAATTCCTTGAGGTTAATCCGATCGTCCTGGTGCTTATTAACATCGTATCACCGACGATGTATATCTTTACAAAGGCTTCTTATCTTCAGTTTTTCCTCCTTGGATTTGCGGCGTGTCTTTTAATATTGATGGGCAGCTTTAAAAGGCTGTTTGTTCTTCTGGGAATATATGGTGTTGTGTACGCAATATTTGAAACCAGCACCGGACTCGGGGTGTTTAATTCGTGGACTTCCTATCTGGTTGTTATCATAGAATTTGTTCCATGCCTTGTACTGGCATCCCTTCTTATCAGCAAGTACAGTTCCTCGCAGCTACTCTCGGCGCTTGAGGGAGTGCATCTTCCGAGGACTGTTGTTATAGCTGCCACCATAACCATTAAATATATCCCCGCGTTCAGGCGTGAGTTTGGATACATTAAGGAATCAATGAGGCTGAGGGGGATACCTTTTACGATACGGAGACCGCTTCGCAGCTTTAAGTTTTTTATAGTTCCGCAGCTTTTCAGATGCGCGTCGCTGACGGAAGAGGTCACTGCGGCCGGTCTTGTTAAGGGGATAAATGCTCCCGGTCGAAGATCATCATACTACAGCCAGAGATTCCGTGTTTCCGATGCGCTTGTTCTTGCAGTTTTTGCAGGGGGACTTGCTGCCGGATTTGTGATTTGACCAATTGCAGATTTTTCCCGGTTGTCATAGCGGCGAAGGGGAGTGGGATACCTTCGGTTCCGTAGCAGAGAAAATGGCATAGGGCGTTTTGCGGTGACAGTGATAAAGTGAACCACAACCCGCGTCCCCCCGGGACCATACCATATAAGGAAGTGAAAGATTTGAGTGATACAGTGCTTGAAGCCCGTGAACTCGGGTTTTGTTATTCGGAGTCTGAGGAAGGAATAAAGAACAATTCTTTCAAGATCCGAAAAGGGGAGGTCGTGCTCCTGACGGGAGACAGCGGGAGCGGTAAAACAACGCTTCTGAAGTGCCTCAATGGACTGATACCTTCTGTGACGGAAGGAGAAATAACCGGGCAGCTTCTGGTAGGGGATAAAGACCTGTGCGAAATGAAGATGTTCGAGAAAAACAGGTTTATGGGTTCGGTTTTCCAGAATCCGAGGACTCAGTTCTTTACGGAAAACACTACTTCCGAGCTTGTGTTCCCCATGGAAAACTATGGGATGACAAAAGCGGATATGGATAAAAGGATCGGGGAGCTTAGAGAGGAATTTGGTCTCGATGGTCTTCTGGATAGAAATATCCACACACTTTCAAGCGGAGAAAGGCAAAAAGTGGCTCTTGCGTGCGCCCTTGCACTCGGTCAGAAGCTTCTTCTTTTTGATGAACCGTCAGCCAATCTTGATTATGGAAGCGCGATGAGGCTCGGTAGGATCATAAAAGGGCTGAAGGAAAAAGGGATCACGGTGATAGTGGCCGACCACAGATTCTACTATCTCTCCGGTATCACCGACAAAGTACTTTTGATGAATGACGGAAGCGTCACGTGCTATGAAAGCGAAGAAGAGTTTAAGAACAGCGGCTATGACACAAGAAGTTTTGATCTGTTCTCGATAAAAGGTTTCGGGATCTCGGGAAAGGAAGAGAGAAAAAGCGGAGAAAACAAAAGAACGACTCCGCGTGAATGTGTCGGGAAGATTACCGACGTCTCGTATAAGAATATTGTTTCCGATGTTTCTTTTGAGCTTTATAAAGGCGAGGTCGCGGCACTGATCGGCAGTAACGGTGTCGGAAAAACTACGCTTGCGAGACTTATGTGCGGAAGCATCCGACCGACCAAAGGGAAGATAAAGACTTCCGGAATGCCGTTCTATATAATGCAGGATCCGGATTATCAGCTTTTTGGGACCTCAGCCGAAAACGAGCTCATGATGGTGAAAAAAGATGCGGATGAGGTCAGAACGGTACTTGAAAGTCTGGGACTAAAAGACAAAAGAAAGGCTCATCCCTTTGATCTTTCAGGAGGTCAAAAGCAGCGACTGCAGATAGGAATGGCAGTTCTTTGCGACAGAGATCTGATCATTTTTGACGAACCGACCAGCGGACTTGATTCGAAGTCCATGGAAAAGGTTGCTACCCGGATCAACGGGCTGAGGAATAAGTCGTCGGTGCTTGTGATATCTCATGATTATGAATTTATAAGAAGAGTCGCCGACAGGGTCATTTATCTTGAAGAGGGGAGGGTAAAAGACGACTACGAACTCTCCGAAGACACGCTTGATCGCCTGAACGGGGCATTTCGCGAAATGGAAATGAAGCAGACATGCGAGACTGCATAATAACAAAAGATTAAATTGCTCAAACAAGAGCTTTTAATAGAGAGGGGAATACCAAAATGAAAAAAATGAAAACCAAAAATGTTGTAATGGTAGCACTGCTTTCAGCGCTCTACCTGATCGTTTATATGCTCTCGGGTGCCCTTGTGGCACTTTTCGGTGCTTTCGGACACGCCATCAGCCCGGGTCTTTGCGCACTACTTTCCGGATCGATCTTTGTGTTCATGTCGAGGAAAGTCGGCAAGTTCGGTCAATTCACTATAATGACGGCCATATTGATGATCATATTCTCAATAATGGGCGCCGGATATCTGCCCTGGATCATTACATCCATGGTCGGAGCTATCATTGCGGATCTTATCGCATCGAGAGGAAACAAGCCTGCGATTTGGAAGGTAGCGATCGCTTCGGGAATCCTCCACATCGGACAGGCATGGGGTTCCATCGTGCCTTCGTGGTTCTTTGTTGAGAGCTATAAGCAGGAATGGATTGAAAGAGGAATGGAAGCAGCCGACATGGAGGAAAAAGCGGCAGCTACGCAGGGGATGATGGGTGTTTTGGCAACCGCTGTTGTATTTGTACTTGCTTTTGCCGGAGTATACCTCGGATGGCTGATCCTTAAAAAGCATTTGAGCAAGTCTGAGGATTAATATTTTTTTTGATCTAAGTGATAAGAGAGGAATACGGGACCGGGGGAAACGATCCCGTACGGTGAAGACATGAAAAAAGGGGAAAACTTAAAGTTCCTTTTTAAATCGATGGGGGCCTTTAAGATCACAATGTTCCTTTCGGTTCTTGTGGCAGGTTTTTCGGCTGTGATGAGCATCTATGCTTATACATACGTCTACGAGATTGTGGAAGAACTGATGAAAAACGTGGGCGGACAGGGCAGTATTGACACCGCCCTTATTACGGAGTGCGGAAAAGAGATAGTCTTTTCAATCTGCGGGGCATACGGTCTGTACGGGATATCGCTCCTTTTTTCACATATAACCGCGTTCAATACCGCAGCGCGACTCAAAATGAAACTGGTCGATCATATCGGGACTCTGCCGGGCGGATTTTTCGACATGAATCCGAGCGGAGCGCTTCGCAAGATCATCGAGAAAAACACGGATTCCTCCGAAACGCTTATAGCACACCAGATACCGAACACAACGATGTCGATCGTTCTTCCGGTCGCGTTTGTGGTGTTTATGTTCCGCTACAGCGTACCGCTCTCGATCGCATGCCTTGTCCCGGTCATCATAGGAATGGCGCTTCTCATGATGATAATGATAGGTAACGGCGGAGAGTTCGTGGCAAAGTACCAGCAGTCCAACAAGAACCTCTCAAGCGCGGCGGTGGAGTATGTCAGGGGAATACCGGTCATGAAGACGTTCGGTCAGACGGCGGATTCCTTTAACCGCTACAAAACATCTGTAGAGAGCTTCTGCGAATATGTTCTTAAATTTGCGATCTCAATGATAAATGGTGACAGTGCATATAATACCGCGATCAACTCGGTGTTCCTTGCGCTTGTGCCGTCTGCTCTCATAGCCTTCAGATCGACTGAAGGACCGGCACACCTTATCAGCGCTTTTGTATTCTTTGCATCCATCATTCCGATGGAAGTCACGATACTCAAGCGTATCATGAGCAATTCCTCGGAGACCATAATCGTTAATGAAGCAATGGCTTCGATACGTGAAATCCTTGCTGAGAAGCCGATGGAGTATAAGGGCAGAGAGATTCCTAAGGAATATGATGTTCGTTTTGAAAACGTTTCGTTCAGATACGCAGAAAACCTGCCGCTCGCGGTAGATAACGTAAGCTTCGAAGTTCCTCAGGGCAGCGTGGCCGCGCTGGTCGGCACATCGGGTGGCGGAAAAAGCACCATCGCTTCGCTGGCTGCGAGGATGAGAGACGTTACCGAAGGAAGAGTCCTGATCGGCGGCGTTGATATACGTGATATCCCGAAAGATGCTCTTAAAAACATCGTCGGGATGGTATTTCAGGAAAGTACGCTGTTAAAAACAACAATAGCTGAGAATGTTGCGCTGTACAGAAAGGACGCTTCGCGGGAAGAAATCCTTCGCGCACTTTCGCTGGCGCAGTGCGATGATATCATTGCAAAGCTTCCCGACGGGATAAATACCGTTTATGGCTCAAAAGGGACATATCTCTCAGGCGGTGAGATACAAAGGATCGCGATCGCACGTGTCATACTGGCAGATCCGAAGGTGATAATCCTCGATGAAGCGACCGCTTTTGCCGATGCCGAAAACGAGTACCTCATAAGAAAGGCCTTCATGAGTCTCAGTAAGGGTAAAACAGTGATCATGATCGCACACAGGATGTCTACCGTTCATGATGCGGACATGATCTATGTCATTGACGCGGGAAAGATAGCAGAGCAGGGCAGACATGATGAGCTCATGGTCCGGGAAGGCATCTACAGAGCCATGAATGATGAATACGGAAAGGCTGTCAACTGGAGTATAGGTTCCGATAGGAAAAAAGCAGCCGGAAAGGAGCCTGTATCATGCTGAAGAAGATGTACAACTTTAGCGATGCCGGGTGCAAGGCAATCCGCAATGCTTCGATTTGGCTCGGAATCTTTAATATAGTCTGTCTGCTTCCCATGATCCTCATCATTCATGCCTTTGACGGAATGCTCGAGGCTTATATAAGCGGAAGTTCGGACGGACCGTTCTTCCTGCCGTATGTGCTTATCGGTATCGTCCTTGTGGCCGTTTTGTTCTTTACATACAGAAAAATGTACAAGGTCAAGTACATAAGCGCTTCTAAAGAAAATGCAAAAATGCGTATGGACATCATGGACAGTATGCGAACACTTCCCGAGAGTTTTCTTTCGAGCAGGGATCTCGGAGATCTGTCGTCCACTGTGATGGATGATATCGCAAGTATCGAAGGTGTGCTTGCCGGACAGATGACGGAAATGTTTGGAGGCTTTATTTCGATAGTTGTTGCACTCATCGCGATGATCTGCATAAACGTTAAAATGGGCCTCATGCTCTGCGTGGTACTTCCGGTTGCAGCGATAATGATGGCACTGAGCGATAAAATATCGGGCGGAACACATACGCGCAACAGAAAAAAGAAAGCGAACATCTCTGACGGATTCCAGGAGTACCTAGAAAACATCAAGGTTCTTCAGGCTTCCGGGGCTGACGTCGACTACAGACACGGCCTCAGAAAGAAGATGAGAGCGCTCATACCGGGGCTTATACTTTTTGAGTTCCTTGCGGGCATGAGTGTATCGATCTCTTACAATGTTCTGAGAGTCGGGATCGGTATAATCGCCATATACGGGGCGAATCTCCTCGCTGCCGGCGAGATCGGCATCACCATGTATGTTGGATTTATGCTGATGGCTGTCTGGATCTATGAGCCGCTTTCCTATACGATCGAATATCTCGGGGCTGTCATTGCTTCAAAGGTTGCGGCAACAAGGATCAAAGAGATCAGGGATTATCCGCGCCAGAAAGGGGAGAAGCCCTTAGATGCAAAGAATTACGATATAGAGTTCAGGGATGTTTCTTTTGCATACAAAGAGGAAAAGGTATTAAACGGAGTATCGTTCAAGGCGGGACAGGGCGAGATCACCGCACTTGTCGGGCCTTCGGGCAGTGGAAAAAGTACGATCACAAGACTTGTGGCCCGCTTTTGGGACGCCGATGAGGGACGGATCACTGTCGGTAACACAGATATAAGCGAAGTCGATCCGGAAGAACTCATGAAGTCTTTCTCAATCGTTTTCCAGGATGTAACACTCTTTAACGACACTATCTATAACAACATCCTGATCGGAAACAGGTCGGCGACGCGCGAAGAAGTTATCAAGGCAGCGGCCGACGCGCAGTGTATGTCGTTTATCGAAAAGCTTCCCGAAGGGATTGACACTGTGATAGGCGAGAACGGACATACACTTTCGGGCGGAGAGCGTCAGCGACTTTCTATCGCAAGGGCGTTCCTTAAGGACGCGCCTATAGTACTCCTTGACGAAAGCACCGCTTCTGTCGATCCCGAAACCGAGACAAAGGTACAGTGCGCGATCGAGAGACTCACAAGGGGCAGGACAGTCCTGATGATCGCCCACAGACTCCGCTCCGTGGCCGGCTGCGACAGGATAGTAGTTCTCGATAAAGGAAGGGTTGTCGGAAACGGAACACATGAAGAGCTCATGAAAGACTGCGCTCTCTACAGAAAGATGTACGAATTGCAGCAAAGTGAATGAATGCGCCGGGGTGGCCCACCTGGGGACGGGGGTTGCGGACCACATCTTACGTCTCCTGCCACGAACCATTTCCCGAAAGGCACTCTCGTTCTCGGTCTCACGTAGCGGTACATAAGCGCCCTGTGATACGGGCGCTAAGTACCGACGTTCGACAGAGCTTTCGGGAAACGCTTCGGGCGCGGAGACTGATGTGGTCCACCAACCCCCGTCCCCAAGGGACCACCCCCGGCGACCACGTGAGGTAAAAAAATGGCACAAGTATTAAAAGAAGAAATTCGTGACCGTATAATCGCTTCCGGCATCGATGTTTTCTATGAGAAGAATTACCGGACAGCCACTATGAAAGAGATCGCGGCTAAAGCCCGGATACCGGTAAGTCTTATATATAATTACTTTAAAAACAAAGAAGAATTGTTTGAAAAAATAGCAGGTTCACTCCCGATCGATCCGGAAAGGATCGCCCGGGAGGAAGAACGTGTGGACGAGGGACTTCCTTCCGATAAATACAGAAATGTAACGGAGGACTATATTCTGAGTCTTATAGAGAATTACAAAGTGTTTATTATAGTCATGGACAAAAGCGCGGGTTCCGGATATGAGCACGCGAAAGACAATTTCATAGGATCGCTGGAAGCACATATCAAGAAACAGCTGGCTGAAAATACCGGTGACGTTTATGATGATATGTTCGCGCACATAATGGCAAATAACTTTATTGAGGGAATCCTCGAAGTAGCCAGACATTACAGGGATAAAGAGTCGTCGAGAGTACTCCTTGATCTGGTCATAAAGTGTTATTACGAAGGGGTAAACTCTCTTTTTTAAACATATACGTTAGCGATTGCTAACTATTATTTTTGAATTAAAACCGAATTATTATTCGGTATTGGAAGGAGCAGTAAAAATGAAAAAGCAACAGGAACTCGACAAAAAGGTCAAGGTAAACAACAAAGCAGCGAACATTATC
>JAEEGG010029522.1_pt1 | contig 10242 bp, 8 predicted proteins | sample 9134161 | NCBI WGS metagenome assembly JAEEGG01 (sample SAMN16246543, study PRJNA631951) | gut metagenome | biome: gut microbiome; feature: rumen; material: CR-attached | host: Bos | place: Iran: Karaj | collected 2018-10 | reverse complement strand
CCAGCGGGCCTTTTCGCTATCAGCCTCGGTAGGAAAAAAGAACTGGCCGCTACCGTACTCACGGGCATCAAGCTTTCCAATCAGCTCTCCTGCTGCCTTCTTAAAGAAATCATGGCTAATCTGAACAAGGATTCCAACACCGTCACCAGTTTCTCCACTGGCATCTTTTCCGGCACGGTGCTCAAGTTTTTCAACAATGCTAAGGGCATTATCAACAATTTTGTGTGACTTAGTACCGTCAATGTTTACAACTGCTCCAATACCGCAGTTATCATGTTCAAAAGATGGTTCGTATAAAGTTTTCATTTTTAACCTCGAAAAAAAAGAGGCCGTAGACAAAATTTCACCATCAGTGAAACTTTATCTACGACCTCTTTGCCGTTTTCAGTTATTTAATAATAATAAATTTTTATAAATATAGTCAAGTAGTACTAAAAAGAACTACTATTTTTTATAAGCATCGTTGTGAACGCCTCCGATGGCACGTCCGCTTGGTTCGTCCATGTTTTTCCATGCAGCATCCCATTCAAGTGCTTTTGCTGTAGAACATGCAACTCCTGCTTCGTGTGGTACACATCGTGCTGCGCTGTCGCTTGGGAAAAGTCTTGAATAGATTTCGCGGTAGTAATATTCCTCTTTTGTCTTTGGAGGATTTACTGGGAAACGGTTTTCGCGTCGTGCAAACTCTGCATCGCTTACTTTTTCTTCCGTCATCTTTTTAAGGGTATCAATCCAGTTATAACCTACACCATCACTGAATTGTTCCTTCTGTCTCCAGGCAATGCTTTCCGGAAGAAGATCTTCAAATGCCTTACGCAAAATCCATTTTTCCATTCTCTGTTTGCCATCAGAAAGACGGATATTCATCTTATCGCTTGGGTTTAATCCCATTGCAATATCAATAAAATCTTTATCGAGGAATGGAACACGACCTTCTACACCCCATGCCATAAGAGACTTGTTTGCACGAAGACAGTCGTAAAGGTGAAGCTTACTCATTTTTCTGACAAGTTCCTCGTGGAACTCCTGAGCATTTGGTGCCTTGTGAAAGTAAAGGTATCCGCCAAAAAGTTCATCACTACCCTCGCCGCTTAAAACCATTTTAATTCCCATAGATTTGATTACGCGTGCCAGAAGGTACATCGGTGTAGATGCACGAACTGTTGTGATGTCGTAAGTTTCTATGTGGTAAATTACATCAGGTAAGGCATCCAGTGCTTCCTGAATCGTAAAGTGTACTTCGTGGTGAACGGTTCCGATGTAGTCTGCCGCTTTCTGTGCAGCGATGAGGTCTGGAGAACCTTCGAGTCCGACTGCAAAACTGTGTAACTGTGGCCACCATGCAGCTTCCTTACTGTCTGTTTCGATTCGTTTTTTACTGAACTTCTGTGTTACTGCAGCAATGATTGATGAATCAAGCCCTCCCGAAAGAAGAACGCCGTATGGAACATCACTCATAAGCTGTGCTTTTACTGCAGATTCAAGTCCGTTACGAACTTTTTCTATTACAGCAGGATTGATTACATCTCCCTTTTCATCTGTTGCTTTTGGAGCATTTTTTACTGCATCATAAGATTCCCAGTCACGCTTATACCAGCGAACAGGTTTTCCATCATCCTTACCGTACAGATAACTTCCATTAGGGAATTCTTCGATTGTCTGGCACTCACCTTCGAGTGCTTTAAGTTCACTTGCTACATAATAACGGCCGGCTTTATCCCAACCCTGGTAAAGAGGAATAACACCGATTTCGTCGCGTGCAATAAGATATGTGTCGTGGGCAGAATCGTAAAGTGCAAATGCAAAGATTCCCGAAAGCTCTTCGATCATTGCGGTAAAATCGCCTGATTCACGATATTTTTTATAAAGAGGAATTATTACTTCGCAGTCACTTCCAGTTCTGAAATTATATTTTCCCTCGAACTTTGCACGGATTGCCTTGTGATTATAGATTTCTCCGTTTGCCGCCAGAATGATTTTTTCATCGTCACTTACAAGAGGCTGCTTTCCTGAAAGAGGGTCTACAATGGAAAGACGTTCGTGGCTTAAGATTGCATTATTGCCTGTATAAACCCCGCTCCAGTCCGGTCCACGATGACGTATTTTTTTAGACATTTCCAGAACCTGTGCCCGAAGTTCTTCCTTCAATCCTTCCGCAATCGGAGCACTACCACTGTTCAAATCGAAGCATCCTACAAAACCACACATTTTCAATTCCTCCTGTACAAGTAATAAAAAAAGAGGTCGTAAATACTGGCTCTGTGCGATATGCACAAATACAATATCTACGACCTCTTTGTCGATAATTTAGTTATACTTTAATCAAAAATTTTTGTCAATCATATAAAAAAAGAGCCGAGGAAATACCTCAGCTCATGTTTATACGGCAAGCGGCTCGCATAGTCTCGCCGCCCAGGCGTTCTTTCGATGAACCTAAAGTGACCCGTTGTCGCAGCTCACTTTTTAACGGTTCTTCGATTTTAGCCGCTCGATAAATCTCGCTAGCCGTTCTTGTGTAAATCCTAAACGACAGTCCCGATGGACTGTCGTTTTTAACGGATTTGCTATTTTAGGCTTAATCTTGCAGGGCTTCGTAGCCTTCTTCGCCGGTTCTTACTTTAACTACGTTCTGAACGTCGTATACGAAAATCTTTCCGTCTCCGATGTGGCCGGTGTAAAGGACTTCCTTAGCGGCTGTTACAACAAGGTCAACAGGAACTTCGCTTACTACGATATCAACCTTAACTTTTGGTAACAGAGTCATATCCATTTCTACACCACGATACTTCTGTACGTTTCCGTGCTGAACCCCGCAACCAAGAACGTTTGTTACAGTCATACCAGTTACGTTGATGTCGTTCATTGCGCTCTTGAGCTCGTCGAACTTGCTCTGACGTGTGATGATTGTAACCATGTGGAACTTAGCCTTAGGATGACTTGTAGCCTTAGCAACAGGAACAGCCTTTTCCATAGGAACACTTCCATCAGAAGAAGAATCTCCGCCGAGTACCTGAGGAGCCATGATGAATCCTGCATAACTTGAATCAATTCCGTGTTCAAGTTTATCAAGTCCGACAATTTCTTCTTCGCGGCTTGCTCTAAGACCGTGCAGCTTTTTAATCAATCCGAATGTGATAATCATACATACGGTTGTCCATGTAACAATACTAAACTCTCCAAGAGCCTGAACTCCAAGATGCTTTAATCCGCCGCCGTAGAATAAACCGCTTTCGACGTTGAAAAGACCATCAGATAAAGTACCCCAGATACCGTTTGCAAGGTGAACAGCTACAGCACCAACAGGGTCATCAATGTGGAGCTTAAGATCAAGAAGTTCAACAACAAGCACTACGATAATACCGGCAACAATACCGATTATACTTGCACCAAGAGCATCAACAGTAGCACAGGTAGGAGTGATAGCAACAAGACCAGCAAGAGAAGCGTTGAGTGTCATAGAAACATCAGGCTTACCGTTCTTAATCCATGTAAAGATCATTGTTGTTACAGCGGCAACAGCAGGAGCAATTGTTGTTGTTGTGAATACAGCAGCAAGTCCACCTACTCCCAAAAGCTGTGTACATGCAGCACCGTTGAAGCCGTACCATCCGAACCAGAGGATGAAAGTACCAAGAGCACCAAGAGTCAAAGAGTGTCCTGGGATTGCGTGTACCTTTGTTACTTTTCCGTTCTTATCATAATCATACTTTCCGATACGTGGACCAAGGAATATAGCACCGATTAAAGCAGCTGTACCACCAACAGAGTGGATTGCAGCACCACCGGCAAAGTCAACAAAGCCAAGACCAACAAGCCAGCCCTGTGAGTTCCATACCCATCCTGCTTCGATCGGATAAACAACAGCAGATATGATTGCAGAATAAATACAGTATGCGCTGAACTTAGTTCTTTCTGCCATAGAACCCGAAACGATTGTTGCGGCAGTAGCACAGAATACTAAGTTGAATACAAAGCTTGACCAGTCAAGTTCTGCAAAATTTGTAAAAAGCTGCATATTTGGTTTACCGATTAAACCAAAGAAATAATTTTCACTCATCATCAGCCCGAATCCGAGCAGCATAAACATAGGAGTTCCGATACAGAAGTCCATCAGGTTTTTCATGATGATGTTTCCTGCATTCTTCGCTCTTGTAAAACCGGTTTCTACCATTGCAAATCCGCACTGCATAAAAAATACAAGTGCTGCGCCGATTAAAAACCACACACTCCATACTTCATTCATAGAGTACCTCCTGAAAATAAAAAAGCGACAATATCAGACATTGTGCACAAAATGCCCGACATCATCGCCGTAAAAAAAAACGCTGTAAATTCAAAAATGAAAATACAGCGCCTTTGCCAGATTAATTTTCATCAGATAAAACTGATGATCTGTTAAACAAAAAAAGTCACAAGAAATATCCTGTGACCTCATTGCCATTTGTTATCACCCTTATACAACTTATAAAAAAAAGAGTCAATAAGTTTTAAGAAAAAAAATCAGAAAATTTAAAAAATAATTGCTTAAAATTGCGGTTTTTTAAAAGTAATTTCTATATTTGTAGTATGACAATCATAATAAGATCATATGACAATAAAAAATTATCAGTTTCACTTTTGAACGGCTTTAGTCAAAATGTCCTCAATGTAATAAGAAATATTGAAGGCCGGTGGTGGGATAACGAAAAAAAAATCTGGCAGATCCCTGATTCAAAAAAAACAGTGGAAGAGCTTCTAGACAATCTTTACAAAACAGAGGAATTTAACTACGAAGTTCCCGTTTTTCATGTAAGTTCAGATGCAGAGTTCACGGAGGAACTTACAAAATTAAAAACTTTTCTTTTAACAAAGCATTACAGTAATCACACAATTGAACGCTACCGGTACTGGGTGCTTATGTTTTTAAGAAGATACAGGGAAACCGAACACAAAGATCAGAAAGAAATAAATGATTTTTTAACGGAGCTTGCAATTAAAAAACATGTGAGTCCATCCACACAAAATCAGGCCCTTGCTGCCCTTCTCTTTTATTTTCGCTTTGTAAAAAATGAAAACCCGACTGAGCTTGAAAATGTGATTCATGCAAAGCTTAAAAGAAGAGCTCCGGTTGTTTTAACAAAGGAAGAAGTAAGAATGATAATCAATCATCTTGAAGGAAGTAAAAAGCTTGCGGTGGAACTTTTGTACGGAACGGGGATGAGGCTTAATGAAGTTCTAACGCTTCGGATTCTTGATGTTGATTTTGAAAGAAACGAAATCACAATCAGATACGGAAAAGGTGCAAAAGACCGCCGCGTGATGATTCCTTTATGCCTTGTGATGGAATTAAAAAAGCATATAGAAAAAGTAAGAAGAATACATCAGCGTGATATTCAGGATGGATGGGGAGAGGTGCAGATGCGGGATGGTTTAAAAAATCGTTCCCCTTCCCTCGCAAAAGAATTCCGCTGGCAATGGCTTTTCCCACAAAAAAACAGATGGATAAATAAAGAAAGCGGAGAACAGGGACGACACCACATGGATGAAAGTCTTTTACAGCGTGCAGTTAAAGAAGCAGTGCGGGAAGCCGGGATTATGAAAAACGCAAGCTCTCACACACTTCGCCATTCATTTGCAACACACCTTTTAGAAAATGGTTATGATATTCGTACAGTCCAGGAACTTTTAGGCCACAGCGACATCCGAACCACAATGATTTATACCCATGTATTACCAAGCGGCGTGAAGGATGTAAGAAGTCCATTGGATGGGTTGTGATTTTTATATTTTGGATGAAGGGGGCGGATTTTTTTCCTAAGAAAAGTCTTATGCCTATCCGCATAATATTCCTTGATAAATGTGTATTTTCTGATATTATTTAAACATTGGTTTTCATGGGAAAAGATTATATGGACCCCCTTTGGGAAATAAAATCGTTACCGTGGATAGGGAGAAATTGTAGTTATGTGGACGCCCACACTGGGGCGCTTTTTGGGGAAGGAAGAAAATGAAAAAAAAGTTAATTCAATTTTTTTTATTGATAATATCAATTAGTTTACATGCACAAAACTGGGATTCTTTTTACGAAGTTTCTGAAGGCGATAATTATACTGAAAAAAGCTACAAAGTAATTAAAGATTCAAATGTGTATGATAGCAATGGTAGAATTATTAATCATGTTTCTGCAGACGTCCTATTTAAATCTTCAAAAATCGCTTCTGTACAAGATGAATCTGTCGAACCATTTGATGTTTTTGAATATTTTATTGGTTATGAAAACGGTTGGATTTCTACAGACAATATTGTTCTTTCCGATTTTGAAGGATTACCTGATTCGATGGTAACTTACAATAAGGATCGTCAAGAAAAAAGATGGATTCCTGCATGGTATAATCAATTATTGACTTCCAATAAAAGAATTGAAGATTTTTCTGATATTTATGAAAGTTTTGGTTTAAAGGATAAAGAGGCTTTTTCTCTTAGCGATACACATTATGTCATAATAAATCATAATTTTCTAATTTTTTATTCGATACTGGGACAATATTATTTTTTTCCAATAAAAGGGATAGATCAAAAAAATTCTGTTTATTATGTTTATTGCGAAATTGGAGAAGGTCAACAATCTGGCTACTATAGTTACAATAAGATTCTCTCAAGAGATTCTTTTTGCAATCTCCCTGATTTTACAGAAAATCGTAATTGCATATTTATAATAGAACAAAATGGTAATCGACTTCGGCTTTACAATGGGAAAGACTTCAAACTTATAATTGAACTCATGAAGACAGACAGTGCCTGGTGTAATTCAATGGTTGCCTATATTGATTCAAATTATAAAACAAAACATTCAAATCTAAAACCAATTAAAGAAAATCTGGAGCATACATGGGCAGATCTCAGGAATGGTTTACCCGAAACTTCCGCATATGTTTCTCAGGTTTCCATAAATAAAATAATGAAGGTTTCTGAAAACCTGAAACTCCGCTCTGGCGAATCCACCTCCACCCAAGTCCTTGCTGTAATGCAAGCCGGCACAAAAGTAAAAATCCTTGAACTCGGTAAAGCAGAAACAATCGACGGAATTTCATCAAATTGGGTAAAGATAGAGATTCAGTCTGGGGCAAAAGACAAAGACGGAAAAAGCATAAAAAAGGGAACCGTAGGCTGGTGCTACGGTGGATATTTGAAGTAGAATAATCACATAACAAAGGTTCGTAGCCGACAGGCAGTCAAGCTGCCTGCGGTACAACCAGTTGTTATGTGGACGCCCGCACTGGGGCGCTTTGGAAGGAAAAAAATGAATCAATTAGAAGAAGCCATTGCTATATCAATTATTGGAGGAGCTGATGGACCAACTTCAATTTATATTTCAAAACAAAGCCTATGGTTACTTATAATTGAAATTTTAGTTTTTCTCTTTATATTTGGTTTTGCAATATATGGATTCATAAAAAATATCAAAAAGCGAAAAATTAGAAAGTCAATTATTTTTGGAATAATTATCCTAATTTTAATTTCACCGGTTATTATTTTTGGAGTAAAAAGATACAAAATTATTAAAGAATATCAAAAATTTTATGATAATCTATTTTTATCAGAAAATACCTCAGAACTTGGAATTCATACTGAGGCGTAAGATTTTGAATATTTTAGAAAAAGTAACAAGCTTATAAATGTTAATATTGGTTCTGCAGGAACGGGATTTTTAATCGGAAAAAAACTAGGAGATAATGAATTTAAAGTAGTAAAAGAAATATATGGAAGCGGACTTCCTGTTGTAGCTGAAGAAACAGAACTTGCCATATTGAATAATAATATTTTACAAATAAATGAAGATGAATATTTTATTCTTGAAAATCATGTATTAAAATATTTTAATAATAAAAAAGAATATTTAATTTACAGTATTGAAGACGATTGGATTTCCCAATGAAATGACTGTAAATAAAAAATCACATAACAAAGCTTCAAAGCCGACAAACCGATCAAGCCGGTTTGCGGTTTAAGCAATTGTTATGGCGACACGCCACTGGCGTGCTTTTTTTGAGGAAAAATGAAGAAAAATATTTTACTTAGTTTTGTTTTTATTATTTTATCTCTAAATGCTTATTCAAAAGCTAAAGAACATTTGGTTTATGTAAAATCAGAATCATCACATTGCAATGTTTATTTTGAAGAAGACAAATGGATTTCGGAAGAAAAGATAACAATAAAGAATTCTGCTGACAACAAAATTATATTTGAATTAGAAGGAGTTTTCAAAACTGATTATAAGAATAAATTTATTGCCGAGACATATAAATTAAAAGGTTATGCAGATAAAGATAGAAAAGTTCGTTTTTTTGAAATTGATGCGAACGAAGTAAAAGAATTTAGAATATATTTTATTGGCAAGAATACAGGAAAAAATCAAAAAGCCAATAGACTTCCTGTAGAAAAAATAATGATTTCGGAATGCGGGAATACAATAAAATTATTAGAATCTGATTATAAAATTATAAGCCGAAAAAAAACAAACGGACGTATAAAGTTAGAATTTAAATTATTGAACGAGCAGATTATATTTATGCTTCAAGAGCGAACAAACCCGTTAATTGAATTTAGCCTAGATGGTAAAAAGAAAACAGCAAGAGGAATACCTGTTTACCTTTCTTGTCCTCCTTTTGGCTGTGATTATATGTTTATTCTAGATAATGATGGAAAAATTATTTTGGTTGATAATGTTTTGATTTTAGATGAGATAAAGTTTAATTTGTAAAAAATATTTTAGAAATCAAGTCAAGCTTGCTTTCTAAAATGAAATTGAACTTTAGGGATTACGCAGGTAGCGGTAGTACGCGGCTTTACGCCGCTTGAAAAATAAATAATAATAATAGAAGCATAGCTTCGGAAAATATACAGAATAATTCTAAAAGAAAAAAAGGAATTAAGAAATCTTGTTCTGTATAAGAAATATAATTGCCATAACAAAGGTTCGTAGCCGACAGCGGGTCAAGCCCGCTGCGGTACAACCAGTTGTTATGGCGACACGCCACTGGCGTGCCCTGAAAAGAGGTAAAAAAATGGAATATACAATCAAAGGAAAACTTTCTTTTACGGATTATAAAGATTTCTTGTTAGCTTCGTTATTTTATAAAAAACATAGATTAATCATTTTAATTTTATGTTTTGCATTTATAATTTATAATTTTGTATCAAAAGTTCTGAAAGCACAGGATTTACTAACAGCAATCATTGAAGTCTTAGCTCTTTTAATTCTTATATTTATTTATTTTATAATTTATAAAGTATTTACAAAACGCTCATATAAAACTGATTCTGTAATGCAAAAAGAAATGTCTTATACATTTTCAGAAGAAGGAATTTATTGGTCAACAGACCGTGGCTCTTATAATTATAGAATAGAAGATTTCAGAAGATTCTTTTTTTCAAAAAAAGTAATAGCAATATACATTTCAAATCGTAAAGCTATTGTAATCCCTAGACATTTTTTTGAGACAAAAGAACAAGAAGAAAAAATAGAAAAGTTTATAAAAGAAAAATATATGATTGAAAATAAAAAGTAATTATGGAATAAAATTTCATCGAGTCAAGCTCGATGAAATTTTGAAATAGAACTTTAGGGTTTACGCAAAGTAGCGATAGTACGCGGCTTTACGCCGCTAAAAAAAGAATAGAAGCGTACGTTTCAAATAATTGTACAGAAAAATTCATAAATAAAAAAAAGTATTTATGGAATCTAATTCTGTATAAGAAATATATTTGTCATAACAAAGGTTCGTAGCCGACAGCGGGTCAAGCCCGCTGCGGTACAACCAGTTGTTATACGGACACCCGCACTGGGGTGCAAGAAAGAAAAGTATGCGACTTTCGTCGCTAATTTAAAATAAAAAAGGAGTAAATAAATGATTTACACTTTTCTATTTGGTATATGGGCTACTTTCAATATTACTAAAAGTTTTTTATTTGAAACTACTGCTTATTTTTTTACATTTATTATTTCCATTTTAGGTTGGAGTTTTTTAGGAAAAAATAAGTCTTTATTAAAAAGTTATCTGGGTTTTATTTTCTTGCCGGCTTTTCCATTATTTAATACATTATATTCTTTCGCATCATATTACCGTCGTTTTCATATAGAAAATTTAATTAAATTTGGCTGTATCTATCTAACAGTTCTGGTAATAAGTTTAGTTATAATTATATTTATATCAAGAAAAAAAGATTTTAATAAAGATGGAATACAATTTATTTTCATTGTAT
>JAEEGG010029519.1_pt1 | contig 10243 bp, 9 predicted proteins | sample 9134161 | NCBI WGS metagenome assembly JAEEGG01 (sample SAMN16246543, study PRJNA631951) | gut metagenome | biome: gut microbiome; feature: rumen; material: CR-attached | host: Bos | place: Iran: Karaj | collected 2018-10 | reverse complement strand
ATTCTTTTTTGACGACCTTCAGCCCTTGCTCGAATTGACGCACATCGCCAATGATCACTGGCTCGCACAGCTCGCTGATCAGCCCTTCGGCCGCAACCTCAGCGACAATCTCTGGACCGACGCCCGCAGAATCGCCGAGCAGAATTCCCAGTCTCTTTTTTTCAGCCATGGTTATTCCTATCTCCTTCCGACTTCAATGTCGTTCAGACGTTTCCGCCACTCGTCTTTTTAGCCGCGCGCCGCTTCAGGAAAGCGGACTTCACCATAGGCGCGACGAGGAAGAACACGAACAGCGCCAGACACGTCTTGCAAATAGCGGACTGCCAGAAAATCTCCACATGACCGGCCGACGCAGAGAATGCGCGGCGCATATACTTTTCAAACAACGGCGTCAGCACAAACGACAGCAGCAACGGAGCCATGGGATAACCGTCACGGTCAAGCAGGTAGCAGACGATGCCCGCGAAAAACATGATGTACAGCCCGTACATCGACTCCGTGGCGCTGAACGAACCGACCGCGCAGACCACGGTGATGGTCGGGATCAGGATCTTGATCGAGATCGTGATGACGCGCGTCATCATCGGCATGATGGAAAACGCGCAAATCACAGCGATGATATTTGCCAAAAACAGCGATGCGATACATCCCCAGGCAAAAGCAGGATCCGTCGAGAACAGGAGCGGGCCGGGCTGAAGTCCCCACATCAGCAGACCGCCCAGCAGAATGGAGCCCGTGCCGGAACCGGGAATGCCCAGTGCCAGCAGCGGTGCAAAAGCGCCAGCAGCGGCCGCGTTATTCGCCGACTCGCTGGACGCAATACCCTCGATGGCGCCCTCCCCCAGCGGGACCTCGCTCTTAAAGGACTTCTTCTGGATCGCGTAGTTAAGGAAGCTAGCCGTCGTAGCGCCGGCTCCGGGAAGGACGCCGACGAAGGTGCCGATCACGCCGGAGCGAAGAGACACTGGCAGGATACGCCTCATCTCATGGGCATCCAGCAGCGAATCCCGCATGGACAGCTTCGTATCGCAGTAAACGTCTTTTTCCGTCACCATCTTGATGACCTGTGCGAAGCCAACCGCGCCGATCACCAACGGTGCGAACTTGATGCCGCCCATCAGCGCCGTATTTCCGAAATTCAGTCTCGCAGTACCGAGGATCGCGTCCATTCCGAGACATCCCAGCAACGCGCCGATCAGCGTCGAGACGATGCCTTTCACCGGACTGTCGCCGATCAGCCAGCTGATGGAAACAAGCGCAAGCAGCAGCAGCGTCGTCATCTCCGCGTTGCCGAAGTTCAGGCCGAAGCGCGCGAGCCACATGACCGTGCTCACAAGGATCAGCATACCGATGAGACCACCGACGAACGATGAAATCGTGGCGGCCGCCAGCGCCTTGCCGGCCTTGCCCTTGCGGGCCAGAGTATAGCCGTCGAGCGCCGTCATCACGGCGGGACTGTCACCGGGAATGTTGAGCAGGATAGCGCTGATGCTGCCGCCGAACATCGTCGAATAATAGATCGTCGCCAGCAACACAATGGCCGACGTCGGCTCAAAGTTATACGTCATCGGCAGCAGGATGGCGCAGCCGGACAGAGAACCGATTCCGGGGATCGCGCCGATCATGATGCCGACCAGCGTCCCGATCAGAACGATGAGCAAATTCTCAACTGTGAGGAGGGACTGAATGCCGCCCCAGAGCATCGCAAAATTCTCAAGCATCGGCTCTACCCCCACAGATCTTCAAACAAAATCCCCGGCGTGAACGGGATCTCCATCCACCACACGAACACGCCGAAAACAAACGCTGCCATCACCGCGGTGACGATGATCGTCGTTTTCCATGACAGATGTTCCTTGAACTTCATCCACGCGAACAGGAACACAAAAATAGACGGCAGAAAGCCCACATAATGCGTCGCCAGGATCACGGCGCCGACCGCCGCCACCACACTCCAGTTGCGCAGATCGAACGGTTTGGCTTCGCTGTTGCGAGCCTTCAGGCACGATACAGCCCCAAATACCGTAAGCAGGGAGGCAATGCCCGTCGGCAGAGCGCCCTGCATCGGTCCCATCGTCGCGTCATAGAGCTGATAATGCGCGAGCGTGTAAACCGTAAAAAACAGTCCCGTCAGCGTGACGGCAAACGGGACTGCATATTTGGAAAAATTCTTCACCGTGGAACTCCCGGCTTACTTTTTATTTGCAACGTTGGCCAGGTAGGCTTCCTGAGAAGCCTTCATGTACTTCTCCGCGTCGGCGCCGAAGAACGCCAGCGGCGTCGCCTGATACTTGGCGCAGTACTCCTCGCTCCAGCGTTTGTTCTCGGCCATCTTCCTGAAAGCGTCGCAGTAGAACTCGTAGGCCTTGTCCGAGCAGCGCTTCGGGGCGCACACGCCGCGCCACAGCGGGACCTTGATGGTGTTGTAGCCGAGCTCGCTGATCGTCGGGCAGTCAAGCTTGCCGGAGAAACGCTTTTCCTGAAGCGCCACGACGGGCACAAGATCGCCCGCCTCAGCGTAGGAGATGCAGGCCGAAGCGCGAGCGAACACGTAATCGCTGTGGCCGCCAAGGCAGTTCGTGATGGCCTCGCTCGTGGAGCTGCAGCGGATATAGGTCATCTGGCTGCTCGTCAGGCCAAACTCCTTGCACATCATGCGGTACATCTGCTGATCCGCCTGACCGGAACCGGCGATCGTGACGATCGTACCGTTCTTCGCCGCTTCAATGGCGTCCTTCAGCGACGCATACTTGACCTTCGGCGTGGCAAGGAGGATCTGGCACTCTTCGGCCACGACGGCCACGCAGCGGAAATCTTCGATGCGGAACGTGGTGTTGAGCAGCATGTTGGCAAATCCGCCGTACTCCATAGCGACGAGCAGTCTGTCGCCGCGGCGGGCCGTCGAGACGTACTGGCGACCGGATTCACCGCCGCCGTCCGTCATGTAATCGACAACGAACTTCGTGTCGGCAATGCCCTCGCCGTTGATGATGTCGATCATCTTGCGCGTGTAGATATCGCTGCCGCCGCCGGCAGATGAGCACACGACGAATTTGACTTCTCCGTCCGGCTTCCAGCCGTCCGCCGCGAAACTGACCGTCGCACAAAGAGAAAGCACAAACGCCACACACAGAATGCCAATCAACTTTTTCTTCATCAAAAAATCCACCTTCCTGATCAAGATATGAAAAGCCGCACTGACAAACACGCTACTTCTGCCATTTGCAGCGCAAATGGGAAATTAGTAACTCTTTATAAAGATCAAGAGCACTAAATTTCCTCTAGAATGTACCATTTTTCGACCATCGTGTCAAGAACAAAAGATTCTAAAAATATGAATTGATTCATTTATATCCTTGTTTTTTCCATCTGTCATTTCTCAGGAATTGCAGCAGATGAGTCGAAGTTGGGCAAACGACACCACTGAGCTTTCCGAGCGCAAAAATGGGGCTGCCGCTCGTGAATCACGCTTTGAGCGGCAGCCCCTCATTAAGTTTTATGATCAGCGTATCGGCGGTCGTTTTTTCTCCGAAGCGATCGCATGGCGGGATATCTTGATGCGCCCCGCGCTTTCCGGTTCCATATCCAGAGACACCGTCACGAACAGGATATCCATCAGCACGAGCTGTACAAGCCTCGACACGAGCGCATCCGTATAATGCAGTGCATCATAGGAAGCGCTGTGAAGCACCACGTCCGACAGGGTCGCCAGCGTGCTTCTGTTGTAGCTTGTCACGCCGACGACATGACTTCCGTTTTCCCGGGCCAGACGGGCGCAGCTCAGGACTTCACGGCTCTCTCCCGTATGCGAAAACAGCACCGCGACGCTTTCTTTCGGCAGATGGGCGATCCTGATCATCGACAGATGCGGGTTTTCGCTGAAAAAGACCGGCAGCCCCAGCCGCATGAACTTATGAAATGCGTCCATAGCAACCGGGCAAGAACCGCCCGTTCCGTAGAACACGACGGCAGGCGCCTGTCGTATCAACCGGCTGACGGCTGCCACATCCTCAGCCTGCACCATGGATTCCAGGTCACGGATCACGGCAGCGGCAGACGCGGTAACGGCATGGATCACTTCACGCGGCGAAGCGCCGCTGGGAATGTCCTGATAGCCGTCTTCGAACCGCGAAGACGCTCCTTCGGCAGCTTCCGCAGCGCTCTGCTCACGCGCGAGGTCGATCTTGAATTCCGGAAACGACTCATATCCCAATTTTTTCAGAAATCGATTGACTGTCGTGTTGCTCACATGGCAAATGCTTGAAAGCTCGCTGATCGCAAGTCCCGACACGCGATCGATATTCGCCAGGATAAAATCGGCGATCGTCTTTTGATGGGATGAAAGCGACGTGTAATTTTTCTTCAGCAGCACGAGCGGACGTTCAGACGACATAGACAGACTCCCCTTCCTCCGGACATCAGTATACTATCAGGCGCGGGACGATCTTGCAAGAGAATGCAACGGCGTTTCGCGATTGACATTATCAGCAGGAGGTGGTAAAAACCGAATAGTGAATTTAGTACGACTTTATATTTAGTTGAGTTATTTATTTTCTATTTCGCGTCTGATTTCCCGGTTACCAGCCGAAAGGAGGCCATGTCTGTGTCACATCTCATGTCGAAAATGCTTCACGCCGCACGCTCTGAAGGCACCGCCGTCGCCGCTGTCAACTTTTACAGTTTTGAGAGCGCCCGCGGCGCGCTGCTTGCCGCACGCGATGCCGACCGCCCCGTCATTCTCGCCTTCGGCGCACGCTATCTCAAAAATCTATCCCTCACGCAAGCCGCCGCACTCGCACGTTGCTGCGCGGAAGGTTTGAATGTCAGATGGGCGCTGCATCTTGACCACTGCTCCGATTTAAACGTCGTGCGCGCAGCGATCGACGCAGGGTTCGATTCCGTCATGTATGACGGCAGTGCCCTGCCATTTGCGGACAACATACGCAACACCGCTCAGGTCGTCTCCTGGGCAGCTGAACGCGGCGCAGACGTTGAAGCGGAACTCGGGGCGGTAAAGACCGGAGCCCATTCCGCAGAAGACAGCGGCTCTGTCGAACTGTACACCGATCCCGCCCAGGCAGCCGTGTTTGTGCGCAGCACGGGTATCGACGCGCTGGCCGTATCGATCGGCACGGTGCACGGCCTGTACAAAGGCACGCCGCACATCCGCCTCGACATCCTTGAGGCGATCCGGGCCGCCGTGGACACGCCGCTTGTGCTTCACGGAGCGTCCGGCACGGGCCGCGGACTTCTTCAGGACACCATCCGCCGCGGCATATGCAAGATCAACGTCAATACAGAGCTCTCCATGGCCGGTGCGGCGGCCGCCAAAGAACTTCTGGACAGAGAACCGGCGGCTCATCTGTCGTCGCTGTCGCTGACCATCACGGAAGCATTCCGCAAAGCTGCCGAAAGCTACATGGACCTTGCCGCCATGAAACCGGAAGAACGCATCTCATCCGCCCAAGGGGAATAAAGCCATGAAAGCAAGTGAACTGTTGCGATATCCTTTCGTCTGTGGCGCCGATCTGGACAGCCTTCTTGCGGCAGAGATCGCCCAAAATCCCGCAAAGCTCGTCGTGCTCGACGACGACCCGACGGGAGTACAGACCGTTCATGACGTTTCCGTGTACACAAACTGGAGTGAGGAAACGTTCCGCGAGGCGTTCTCAGCCTCCGACAAGCTGTTTTTCATCCTCACGAACAGCCGGGGGATGACACATCAGGAAAGCCGCCGCGCCCATCTTGAGATCGCCGCGAACTGCTCTGCCGCTGCACGCGAAACGGGAGTCCCCTATCTGTACCTCAGCAGAAGCGACTCGACCATGCGCGGTCATTATCCGATGGAAACCGAGATCCTCCGCGAATGTCAGGAGACCGACCTAGGCCGCCCCGTTGACGGTGAAGTTTTCTGTCCGTATTTTAAAGAAGGCGGACGTTTCACCATTGAAGGCGTGCACTACGTTCAACAGGGTGATGAGCTGATCCCAGCAGCCGAGACGGAGTTTGCCAAAGACAAGACTTTTGGCTACGCACATTCTTTCATTCCCGATTACATTGAAGAAAAAACAGCCGGCGCTTACAAAGCCGCAAATGTCCTGCGCATTTCGCTCGAACAGCTCCGTGCCGCCGACATTGACGGCATAGAGCAGCAGCTCATGTCCGTACACGGCTTTAACAAAATCTGCGTCGACGCCGTCGATTATAAAGACCTGAAAGTTTTTGCCGTCGCGCTTTACCGTGCCATGGCACACGGGAAAATCTTCATCTTCCGTACGGCCGCAAGCCTTGTCAAAGTCTTGGGAGGAGTCAGCGATACGCCGCTTTTGACGCGCAAAGAGCTGATTTCAGGCACCGCGAAAAGCGGCGGCATCGTCGTGGTTGGCAGCCATACGAAAAAAACGACCGCGCAGCTTGCAGAGCTCCTGAAACTCGATGATGTCGTTCCGATCGCGTTCAACTCCGACACGGTGCTCGAGGGCGACGCTGCTTTTGACGCCGAAGTCCGCCGCTGCGTCTCTGAAGAAGAAAAGGTCATCGCCTCGGGCAAAACAGCTGTGTGCTACACCAGCCGCACTCTTCTCAGCCTCCCCTCGGATACGAAGGAAAGCGCACTGCTCCGTTCGGTAAAAATCAGCGACGGCGTCCAGCGCCTTGTGGGAGAACTGAAGATCACGCCTGCATTCGTGGTTGCCAAAGGCGGAATCACCTCCAGCGACGTGGGAGTCAAAGCACTTGGCGTCCGCCGTGCGACGGTCATGGGGCAAATCAGGCCCGGCGTGCCCGTATGGCGTACGGGAGCGGAAAGCCGCTTCCCTTCGATCCCCTACGTGATCTTCCCCGGCAACGTCGGTGTCGATATGACCCTGCGTGAAGTCGTCGCCGTTTTGACGGGTCAGAAACTTTAGTTCCTCGTTCCGATCAAATAGCAACCATACACAAATTTGCAGCTCGGAAATTTGTGTATGGTTTTTATGTCGAGTTCCACCACTCCTTTTCGTCTGACTGAAAATGCCGCCGTCCGGAAAATCCCCTGACGGCGGCATTTATTATGACGAGCAATTTACAGGACCAGAGACAGCGCTTTGACGAGAAGCGTGCGTAATTTAGCGGCCCGCTCGGGCGTCGGCGGTTCTTTTTCAAGGTCGCCGAACTGTGCAAGCAACGGCAGAAGCGGCGTCAGTTTTTCCAGTGGCAATGCAGTCGTGTCGTATTTCAGCAGCAATCCGCCCGTCGTCGAGTTCAGCTCGGCACTCGTCACGGCAGGGATCGCCGCGAACGCTGCACGGACCATCGCACCCGTTTCCGCATCCCGCAGCAGCGAACTGCGCAGGCGGATGCGTCCGGGGATGAAGCTCTCAACGATGTCCACGGCCACACCTCCCCCCGTCCAGCGGTGTCATGCAGTACAGACTGGCGCCGAGCGTGAACGAATTGTGCAGCAAAGCCGACAGAGCCGGGCTGAGCAAGCCGCATACGCCTAGCAGAATGATAGCCGAGTTGACACCGATGATCGCAGCATGGCTGCGGCGGATCCGGTTCATCGCGCCCGCGCTGAGGCGCTTTGCGTAGGGTAGGCGTGAGATCCCGTGATCATACAGCACCACGTCGGCCACCTCACGGGCGATGTCAGTGGCACTGCTCATGGAGATCCCCACGTCGGCGGCCGCCAACGACGGACTGTCGTTGATGCCGTCACCGACCATGGCGACCCTGGCACCACGCTGCGAAAGCTCGCGGATCGCCTCGGTCTTATCGGCTGGCAACAGTTCGGCACGGTATTCTGAAATGCCCAGCTGTGAAGCGACGTGAGCCGCCGTGTGGACGTTGTCGCCGGTGAGCATGACGACGTTTTTCACGCCGCATTCGCGCAGTTCGCGGACGACCGCCGCCGACTCTTCGCGCACCGGGTCTTCAATAAAGATGACACCGGCCAGTTTCTCCCCGAGGGCCAGATAAAGCGTTGTTGCGCCGCAGGATTCTTTGACGATCTGCCGCAGTGTTTCGGGATCGCAGGCAATATGCTCATCTTCAAAGATGAAGTGTGCGCTGCCGATCAACGCCTGGCGGCCGTGCAGAGTGGAACGGATGCCGTGTGCGACGACGTATTGCAGCTCTGCGTGTTCTTCTTCGTGGCGAAGTCCCTCCGCCTGCGCCTGACGGACAACGGCGCGCGCCAGCGAATGCGGGAAATGTTCTTCCAGACAGGCGGCAATGCGCAGGACTTCGTCGCGCTCGTATCCCGGCATGGGAACGACACGCGAAACGGCAGGCTGCGAAACGGTGAGCGTGCCAGTCTTGTCAAACACGACGGTATCTACGGCGCTCAGACTTTCAAGTGCCTTGCCGCCCTTGATGAGCACTCCGCGCTTGACGCCCGAAGACATGGCGGCAAGAATGGCGAGCGGCGTACACAGTTTGATCGCGCAGGAATAATCGGCCATCAGCGCAGCCGAGGCACGCTGCACGTTCCCCGTGAAGAGCCATATCAGAGCCGCGAGGCCGAAGTTGTACGGCACGAGCGAATCGGCGATGCGCTCGGCACGGAACTGAACGCCGGCCTTGCGTTTTTCCGACTCGTCGATCAGTCTGGCGATCTGGTCGACGCGCGTATCGCCGGACAGCGCCGTGACGCTAACGCACAGCTCCCCCTCCTCGACGATCGTACCGGCGAAAACACTCTGACCGACACGGCGCAGCACGGCCTCGGATTCTCCGGTCATTGAAGCCTGGTTGACGGCAGCCTCCCCTGCGACGACCACGCCGTCGGCAGGGATCATCGTCCCCTGACGGACGACAGCACAGTCGCCCACGCACAGCTCTGCCGCAGGGATCTCTCGCTCCGTGCCGTCTTCTTCACGCAGCCATACAACTCCGATATTGAGTCTCAGGCTGTCACTGAGGTTCTCTCGTGATTTGCGGTGCGTCCACTCTTCAAGTTCGTCGCCCAAACGCAAAAGGTACATCACCGTTGAGGCAGTCTTGAAATCCCGCTGCGCCATAGACGCGCCGATCGCAGCGGCATCGAGCACGGAGACGTTCAGCTGTCCGTAGCGGAACATACTGTGCGCGGCGCGGCGAAAGTACGGCAAAGAACGAAGGACAGTAAGGGTATTGCGCAACGGTGACGGCAAAAGCGCACGTCTGACGACACGCCACAGTGTGCCCAGCAAGACATCGCCAAGTCCCGGCAGGCGGTTCGGGGAGCTCGGGACTGCAGGCATCTGTCCCGCAAGCTCACGGTAATAATCGGGCGTGAGCGCCAGCACCGTGAGCAGAACGCGGTTGCGCAGCTCAGGACTGAACGTCAGCAGGATGCTGCGCGTCAGCGCATTGCTGACGGCAGTTTTGATCCCCGGCTGGGAGCACAGCAGCGCGTCTATGGCAGCGCCCTCAGTCGGCGTAAAACGCTCGGCTGTGCGCAGACGCAATCGCCCCGGCAGTTCGTGTACGATCGAATAATCCATGATAAAAAGAAAGAGGCGGAGGCACGAAGCCTTCCGCCTTTGTGCTCCTTCTAGCCGTTGACGGGCGTCCGAGAGGCTTTCGCCTCGGCGACGATATCCTCAGCCGATTCTTTGGCGCGTGCGGCCATCTCGTTGACCTTTTCCTGCAAGTCCAGTCCCTTGCTCATCACCGCGACCGCAGCCTTCTTTGCCGTGCCGTTCTGGATCAGCGCATAAGCCCCCGCGCCGACGACGACGCCCGCCGCAAAAAGAAACAGTTTTCCGCCGTTATTGTCAAACATGAAATATTCCTCCTGCTTTCCAACTTTTCTGCCGCAAAACGCGACACAGAAATACCCAAAACGTTTGCCCAATATCCGATGCCGACTATCCAAATAGTAGCACAGATTCAGCAATAGCGCTGTTTAATCTTTGTTCTGTGCGCCAAAGAAGCGTTCTCCCCGTTTGGGAAGCGGACAGTTTAGATCAGCTTAATCACAAGCGTCATTTGCACACTTGCAACAGAGCAAACCGTATTTTCTCGCATCACCACATATAAAAAGCCTTTCCGGGCTTTCGCCCCCCTCGACCGCACCAACGCGGTATTCCCGTTTTCCGCCTGATCCCCTGCTCCCTGTAAGCCTCGGACCGTCTGATCTCTAAAATTAGCAACATCTAATTATCACGACTCAAGTTTATCAAATCTAATCGTGATGTCAAGCGCGCTTTTTGAATTCGTCCTTAAAACCCTCTTTTTCATGAAATAGAAAGCTGGAGCGTAAAACCTTCGAGAACAC
>JAEEGG010029517.1_pt1 | contig 10243 bp, 7 predicted proteins | sample 9134161 | NCBI WGS metagenome assembly JAEEGG01 (sample SAMN16246543, study PRJNA631951) | gut metagenome | biome: gut microbiome; feature: rumen; material: CR-attached | host: Bos | place: Iran: Karaj | collected 2018-10 | reverse complement strand
CGAAACGGAATACGGAGCCGACGCCGTAAGTGCTTTCCACACCCAGCGAGGAGCCCATCTTGTCCAGCAGGTTCTTGGTGATGGTCATGCCGAGGCCGGTGCCTTCCACATGGCGGTTCCGCGTCTCCTCGATGCGCTCGAACTTGGAGAACAGCTTGCCCATATCCTCGGGCTTGATGCCGATGCCGGTATCCTTGACGGTGATCCGCAGGAACACCGTATCCTTCACGTTTTCGTCAGGCTCACTGTGCACGGAGAAGGTGACGCTTCCGCGGTTCGTATATTTGACGGCATTTGTCAGGATGTTGACCATCACCTGACGGATCCTGGCCTCATCGCCCCTGAGACTGCCGGGCACGGACTCGTCGAAATCCAGATGCAGCTCCAGTGCCTTCTCCTCCGCAACGGGGCGGATCACATTTACCACATCAAAAAGAAGGGAACCGAGCTCGTACTCGCTCTCCTCCAGCTGAATCTTTCCCGCTTCGATCTTGGAAAAATCGAGGATGTCATTGATCAGCCCCAGCAAAACATTACCGGAGTTTTTGACGTTTTCCGCGTACAAAAGGATATCCTTGTCATCTGCTTCGCGCAGAATCATTTCATTGAAGCCCAAGACCGCCGTGATCGGGGTCCGGATCTCGTGTGACATATTGGAGAGGAAAGCGGATTTCGATCGGTTTGCGGAATCCGCGATCTCGATCTGATGCATTAATGACTCGGACATTGTCTGCAGACTCCTAGAGAGAAGTCCGACTTCATCCTGCCGTTCGACCTCCATCTTTTCGTGATAATCACCTGAGGCGTAATGATCGGCGACCTCCGTCATCCTCGTCAGCGGCCGCACGATCGACCGCACCCACATAACCCCGGTAAAAACAGCGAGGATCAGAATCACCAGGGAGGAAATAAGCATATAGATGGACAGTTTTCTTAAGGGAACGGAAATAACCGTTCGCGGGACGGCAATACAGAATACCAGTCCGTTTCCAAGATCCTCCAGGATGATCTTCCCGGGCAGATTGTTCAGCATCCTCTGTCGCAGGTGAACCGTGTCCCGTTCCATTCCGAGTACCCACTGGAAGTACTCCCTGTCACCGGACGGCATCTCTTCTGCAGTGATTCCGTTCGGGTATTCATCGTGATAGACAATATCACCATCCTCTGTCATCAGAAAAGCATGACCGGTCCCGTAGATATCAAACGAGGCAACGAGTTCACGAAGCTTTCCCGTATCATATCCCCCTTCTCGGCCGGCGGATGTCCTCTTCTGTAGTTCACCCGTGTAATACCGCGCAGAAAGCAGCAGTATACTGTTCGAATCGGAATTCAGGATATTCCGGCTCATTACGATGGAAGACACGATGAAAGACAGGATTGTGATCAGCATCAGAACAACGATGACCCTGCTGAGTTTTTTTCGGATCGATCTCATCTTTTTCATATCTTTCTGTCTTTCCTTTTCCATAATACTCCACAAGTCGGCATAACCTGCGTTTGTCCTTCGGTCTGAGCAGGTTCCCCTTCAATAAGATCAAAGACTTCCTTGTTCCGATATCTCTCGTATGCTAGAGTATAGCATATCCGGTCCGCTTTCTCCACATGGGTTCACATAGCATTTCATTCAGCGAAAATTAACGATTCAGATGTTATCATGTAAAAATGAACTAAATAATTACAGCTTTTCATAATCACCAAAAACCGACCCGACATACAGAACATGAAAAAGCGCCGCAAAATCACCATTTTCGACGCTTCTCTCTTAAATAATGAACAAACTGTTAATAGTTAACAAAATCAGTCATTTTCTTTACTACTGCGAATCGTTAACGGGATTATGTTCCCGGTATCAGAAGTCGAATGTCCGGATCAACCCAGTTCACGGAAGAATGTACCCCATTCATACAGGCGATAGAAGCCATCCCGTGTACAAGCGCCCAAGTTTTGATTATCCCAATCTCCTGCTCATTATCGGTTTGTTCTATCCCATTTTCCGTCAGATAAGTCTTGTATAGCTTTCTGAGAAGAAGGAACGGGGGATAGTCTTCTTCGTGAAGTTGATCCATCTGAAGATGAGCACAGATATTAAGCTTTCCGAAAAGAAACGTGTAATAATCCGGATTTTTGCTAAAGAAAGATATATAAGCTTTCCCCATAAAGATTATTGATTCCTCTGCGTTCCTCCCTTTGTTTACGGCGGTTTCCAGCTCATCTGTGAACCTTTCCGTAACGCTTTTCTTCATTGCTTCAATCAGTTCTTCTTTATCCTTAAAATGCGCATAGGGCGCAGCATGAGAAACATCACATGCAGCAGCAACCTTGCGAAGAGACAGGTTTTCTTCTCCATTTTCATTGATGATCCTTATTCCGGCATCTATAAGTGCCTGCCTCAGATTTCCATGATGATATTTATCAGCCATTTTCGGTCATCTCCCTGATCGTTTTCATTACTTCCATGCTGTCATTCGCATTCTCCCATAAAGGGCTGTGCGCACTGTCTTTAATTTTATAGAATGCCTTATCAGGCGCATCAAGCTCATCGCAGTATTCCTGTACCAATTCCCACGGACAATTATAATCATACTCACCGCTTATGAAATATGCAGGTACTTCCAATCGCGTGATACTATTTCTGTAATCAAAGTTATCAAGTTCTTCTGCAAGAGGAGCAGTGCGATACATCTTCATAGCCGAAACATATCCGATCTTTTCGGAAAGAGTATAACACCGGCAGGTGATGATCGGCCATGTTATCCCGGTAAACTCGCTCTTATCACGGATCGTTCCGCCACCGGCATCATGAAGCAGATAGACATACTCATACCAGTCTTTGCATCTGACGCTGCCGTCCTCGATGTGATCGACAGATGCTTCAAGCCTTTTCAGGTTACTGCCTTGACCTCGCCTTGTAAATACATCCTTCATGAAATTGTAAATGAGAGTATCATTGTCCGGCGAATCGGTAACACATTGAGCCATTCCGATATACGCAATGTAGTTTTCTGGGTGGCGCTCTACTTCACGTAAGGCGATATGTGTACCTCCCGAAAATCCCATAATATAGATCTTATCCTTATTAAACCGTTCTTTCAGATATTCGGTAACGGTATATGTATCGTTAAGAAGGTTTTCAAGGGTGATCCCGCCAACATCGGCACTCCTTTCATAAGCGATCCCCATATACCGATAATCCCAGTACACAACCGTAAAATACTCCTCCAACTGCATGTCCTTATATTTGTCAGTAAATACATAATCATCTGTGCCGGGGCCACTCGACACAAACAACAGGACCGGATTATCTATATTCTTACTGTTAATAAAGAAACCATTTGGAGCCCCATTTATATCCATTACAAACTTTTCGGAAAGACTGTTTGGTTCCAAATATGTTCGAATCTTACCGGTACTAATCAATGTCCACACAACAAGGAACAAAACTATCAGTAACAGAATACATATGGTAGATATTTTTAAAATATTGAAAAAACGATTCATGATCAAATCTCCAATCTTTACAGTGTCAACATTGATTATACCACACATCTTTACACTGTCAAGTTCGTTTTCGTACTGAGCACACAAAAACGCCGCAAAATCAACGTTTGCGACGCTTTTTACTCAAATTATGAACAGACTGTTAATAGTTAACAAAATCAGTCATTTTACTAACATAAAAAAGGCGCTACATAATACTAAAGCATCGGCCTTAAGTATGAGATGTTGCTTTCTATTTTCTTCTTCTGTCATTTCCTTCCTTCATATAGTATTCTGACTTACGGGCATACATCCTCTTATCCGCCTCGCGCATCATATCTTTTATCTGCATGGTGGGATCCTCCGAAGCGCATACATAACCCATCGATATAGAAAGCTTCGGATAAAGATTGCCATGCCAGTTGTCAAAGCTTTCCACCAGCTGGTTTATCACATCTCGACGTACATCATCCGGGATGTTACAGAAAGCCACGAACTCGTCTCCACCCGTCCTATAGATGGTCCCATACGGTCCGAGGACTCTCTTCATACATTGTGCTGCACCGATTATGAGCTCATCTCCGGCCTCATGTCCCCGGGAATCATTAGCTGTCTTAAGGTCATTTAAGTCAAACGAGAATATCATAGAATCATTTTTGATCTCAGTTGCTTCAGCGCTGTCCATAAACTCGTCAAATGTCCTTCTGTTATTGACGCGTGTCATGTTGTCAATATATGCCATGCTGTACAGCATGGTCTTGTGCTTTTCCTCCTCCATCATTAGATCTATGTTCCGGAATCCACACACAAATCTAACAACGCCCTTGTTATCAGTAACTCTCGCAATGGAAAGCTGCATGTAATTCTTATCACCCTCGGGTGCTGTCCTGTTGTAGTTAATGTGGTATATCTCATCTTCCTTGGTGTTTCTCATCAGATTATCTATTGAAGAAAGATCGTATACTCTTTTGCGGTCCTCTGCGACAACATAACGGTCAATATATGTTCCGATTATCGTTTCATAGTTCCCACTTGAGATGGCATTCATTGTCCTTGACCTATCGACGTTCTTAATGTTGCTGCGGATAAGCCTCCCATGATGGAGACTGGCATCGACCAACCAAATGGATTCATACTCACACGACAGTCCTGCCAGCAAAGTCATCTGCATCTCGCGTTCTGTCCTCTTGGCAACCTCCTCCCTTATCTGATCGTCATAATCCTCAAACCCGAATATGATCTTTGAACCATTGTCAAACGGCACGATCTTTAATCTGTAATTAACGATAAGCCCCTCTCTTATCGTACGGTACGTATGAAATGCCGGATTCGTCTCCTTGAGCCGTTCCATCACATAGTTAAAATCACCGAACCGTCTAACACTTTCAATATCATCCTTGAATACGAGCGTATTCACATAGTGCTCCATTACTTCCTTAAGATCAGCAGTCTCTCCGAGTCCTTCCCTTACCGTCCTGCCAATCTTGTTAAGTCTGACGGCTGTTACCGACTGATCCTTTGTGTCAACATAAAAGACTGACGTGAACGATCTTGCGATTGCATCATCTATTTCATTGAAGATCCGTCTCTGTTCGGCTATCTTTTCCTCTTCCTCATGAAAAAGAGCACGCCTCGAACTATCCGATATCTCATCATAACGTATAATGCTGTATCTTCTTCCATCCTTTGTATACTCGTGACCGCCTATCCCGTGGATCGTCTTGAGTTTTCTATCCTTCCCGATGTATTCATGAAAGATGACATTATACGGTACATTTTCTTCCGAGAATTCCCTGACAGCCGCATACATCTCGTCCTTCTCAACTATGTTCACAAAAGGATCATCTCCGTTAAGGCGTTCCATCATCTCCTCACGGGAGAATTCGTACATATCACAACTTCCCTCTGAGACAAGATAAGTACGAAATCTTCCGTCCTCCACATAGTAAACTGCAAGAGGTATCTTCGTATGTTCTAAAAATGCATGAATATCCGATGTGAATAATGGTTCCATAATAACCTTTCCTCCTCAATCCACCTTGTGAAACATAAGGATCTTGCATGGCACATCCATCTTTGGGAATATAATACCACACATGATTATTGCTATAAAGCAACTCATCTGACTGTCGATTATATGAACAATTCTTTAACAAGCATGTAAAACTATAAGTATTCAAAATTCTGCTTCCGCAACGCAAAAACGCCGCAAAATCAACGTTTGCGACGCTTCTCGCTCAAATTATGAACAAACTGTTAATAGTTAACAAAATCAGTCATATTCTTTACTATTGCGAATCGTTAGCGGGATTAATTTCCCCCTCCTCTTGCAAAACTGGAAACAGCAATTTTATCCAATGCTGAAAGCTCTCCTTTTGATATCATCACATCATCAACAGAAAGGAGAACACCAAAATGAATCTTGAAGTATTTGAATCCTTTAACAACGGACAGCTGCGTCTGCCGGACAAAACCATTTCTTTCGCCGATATCGCTTGGTCGAAACATCCAGTCTTTGAAGGTGTCGAATTGAAACATATAATCACCTCAAAGGATACAAACGGCGAGTACAGTTATCATCTGGTGCGGATTGCTCCTGGCAAAAGCATTCTTGACCACATTCATGAAACTCAGCTTGAAACCCACGAAGTGATCGCCGGCGAAGGCACCTGTATCAATGATGGATGTGAACTTATCTATGAGCCGGGAGTTATCTCCATAATGCCAAAGGCAATTCATCACGAAGTTCATGCAGGAAAAGACGGACTATATTTGTTCGCCAAGTTTTTCCCTGCATTATGCTAATCATCATTTGCCCGTGCATCCTGATATTGACTGGGCATCATGCCCACTAACTTCTGAAAGCATCTGTCCAGATGGCTTTGATCGCAAAATCCTGCTTCATAGGCCACCTCAGGGATGCTTTTGGTTAGAATAAAAGTAGAGGAGAATTATATGAGACATTTTATTGCTAAAAACATAGGAAGAACATATATTTTGCGAATGGAGCGAGGAGATTTGCTTCGCGAAAAAATAGCAGAACTATGTCAGAATGAAAAAGTTCAGGATGCAGTTGTATTATCTGGGATAGCGACTTTTGATATTGCAAATATTCAAATGTCCAATACTGTAGGATTTCCAATGGGATATGATGTACATGAATTAAAGGAGCCGTTGGAACTGGCTTCGCTTGATGGAACCATCGTGAATGGTGAGCCTCACATTCACGGAGTCGTAGGAAATGGAAATAAAACATGGGCAGGACACTTGTTAGACGGATGCCGTATTTTGTATTTAGGTGAAGTTGTAATACAGGAAATGCTTTGTGAGCCTTTAATCAGAATTGCAGATGAAAACGGTGTATTTTTGATCAGCAGAAAGCGAGAAGAAATAAACTGAACTTTTTCCCCAGCACTTTGTTAATCGTTGTTTATTAATGCATCCTGATATTGACGGGGCGTCATGCCCACTATTTTCTGAAAGCATCTGTCCAGGTGGCTTTGATCGCAAAATCCTGCTTCATAAGCCACTTCAGGGATGCTTTTGGTTGTTTCAAGCAGTTTCTGAGCTTTTCTGACCTTACACTGTATCTGGAATTGATGCGGTGTAAGCCCAAATGCCTTCTTAAACTTTCGTATCATATGGTATGGACTGACCTGGGAGTCTTCCGCCATTTCCTCTATAAGGTAAATATTCTCCGGTTTTTCCATAATGGTATCCTGAAGTTCCTTCAGATTATCATCATCCGCAACCGCATCGGTCCTGATACACATAACCACCATAGAATAAGGATTTTCGTCCGCAGGTTTTACCTCATGCAGGACATTGGGCATTATTCGGAACTCATCTCCCTGCGTATAGATACAACTTTCACCATCTATTGTAATACAGACCTTTCCATCTTCAATATAACCTATCGTCAAATGATTTGTATGCGTGTGCGGAAGATATGTTTTTCGAGATTTCTCATACCGGACACACTCAATTTCATCGTTCTTTTTGCTGTAAGTTACTTCGCTCATCTTCGTCTTAGTCAATTAATTAACGATTTATTAGTACAATCATACTCTGAAACGAATTATATCAAAAATCCCCTAATGAAGATATGAATGAATTATTAACAGCCCTCTGAAATCACTAAAATCCAATCCAATGCGTCAAATACGTGAAAGCGCCGCAAAACCAACATTTGCGACGCTTTTCTCTTAAATAATGAACAAACTGTTAATAGTTAACAAAATCACAGATTTCTATTTAACTTTCTGCTGCAAAGCAAGCAAGTTCAACATAAAGCCGGAATAAACTTTGCAAAAATATAGAGTCCCTCATTTCCCGCCACGAGCACATTCATGGCCATCATGATGCTCATGATTCTTCCGCTATACTTTTAGAATCAGATATTTGACCACTGTCCTTTTTGTCCTTCTCCTTTGCCGGCGACAGCTTAAGATATACGCAATATTCCGACAAGGGATCTTCCGGATCCGGGATCATCAAATCGCCTTCGGATTACAGGAAGCGAGCGCTGTGAAGACAGGTCCTGAGAAGTAAACATGAAACGTAGATCATGGAAAGTTCCCGCAATCATCGGTGGAATTTCATTATCCCCGTGAATAATCTTTCCTCTTAAGTTCCTGCTTATCCTCGTACATTTCCCTATCCGCACGATCAAATATTTCCGATACCAGGCTGTCCGTCTCGGGTGTATACTCAGCTATTCCCGATGCCAGGATCGGTCCCGATCCCGATTGCAGATTCTTATGAATCTGATCCTGAAGTTTCTTCATCAGTTCCGCTCTGTTTGAATAATCGTTGCCACGCAGGAATACGACAAACTCATCCCCTCCCACTCTGAATACGGGACTGTGGTCGAAGATATCACACAAAAGCATCGCCGATTCTTTGATATACTCATCGCCTGCCACATGTCCTTCGGAATCGTTTATTCTTTTCAGATTATTGGCATCGCAAATAACGATCGCAAACGGCAGACATTCTGTTCCGTTATCAATGTTTGACTGCACCGATTTCTCCAGTTCCATGTACGCGGTCTTATTCTTCACCCCTGTCAGTTCATCACGTCTGGCCAGTTCCTTCTCCGTGTTCAGGGCTTTCAGATGCTGCTTTTCCTTTTTGACCTCGGCATCTATGTTTTCTATTCCGATGATAAAATGAGAGCCGTCACCGGTCTTACGGGCAGTCATTCGTACATAGTGCGTTCTCCTGCCTGCCATAATACGGTAATCAATGCTACGTTCCTTGCTGTTCTTAAGAGCGCTGATCATGTGATCTCTGTCAAGAAATTCAAGCACAAGATCCCTGTCGTTTTTATGAACGATCATCGGAATATCATTTCGAGAATCCGCGTAAAAATCATCACCCGTTTTTTTCATATCAAGTTTTCCGTATATGTTTTTGCATTCGAAGCTGACAAAACCTGAATCTTTGGCGTCCACATAGTACAGCACGTCATAATTGGATGCCAGGCTCTCTGCGATCTGACTGAACGTAATATGCTTCTTCTGGTTTTCCCTGCGCAGAGTCTCTGCCGTGATCTCGTCATCTATATCTTTTTCATACAATACAAAATGCCTGTCATCATTGGCACGCATCACCGTGAACCTGAAATATCTGGGCTGACCTTCCAGCATAATCCTGTATTTATAGGAATATGATTTTTTGCCTTCAAGGTTCTTTAACATTATTTCCTTGCCGTACAGACTTTGAGCAAATTCTCTGTCATCCGGGTGAACATATCTTTCAACATTTACCCTTGTCTCGGCATAAAAATCGCGACCGGCAACCGGAACATTCATGGATTCATATTCCTGGCTTGTCGAAAATTCACGGTACTCCCCGGTCTCTATATCGATGTAATACATCGCCTCGTAGTCTTCCGCCAAACCTGTTGCTATATGATCATATATCTCTTTTTCCTTCTTCTCGTCCGCCTCCACAAAAGAATGGATCACGCCTATTCCTATCATGAGCCCCATGGCATAGGAAGGATAGCTTGGATCAAGTATCTGCAATATAAGGAACAGTTCCATGACAAGACAGGTGAGTCCTACAGCGCTGTAGCGGATCCTCTGCCCGCCGGAAGACTTGTGGGCTATATGAAGCATATATGTTGAAGTCACCATATAAAGAGCTATCTGCAGAACGAATGCAATATGTCTGCCGGATTCGGTGATGTATTCATGTTGGGAATTAAACGAAAAGATAAAGGGATGAAAATAGTTGATGACCAGATATATTACGGCAAGTGTGAACATGGTCCACACGGCATAAAGCAGGATTTTGCTGCGACGCCCCCTCTTGTCCAGATAAGCGACTATGTAACGTATCCACGTTAACATCGTCAGGAACATAAACAGAAAATACAGAATACAATCTATATATAAGATCGGAAAGAGACTATCGATATCGTGATATTCGTAAAGAATCCCCCAGGCAATATCCGCAAGGAAGTAAAGGTTTGCGGCCGCAAGGAAATGGTTGTAGCGTACAACCGCCCTCTGCCCTGATTCCCGGTCCCGCGTCGAAAGGCGGAAATGGCCGAAAACTTCGTGGTTTATTGTCAGGTTAAGTATTAGCGCCAGAACACTTACGATTGAGTAATACATTCCTTAATCACGATCCTCCTGAATCTGTATCGTGTCTTCACCCTTTTGGCAAAACACATCTGATATTGTAACACAGAACCATGAACAAGATGTTAATACTCAACAAAAAATGTATTCTTATTTCGTAATGAGTTTTAATA
>JAEEGG010029511.1_pt1 | contig 10244 bp, 3 predicted proteins | sample 9134161 | NCBI WGS metagenome assembly JAEEGG01 (sample SAMN16246543, study PRJNA631951) | gut metagenome | biome: gut microbiome; feature: rumen; material: CR-attached | host: Bos | place: Iran: Karaj | collected 2018-10 | reverse complement strand
TAAGAACAAGGTAGAAGAGAACCTCGCCATCACCGACCTGCACCTGCAGGTAGACACCAAGGGCTACGGCTCGGCCAGTTTCTCGCAGGCCGCCATCGACACGCTCATCCGACGGGGCGAGGAGCTGGCCATGAGCCACTGGGACGACATCATCGCCCTGAAGAAGCGTATTGGCATCGACGACTCATTCGAGCCCGTAGTCCTGCATCCTATACGTCCGCAAGTAATGACCGAGAAGCATTGCATCATCGGCCAGACGTTCGAGAACATGACACCACAGGACGAACGGTTCCTGCGTCAGAAGTTCCACATCAACATCGGCGACAGCATCGATGCCCGGTTAGAGCAGGAAATTACCACGTCCATGCGTGTTGACCTGTTCTACCAGACTGCCGAGTGCCGTATCGTGCCCGAGAAACTGCTCAAACCTGCACTCAGGAAGATGCCCGGCATCTGGGACAATGTAGTAGAGGCGTGGGACACAGCCGACGGGGTACGCCTCATCCTCTCGGCGGGCGAACGCAAGTCGGTGCAGCTGCATGGCGGCGTGCGCTACGACACCGAGGAGAATGCCGCTGTGCAGATAGGACTCGACATACCGCTGAAGTCGGCCATCCCCATCAACACCGACATCACGCTCCGTCTGGGCAAGCGTCTGATGGCACGCGGCGAAATTACCGTCCATCCACGCAGTTTCACCCGTCCCACCCTGAGCTACACTTTCCGGCGCAACGACGTGGACATATACACCGAGGGCGACCTCGACTACAACATCCGCTATAACCAGCTGCAGGCTGAGTTCCTGCCTATCAACTTCAACCTGCGCCACTTCGACCTGCAGATGGGCATGCGTTGGGACCACATGCACTACCGCAACAAGCTCGGCTCAGAGAAGGCAAAGCAGGTGACGCTCAAAAACGAGCACTTCTTCAGCTACCGGGGCAGAATCAACTACAACAGCGAGGACGACTGGTACTTCCCCACCCGCGGTGCCCGCTTCAAGGCTGAGTATGCTTACGTAACCAACGACTTGGCCAAGCTCGACGTACGGGCCGACGACGGCAGCAAACTGGGTAAGACGGCAGGCATGAGCGAGGTGAGTGCTGACTGGCGCATGTCGTTCACCATCGGCAACCGCTTCACCCTCCAGCCCATGCTCTACGGCCGCCTGCTCTTCGGTTCCCTCGTCCCTCCCGTCTTTGGCAACACCATCGGCGGCGAGTGGTTCGGCCACTACGTCGAGCAGCAAATGCCCTTCGCCGGCCTTGGCGACATGGAGTACGTCAACCACCAGTTCGTGGCCGCCCAGCTTCAGGCACAGCAGCGCATCGGCACCAACAGCTACGTGCTGCTCCGTATGGCAGGTGCCCAACAATCGGCCAAGACGAAGGAGCTCTTCGACCATCGCACCCTGCTCGGCGGTCAGATAGCCTACTACTACAACACGATGTTCGGCCCCCTCGGCGCTTCCCTCGGCTACAGCAACCGCACCAAGAAGCCCTACCTCTACATCAACCTCGGATATGAGTTCTGACCTACGCCCCCCTCTACGCCCCCTAAGTTAGGGGGCAACAGGGGTCTGAACAAGCGGAAATACACAATAAAAAACAACAAAAAGGGTGACACGCTGACACAACCCCGATGTACAAAGGCTGTGCAACGTTTTTAAGGGTGACACACGCTGACACAACGGTGACACATACTGAATTGAGAATTGAGAGTTGAGAATTGAGAGTTGAGGGTAGGCTAAAGTCCTTTACTGTTTAGGGGGAACGAGGGGAGAGGTGCCGAGTGGCTTTTAAATTCTCGAGAGAATTCAGGGGTTTACCGTAGGGTAAGTTTGGGTTTAGGTAGGGTAAACCCTTCAATTCTCTCGAGAATTGATTTGCTTGCCGCAGGTAAACCCGAAGTTACTCTACAGCATCAAATGACTTTAGCCTACTCTCAATTCTCATTGTGTCACCCTTGTGTCACCCTGTGCCACCCTTTAAAAGGCTGCACGCCCTTTATACATCGGGGTTGTGTCAGCGTGTCACCCTTTTCCCGAAAATTTGTAGTATCTATTTCTAATGTAAAATTCGTCCCAACCATGCAAAAGCGGTTGGGACGAATTCATGTTGTAACAATAGTTCAGTCAGCGGTGCATCATTTCACAACCACTTTCCGCCCGTCAATGATATTGATACCCTTGCGCGGCTTCTCCAACTTCTGGCCGGAGAGGGTGTAAACGGAAACAATACCATTATCGACTTTTCTATCCTTGACGTCAGCGGCGATTTCATCATCCGTTAATTCTGTAAATCGGAAGGCAGTGGTCATGTTTTCATCCATCATTAGACCAGATCTTTTGTCAATTACAGAACTATTTATGAACTCCCATATACCATTTTCAATACTGACACGAGCGTATGCCTTGGTGTTACCTCCTAACATACCGTAGAGACTGAAAAGGCCAAAGGTTTCTTCTGCACTGACACTTTCAATCGTCAGACGGGCAGCAGTCACACTACACTCATAGTCACTATTAAGGGGCGAAATTGTCAGTGTGCCATCATTAGCTGTCATCACACGGAACACTGCCACATTTTGGTTATCAGTGGTCATGAAAAGATTATCATTTTCATAGGTCACGTAACCCTCGGCACCCTTAGAATTAACAGCAGCTATATGGTAGAACTTACCCACAGCAGGCAGTTCTACGTCCGTCTCGGCGAGGAAGGCAGCCATAGCAGCCTCATACACCTCATCCTTGCCCTCACCAGTGGCCACTAAGGTCTCCAGTTCTGTACGGCCCTTGCTGTCAGCCGCAGGCGTGCCAATGCCTGTACGTCCAAGCAGTTCCTTTGCGGCCATCAGAGTAGCCTCCGTCGGACGCGGAACCTTCACAACATACTTGGCTGTTGTAGCAGCTATCGCGTGAGTCATGTTTGCATAGTCGAACGTGAATGCGCCCTTACCGATAAGCAGCATATAGGTACCTGGCTCGTCTATGCCGAAGGTCAGGATATATTCGTTATTTCTACCCTCTACAGGTGTCACCACAGGACTCATCGTGGTCTCTCCCTTCACCAACTCTATCTTTGTAGCGTCAGCAAGGTCTATCTTGTCGTACCCCGTGAACGTCAATTTCACTTCATCAAGCACGTCCAGCTCTGACCCACTTTCGGGATACAGAGCCAAGCTAATCTCTGGAACAGGCAGTTCTTCTGCTGTTACTTTGTATGAAAATGCCTCTTGTACACTTTCCTGCTTGGTTGGACTAACCATCAGCGTATTGTCTATGACGATATTGCCACTGCTAAAGCTGGAAGCTGCCGCCAATGTCATCTTTATGATGGCACCACTGCTGCCGCTGATGGCATCATTGTTAGCAGAGTGTAGCTTGAAGCGGATCTTGTCACCTGTCTCGTTTACCTCAAGCGTGTGCTTGGGACTCCGCTCAGCCATGCTATATACATATTTGCCACCGTTCCGCTTCAAAGTGAGTCCTGCGGGCAGCTGCAAGTCGAACTGTACCAACGTAATATCTTCGTAGGGATTGTTCAGGTTGATAAATACCTCTGCCTCGCCACCTTTATATATGCTGAATGGTTCAATGACGAGACTAGGTGCCTCTCTTTCAATAATTTCGCTGAACACATCCCAACCAGGAGTCATCTCATACAGTTCCTTGCTCCCTTTTGGTACTATTAGTTTACAATCCTTAGGACTGTATCCTAATATCTTCTCAACAGCAAATGGATGTTCAATGTATGATTGTACGATTCTTAGCGAGTCGCAATTGCCGAACGCATTATTACCTATCACAGTAAGACCTTCTGGCAGGTTAATGCTTTTCAGCTTTGTAAAAGAGAAAGCCTTCTCGCCTATTTCCTTGACCTTTTCAGGTATGAAGATTTGAGTTAAATCAAAGTGAGCCTCAAAAGCCTTGTCTTCAATTCTTATAACATCGTCAGGTATTATAGAGTTTTTGCATCCTGCAACTAGTGTCTTGCTGGCTTTATGTATGATGGCATTACATCCTTGACGAGAATCATATACTTGGTTATTTTCAGCAACCTTTATATGCTCAATATTATTGCAACTACTAAAAACACCAGCTCCGATGTTGACAACATTTTCTGGGATTAAGATTTCCTTCAATCCATAACAGAAAATGAAAGCACCTTCTTCAATAGTTTCTATACTATTTGGTAATACAATAGAAGTCAAATTTATGCAGCCATAAAAGGATCTTTTCCCAATGCCGATTACTGTATTCGGAATAATGCTATTCTTACAGCCTACAACAAGTGTGTTGGTTTTTGTTTCCACAATTGCATTACAGCCATTTCTGGAGTCATATATTGTATTGTTGCCGTCAACCGTAATAGATGCTAATTCCTCGCAGTACATAAAAGGATTGTAGGCTGTATTTATAGATGTCACTGAAGCTGGTATGTGCACTGACTCTAGCTTTGTACAATATTCAAATGCAGAAGATTCAATAGTGGTTATTCCTTCTGGTATTATTACATTTGTAATGTTCCTACAGAACCCAAAAGCATCGGATTTGATTTTTATAACGCGTAATCCCTCAACCATAGCAGGAATAGTAATTGTTCCCTCCGTATCTTTTTTTATACAATGTTCATAGGATGGATAACCCTTACCTACTTGGCAAGTCTTTTTGCTTGCACTGATAACTGTGAACGTCATATCAACGCCCTCTATCGTCTTAGACGTAAACACATCACCATCTTTCCATTTGGATGGTGGCTCTTTGATTGTCAACTTTCCGTGTTCATAATTAAGAGTGTAGTTCTGTGCCTTTCCACCAGAAACAACAATGTCATATACTCCTGCTGGACTTGACTTTGTCGCTGTGGTAGCTGCCGTTGGCTTTTCTGTTAACACACGCTCATCCTCACCATTCTTCCATCCATTATAGTTGATTTTGAATGCTGGATTGTCTTCACCCTCATTCCGCTCATAGTTGCCTACTGATACTTTCAATGAGGCTTTCGTAATAGTCAATGTGCCGTTTATATACGAGACATTACTATTAGTCACTCCACCTTTCTTTATGACTATAGGATATGTGCCTACTGGTGATGCTGCCGTTGCCTCACAATTGATCTCCGGCGTACCGTTCAGTGTGCCGCCTTCAGCAGTGAACTCAAATGACGGGTTGGCATTGCCGTACTCTCGGCTTACGCTCTTAACTGTCACGGTGATGGGGTCAGCATCCGTAATGGTCAACGTTCCCTTCACATACTTGATGTCATAGTTCTTGGCCTCAGCACCGCTGACAGTCACGTCGTAAGTACCAGGTGCGCTGCTCGATGTGGCTGTAGTCTTCAGCGTAGGCTTCTTGGTCAACACCGATTCTGTATCACCATTCTTGAACCCAGAATAAGATGCCTTGAACGTTGGCAAAGCATCACCCTGCTTCATGGAGTAAGTTCCGCCGCTAATGGTCAGCGAAGCCTTGGTAATGGTCAGTTTACCGCTAACAAAGGTGACGTTGTAGTTCTTCACTGTACCCTTCGCAATAGTAATGTTGTACGTACCAACATCAGACTTCGCCGTAGCTGCGCAGCTGATTTCCGGCTTACCGTCCAACGTACCGCCATCTACGGTATACTCAAACGTCGGGTTGGCATCGCCGTACTCTCGGCTTATGCTCTTCACAGTCACCGTAATTGGGGCAGCTTCAGTAATAGTCAACGTTCCTTTCACATATTTGATATCATAGTTCTTGGCCTCTGCGCCACTAATGGCCACCTCGTAGGTGCCTGGTGCACTTGCCGATGTCGCTGTGGTTGTTAGCGTCGGCTTCTTAGTCAGCACAGCTTCTGTTTCACCGTTCTTGAAACCAGAATAAGTTGCCATGAACGTGGGCAAAGCCTCGCCCTGTTTCATGGTGTATGTGCCTCCGCTGATGGTCAGTGGGGCTTTCGTTACGGTCAGCTTTCCACCGACAAGCGTTACGTTGTTGTTCTTCACCGTTCCTTTGGCAATGGTGATGTCATAAGTCCCAACGCCCGACTTTGCCGTAGCCGTACATCTAATGGCTGGCGTTCCATCTAATGTTCCCCCTTCCACGGTATATTCGAATTTGGGGTTTTCCTTTCCATACTCGCGGCTGATGCTTTTCACAGTCACCGTTATGGGATTGGCTTCGGTTATGGTCAGCTTGCCTGCTATATACTTGATGTCGTAGTTTTTTGCCTCTGCACCGCTGACCGTTACGTCGTAAGTGCCTGGTTTGCTGTTTGAGGTCGCCGTTGTTTTCAGCGTCGGCTTCTTGGTCAATACCGCCTCTGTCTCACCGTTTTTAAACCCAGAGTAGGACGCAATAAACGTTGGCAATGCATCGCCCTGTTTCATGGTGTATGTGCCTCCGCTGATAGTCAGTGGGGCTTTCGTCACAGTCAGCTTTCCACCAACTAACTTTACATTCGCATTTTCAACCGTTCCCTTGCTGATAACAATGTCATACGTACCCACATTTGATTTCGCCGTCGCTGTGCAACTGATTTCTGGATTGCCGATCAACGTACCGCCGATGACGGTGTACTCGAACTTGGGATTGTCATTACCATACTCTCGGCTGACGCTTGTCACAGTTATAGTGATGAAGTCGGTCGGCTCATAGTTAACCCATTTTTCACCATTCCAAGCCTTGGGCACCCAGCCTTTTTCTTTGGCCGCAGCAACCTGAGATGTTGTACAAACATTGCCATCTTCGCGATCAGTATAGATAACCCTAAATTGGTATTCATTACCCGTAGAATTCTTTGGCAGACTCTTTATGAGATTGTCCATCTCCGAACCTTTTATCTGGTTTCCTGCGCAATTCAAATTTTTCAAGGCTGTATTCTTCGAGACATCCAATGATTTCAACTGGTTTCCTGCGCAAGACAAATTTGTCAAGGCTGTATTCTTCGAGACATCCAATGATTTCAACTGATTGGTCTGACAAAGCAACGCTGTCAAGGCTGTATTGTTCGACACATCCAATGCTGTCAACTGATTGGTATAACAATACAAAGTTGTTAAGGCGGTATTCTTCGACACATCCAATGCTATCAAATGATTGGTATAACAGTCCAAAGTTGTCAATGCGGTATTCTTCGACACATCCAATGCTCCCAACTGATTGGATGAGCAAGACAAATTTGTCAATGCTGTATTCTTCGAGACATCCAATGCTGTCAATTTGTTGGATCCGCATAACAAAGTTGTCAATGAGGTGTTCTTTGAGACATCCAATACTGTCAACTTGTTGGAACTGCATCCCAATGATGTCAAGGAAGTATTTTTCGAGACATCCAATGCTGTCAACTGATTACCATAGCACTCCAAAGTTGTCAAGGCCGTATTCTTCGACACATCCAATGCTGATAGATTGTTATCCTGACACCACAACTCTCTCAAGGCAGTATTCTTCGAGACATCCAATGCTGATAGATTGTTATCGTCACAATATAACCATCTCAAAGCAGTGAACAATTCAATACCCTTAAGACTGCTTATTTCTTTTTTATTCACATTGATGATCCACACATCTTCTATTTCAGCTTTCGTCAGCTCACCATCTGCACCGTAACTCTGTGAAAGCAAGTAATCGCGGAAATTTTTGTCGGGGAAATTCTCTTCATTAATCAGTATTTCTGGTTCGCTTCCTATCTCTTTAATACTTTTAAAGTCTTTCCACTCATCAGCAGCTCTATATTTCTCTACGCAGCCTTTAGGTACATATAACGTGATGTTTTCTTTGATTCTCGTATCAATCATTTCGCCATAAGCAAAATATTTTTTTGGAGGAATGGTCGCCTTACAGGTTAATGTCTTGAGATTGGGACAATACCCAATCCCAAAGTGATCAATAAAACGTAACCCTGATGGCAGAACAAGTTCTGTGAGATTATTTAAAAGTCTAATAGAGTTTTTTCCTATTTTATATACTATTACACCATGAGCTGTTTCTGGAATAACCAGTTTGCCATTTGCAGACGCAATTTTATCATCTGAAATAGTACAGTTTTCCATTGGAGATGATGAAAGAATTGGATATGTGAATCCTTCATATCTCCAACCTTTATAGAACAAGCTTATACCGTCTTCGTTATCTTCATAAAAGTATTTGTCAGGAGCTACACCAGGAACGACATTGAATGTCCATTCAAATTCAAAAGGTTCTCCACCAATAATGCCAGACCATTTCAAAGTAGATACACCTAATGCAGTTCCTTGCACAGTGCAAGATTTAGGAGCCTTACTGATGATTTTTATAGTATTGCCTTCAATTCTTGGGCCAGTGCTTGTTATTGTCACGTTCGGTCTATCATCAATAGACACAGTCTTTTCTTCACCAATTGTAATTTCATATGTTCCCATATTGTATGCTGCTGTGTGGATTGGCAGCAAAAGGAATAAAGAAAATAAGGCACATAATAAGTATTGCGGTCTCATTTGTTTTACGTTTTTATACGAAAAAAGGCGTCAACCATTCGTTACTTGCATTCTTTCAAAGGCTACCGGCAAGTAGCCATCACAATATACAAGAACTGCATAATTCACACCTAAACGTGAACCTTCAGTTTTCTTGCTCTCATTGTGAATATTTGCCGGTATTCTTGAAAGAGAGGGCAAGAGCTAAAAGCTCATTTATCCATAAAGTATAAATACGAACGGGGATTACGTGACGCTCAGTTTCCGTCTCCGGTTAATACTGATTGTTTGTTAAATGATCCCCTGTTGGGAGCGTGGCACCCTGTGCCGTCTTTTATGCATTCTCCCCATTGACTGTCTTACCTCATAGGCATTTCAAGTTTTATTGTAATTATTCTCTATTTATTCCTATTGCCTTTCTTCATGGAACATTTGTTCCTTAAAGAACTCTATAGCTTGTTTAAGTAGCTCCAGGTCATTTTCAATGATACTGAAAACCTCTTCAGCGTCTACCACAAAATAGTGATGAGCCATAATGTCTCTTGCTCCCATTATCTTTTTCCAATCGATTGATGGGTAAGTAGGAAGCAACTTCTTGTCAGTAAGTTTGTCTAAAGACTTTACACTTTCACCAATGGCAATAATGACCATACAGGCTGAATCGAGTTTTTCCATGCCAAACGGTGATAGCAAGAAATCTTCAACGGCGTGTATTTGTATCGTTCTTTCTTGTAATCGAGTTATTGCAAGGTCAATGTTTTTTAAGGTTTCATAGACCAAGGTCAACTTTTCAGTAGATAGGTATTCCATATTTCAGTATCTGCTGTTTGAAAACGGGGTTCATATAATCGTGCATACGAACGACATCAACAGGACGACCCAACAGTTCTTCCAAATAGACTTTCACACCAGCACGGTTAAATAAGTTTGGTGTCATTTCAACACAAATGTCTACGTCGCTGTCTTCACTTTGCTCGTTTCTGGCAAGCGACCCAAAGAGCATCATGGAATGTACACCATAGTGCTCGTCAAGATAACGGCGAGTGGATTTCAACTTCTCTATGGTCTGTGCTCTGTCAATCATATTGTCATTCTTGATAACGGTTGCAAATATATGAATAATTTCTGAACCCCACAAATAATTAAGGCAGAAAAAGCATCTGAGTTTGGTGCTTTCATTTATTTTGATTACCTTTGCACCCGAAATTTGGTAATACAAGAGTATGAAAACATCTTCAATTCTTCGGCTCTTCAACTCTTCAATCCTCTACTTGTCACTTCTTCTGACAGGTATTACGGTAGTGGAAGCTAATGCCCAGGAGCTGAACCAGCGACAAAGGAGGATGCGGATGGATAGTGTACTTGCTGCCCGATACTACCGCACACCCTACGACACGAACTATGTGGTTCGCCCCGAAGGAACCCTGACGCTGAAATTGAGACTGAACCAGACGGGCAACGACTTCCATGCAAAGGGAACGGTGAACGACATCTACTCGAAAGCCGATCTGAGCACCAGCCACAAGACCACGGTGAGCATCGGGGCCTCCTATCGTGGCATCTCGGCCTCGCTGTCACTCAATCCGACCAAGATGAGCGGAGCCTATAAGGACTACGAGCTTAACCTGAACTACTACAGTAGCAGCATCAGCCTCGACTTCAGCTACCAGCGCTCGGAATCGCTGGCGGGCGACATCTACCGCAACGACAAGTTGCAGACGATGGAGTCGGGCGACCTCACGCTGAAAGTTGTCAACCTGGCGGGCTTCTACACTTTCAACCACCGCCGCTTCTCATACCCAGCA
>JAEEGG010029502.1_pt1 | contig 10246 bp, 8 predicted proteins | sample 9134161 | NCBI WGS metagenome assembly JAEEGG01 (sample SAMN16246543, study PRJNA631951) | gut metagenome | biome: gut microbiome; feature: rumen; material: CR-attached | host: Bos | place: Iran: Karaj | collected 2018-10 | reverse complement strand
CATATTAGAGATAACACCTTCATATATCCCTGATACTGGGCAAGGATTTAAGTTTTGAAAAAAGACGTCCACATTTGGTTCATCTTTTTCATGACAAGCGGTCATTACGAGCAATGACAACAATAGGAAAATCAGTTTTTTGTTCCTAATAAAAATTCGTAATAGATTTATATTCTTTTTCAACATATCTGCAGTATAAAATTTGCATGTCTAACAGTTCGATTATCGTTTGTTGCTAGGAAAATTTTGCTATTTTAGAATTTGTAACCTAATCCGAGCGACAAGGTAAAGTTACGAGTGTTGACCTGTTTTGACTTCTTCGTTATATCATAAGAGCCGTATACTTGAACTCCGACATGTCTGTAATTGACTCCTGTCCCCAATTTCCATCGCATCTGCCAACGATTATAATGCCAATCTAGTAGATTCTTGTTTTCTTCATTCTTGCATGAAAAAGCGCAACACACTTCTGGTCCAGTGAAAGCATCAATGCTGAAATTTTGTCCAATAGGAAAGTTACACCCATAAACCATTGATAGGCTACCACCCCATTCATTCATATCATCATTTAGAATGATATCCTCATAATCGTTAAGAAAGTTTGCAAAAAAGCGCACTTTTTCCTCTTTCTGTCCTAAATATAAACCTGTTAACTGACTTTCGATAAACATTTTGGATTTATCGAAATAAAGTTTATAGAAAACACCAAACTGACTACCCAAATAATGATTTACCGGGACATTATAGTACATTAGATTATTATCCGTTTGTTGATAAAAAGACCCAATTTGATTAAATGTCAATTCCCCAAGCAATCTTATGCCGAAACCAGTTTTCCGGCCTAAGTCTTGTGATAGCAGACTGGCATGTGGGACAAGAAACAAAATTGTTAAAATGCAATAAACCCTTCTCATAATAGTCTATTATAATTCGTGAAAATTGTAAATAAGCCTGACAATTACAGTAAACGCGAAGCTAGAATAAGTCCAATATGGTTGATATTCAGTATATGTTCCTGGATAAGATCCATATTCATCAGAATTGGGATATGTTCTATAACTTGCAATATAATAAACGTTATCACTATTGCCGTCAAATCCCCAGTTCATAGCAAAATCGATGGATGTACTAATACTAATATTATGTTCATGGAACACTTCATTATTTTCAATGGGATCATAATCATCAGGCATTTCAAACCGCCAAGGATCAAGGCGATTATACTCTTCCCATGATACCTCATAATCATTATCCCATAAATAAGTTACTTTAATATAATCATTTCTTTCTCGTTTACTGTCAAGAATGAATGTATGACTATTTACTAAAAACTGTGGTTGCCCTGGCAGTCTTGCTTCTGATGCAAACACACATACAGGACTGCTATTTGCCAATGATCCACATATAATATTATAATTGTAACTATTGCCAGAAGAACAAACTAACTCAAAATCCAAAAACTCACTAATCGCATTATCAATATTATTTTCTGGCAAAGAGCTACCGGTCAAGCCGTAAACTATACCCATTTGGCTACCTATATATGATAAAAAGATAGCTGTATATTGCAGGTTAGTTTCACTACTGTCATTAGCAAATAATGACCATGCGTTTGACGAAAAACCACTAAATTGAGGTATATCATTCGTTATATTTCCGTTCATGGGAATAGCAATACCCCTATTATTGTTCTTACGATATTTATATATAATCTGTCCGACAGCAACAGGTGCACATCCAACGACACAATGCTTGCCATTGATTGTCTCGGTATAGCCGTTCCAAGGGCATTTGTGTTGTGGATTTGGCGATGAATATTCATTCCATGTGGTATTTATAACACCCTGCCCCCATTTGGTTTGAATAATATGAGGGACCGTGACTTCGTTTGAATATTCATATGATGAGTCCACTGCTATCCACATACCCCGTGTAGCTATCTCCCCACCTGCTCGACGAGGAGAACGCAGTATCCTTGGTTTCAAATCAGATGTCTCAAGAAATTTCCATACCCGATTTTTTAACGTGTCTGTTCCATAATGAATGTCTCGAATATAGTAAAGCAAGCCATTCACTGCATTAGTGTTAGGAGATTGTTCTTTCAATTCGAAATCACCCTCTTCACAAGAAATCATGACAGGAGCCATTCGACTGTCTCCTGAAAGAACTTGCCAGCCTTTTTGATATTGGACAGCCCACGCAAGTGTATCTTGGTCAATAGTGAGAGGTGTGATGCAACGTAAATCATCAATTCTCTTGGTTAGCCTTAGATAGCCATTGACCATATTAATGTTCACATTGTAATCATTAGGATTAAGATTAGTCATAATCCTATGTGGATGTTTAACCTGACTCTCCGACACAAGTTCGGTTTCTTCTATTAAGTCATCATTACTGCATGCGGTGCTTGAGAAAAGTAAGACACATGCTACAAAATACAATAAATGTTTTCTTTTCATAACACAAATCTTTAATTGTTTGTTTTTATTTGTTGATCAATCAGTTGAATGCGTGTCTAATAAGGAATGTCAGTAGTAGATGATGTGGCGGTCGTAACTGAGTGAGCCCAGGATACCCCATCCATCTTTGATATTGCTGTAGAGTCCTATCGGTGTCATGTAAACATCATCGGTGGAGATGCGGAACACCTGATAGGATTTCAAGAAGTAATACAGGTCTTGACTAATTGTCTGCAACTCGACGATGACATGTTGGTTCTTGCCTCGTGGTTTTCGGGATTCCACTGTGAAAGTGTATTCCTGTCCACTAAAGAGATGATCATCAAACACATTGCTGAAGCCTGCCGGCCAGTAGCCAAAAGGCTTGTTGAGCATATTGTCCGAGAAGATGATGTCATCGGATGTGAACACGTCGGAGAGCGCATAATACGGACTGGTATATCCCCCGAGATAATTGATTTCCCTTTCTGAGACGCCACACACCCGCAGTCGGTAAAAGTTGTGTTCACCAGCCGGATCGTTCACCCTCAATGTGAGCGACATGACGGAATCTTCTCCAAATGGTTCTTTTGATCCAGTAAGAGGGTTGACATCCACTATGGAATAGTCACTGCCGAGGTCTTTATACAGCACTTCGGTTCTTAGGACATCTATAGCCTGTGGTTGTTTTATCGTTGTCGTAGAACTGACGTCCTGATAGCCTGGGGCGGACACTTTAACTGAAATGTTATCTCCAACTCGAGGCGTATAGTTGCACGTGTATGGATAGGGAGCTGTAGGGTTGTATTCCATCGAATACTTGTCCGCGCCATTGACTATTACCTCGACTTGGGCATCCTTGATGACGATGACAGCCCTGTAGAGCGAGTCCAATTCGCTGTAGTATTTACTGTAATTTGAGAATACGATTGTCGGATTGTCGTTGACAGTAAAGGACCGTGATATTCTCATCGAGAACGGTTGATCAGGAACGGCTATTGCATAGACCGCTATGCCGCTGTCATATTGTGCGGTGAAGTCTATCTCCTTCTCGCAACTCGATAATATGGCGAGTAGAGAAATAATAAGTATGATATGTCGATTCAGTTTGTTCATCGGGCTAAAACTTTTGAGTAAGAGAGATTGACGGCATGAACGGGAAAGGACAGATGCCTTTAAGAATGGCTTTTTGGTCCTTGTAACCGATATACACGTTGCTGATGTTGTAATGATTATAGACATTATAGATGCCGAGGCCTATCACGCTTTCACCAAGCCGGTGCTTGATGGACAGATTGGCGTTGATGTCAAGATGGTGAGTGTCGGGCAACTTAAAATCATTGATGTTGCGGAATGTGTGGAACGGTTGGGCAACACCGATAAGACCTTCGCTGAAAGCGACTTTATAGATGTCAATCCCTAATGGGGATGTGATGGCTGATATATAGAAAAGAATCTCTCCGTAAGCAACAGCCGGAATATGGTAATTATACTCCCTCAGACTCTGACCATAGGTGATAGAGTATGGAACTGTGCCGCGCCGTCCTGACTGGTAACTCCATGATGCGCTGAGGTCAAGGGATACTTTCTCGGAAAAAGCGAAATGATGGGACACATTCACCGAGAAGTTATGCCTGCGGTCGGCGGAGGCATAGAACTCCTTGCCGCCGTTAATTTCATTGCCTGGACGGTCAAATGTTCGTAGCGCCTTTGACCAGGTATAGCTCAACCACCCTGTGGTGTTCCCTGCTTTTCTTTCCACGAGCACTTCAAATCCGTAACTTCGTCCTTTTCCTTGTGCTACGATCTCTTGCCAATTCTGGTTGGCGATGAAATAGGTGGCGCCGTTGCGATACTCCAGCACGTTGTCCATTGTTTTGTAGTATGCCTCGGCTGCAAAATTAAAGCCTTGCCAGTCGTAATTGATGCCCAAGCCATAGAGATCGCTCTTCATCAACGGGATGTCTTTAGTGATCGGCACCCAGATGTCGCTGGGCATGATCAGACTGTTGGTCACCAGGCGGTGGATGCCTTGAGTCATGTGGGAATAAGAAGCTTTGATGGACAGTTTGTCGCCTATCAGATACCGCAGAGAAAGGCGTGGTTCAAGGGCAAGATAAGATTTGTCGGTGACAAAATAAGAGCTCAATCTCAAGCCGTAGTTCAGTTTAAGGTGGTGAAAGACGGTGAAATCATCCTCAGCATAAAGTGCCAGGTTATTGATGAACATCTCGTCGCCATTAGTATAGTCGACGTACTCCTTGTATTCGTCATATTTGGAGTCCTCATCGAATACTTCACCTTTAAAGTTAAGACCTCCTTTAAACCGTTTGATGGTTGCATCCTTAAAGATCTTGGTACTCGGATCCAGCCATTGTCTGGATAGCTTCAAGCCGTAGCGCAGCCAATGGGCGTTTCCAGCCTTTAGCGAAGCGTCAACAGTTAGTGCCAGGTCTTTGATACCCGAATGGGCGGTAATACTTGCCGTCTCGTCATGGGAATAGAATAGACGATATAGGTCGGTAATTTTGTTATCAATCTTGGTCTTCACAGCCATGTCATACATGTACTGACTGTAATTCAGGTTGACGTTCAAGCGATGGTTAGGAGTGATGAAAGAGGTAAAATAGAGGCTTGATAGCAGATTGTTCCAACTGCTCTCATTACTGCTGGCACGGTAATCATCCTCCTTATATTGTTTTTCGGTCAAAATATCGACTCTGCCGATGGTGCTTTCACTACGGCGGCTTTCGGTGGGTGATTCATTGTCGGTGTCTTTGCCGTAATAGAACACCGCTGACAAGCGGTTGCGCTCGTTGAACTTATGCACCAACTTGGCGGTGATGTCATAGTAGCGCATATTACTATAAGGTTGCAACGCTTCGGGTCGGTCATAGAAGTGCTTCAACACCGGCTTGGCTATCAAATCGAAATAGGACAGACGGGCTGCTACATTGAAGGATGTATGCCCTTTCCAGATGGGTCCTTCGGCCTGGATGCGGCTGGACAATGTTCCCAGACTTAACAGACCGTGATAATGGTTATAGTCGCCCTCCTTGATGCCCACGTCAATCACGCTTGACAGACGCGAGCCATAGCGGGCAGGAAAGGCACCACGATAGAAGTTGATGCTGCTCACCATGTCGGGATTGATGGCGCTGACATATCCCCTCAGATGCTCAGCATTATAAATCGCCGAGCCGTCCAGTGTGATATAGTTCTGGTCATAGTCGCCTCCACGCACAAAGATGCCTGCGCTGCCCTCGATGCCCGACTGGACACCAGGGAGTTTCTGAATGGACTTGAGCACATCAGGCTCGCCCAGGAACACGGGGACAGACAGGATTTGTTCCTTGCTGAGCGTAACGGCACTCATCTGCGAGGATGTTACACCGAAGTTGTTGCGGCTGCCATAGACCACAACATTATCAAGATGCACACCACGGGACAAAGCACTGCTGTCATTAGGGACTATTTTTGTCGTATCGACAGGCATTGCCCCTAATGACAGCGAGCAAAGTGCAGTTATCAACAATAGGACTGCTTTTCTCATGAATCAGTCATTTTTGCCTTCCAAACCATCCTGACATAAAGTGAACTAGTGGAATAGCCGTCTAATTCCATGTCTATTTTCCTATCCATAACAATTCGGCCGGAAGTTTCCGTCATGTCTAAAGATACAACGGTAAGAACTACGGGGGAATACATTGAGCTGGACCAAGATGGTGCATTTTGAATTGCCGTAATCTGCTTGCCCGAAATGGTGTATAATCTCACCCTTGCGTCCTCAGCAGGAAAATCAAATACAATCGTTCCGTCAGGATGGATGATTCGAGGCATGGCATCAATTTCCATCTTTGGGGAAATCTTGCGGTTATCATAGTAAAAACTATATTCCCGTTCCCAGTCATACTTGTTCAGTGCGTCAATTAATTCCGCCTGGGTGTAATCCAGATTAGCATCCACCAGTGTTCCATTCTCAAGAAATACCTTTCCATTACCATCTTGAACACGGGTGATCTCGTTGGGATCAACGGGCTCATCGTCATGGCCGCAGGAAACAGCCATCAGCCCTGCTGCAAGCAGCATCAGTATTATAGTTAACTTCTTCATAGTTGTGATATTGTTTAGTTATTGTTTTCAGCAAAGTTATTTATTGTGCAAGTATTCAGGCATATCTAATAAGTGAAACGTGCTAGCCTTCCGTCTCACGCAAATACCCCTTTTATATAATAGACACACAAATTCTCATTTACTAAACCCCAAAAGTGAATTTTATGTATTCCACGAGAAAGAATCAGAACTTCATGCCGAAGGCGAGCTGGATGTTGCCGTTCTTGCTTTCATAAAATTCACCTAAATCACCTTTGATGACATTGGTTAGACCAAGGGTGTAACGTGCCTGAACAAAGGCATTATCAGTCAGGTTATAGGAGGCACCAAGACCGAGACCAAAGTCAACGCTTTTTGTGTCGTCCTTCAGGTCTATCGTTTCTTTATCGTACTTGCCAGCAACGTCTTTTCCATAAGCCTCTCCTAACGTCATTTTGCTGTAAACATTGAAACCCACTTGTGGACCAAAGTCAATGCTCAATGATGGAATTACATAATACTTTAGAATAATCGGAACATCTATATAATTCATATGAAAGGTTGCATGTCTTGCATATAGCCCATCATTAGAACCGAAGTACTTACCATACGGTAGAACACGTGGACCGATATAATCTTCACGATCTGTGAACAGCACATCATATTTTCCCCCTTGTGCAGCGAATACCACTTCGGGAGCGACAGCAAATGCGTTGCTGAATCTGTATTCCATTATCAATCCTGCCTGATAGTTAAGCACCATCTGGTGCCCACATTCTTTGCCCCAGAAGTTGGTCAAGTCAAGACCCACCTTGGCACCGAATCTCACTTGCGCGCTTGCGCTCATGCATGCCAGCATCGCCAGCAGCATAATCAGTTTCTTTGTCATGTACATTTGTTTTTGGACTTTGATTATTATACAGGTTCTACGATACATTTGTAATAGAGGCGATGCCAGAAATAAACGAATGGTAAATTCCGGGCACTTCCTAATTTGAGGATGCGGAACTTTACTTCATCCCCTGTTTCTAGCGTGGTATTCGGGAAATCACTGCGCAGGAAATAGATGTTGCATCTGGGGGCGGGAGCCTTCTTTTCATGTGCATCGTCAGGAGCCTTTTTTAGTTCGCACCAGACGCCGAAATTAGCATTGAGAAAGTCTTGGTCAGTACATGGCATCGTCACAATGATTCCCTCATAGATACCATCAGTCTGACAATCCATCATGTCTTGTAAATACTCCGAACCGTCGGGTTCATCGCTGTTACAAGCAATCAATGCCAGCATCGCTAGCAGCATAATCAGTTTCTTTTTCATTTTCATATCGTATTATGGTGAGTAACAAGTTTTTTGCTGGCTCAGACGTCGAAGTGTATAGGAGCATACTTATTGGTTTCGGCCCATGTCACATCATTACGCCTGTAAATCTCGTCAGCCAGATTCAGCGCCTGTTCTGATGTGCTGAGGTGGCAGTCAAATTTGTAGATATAGTATCCACCTGGCATTTCTCCTTGTCCCGAACGATCTGACTGAGTGAGTTTACCTCGATACTTTTTCAGGATTTTGTCCTTGACTTCAGAATTTTCAACACGAACTCTAATCATTGGGCTAATCACCACAAATTCCGGCTCCCCTCTATAGTAATCTATGAAATAGCGATCACTGACAAAATCATCATCAGTAATGAAGTCGCTGCTGCGTGTAACCAAGAAGAAACCACCCATATTTTTTACCTGTGAGTCCTCTTGTTGTGACAACCGATTGAGTTCCTGCTCTCGTGCCTCGGTCTTGGGAAAGATGCAATACTGCCCCGCTGCACGATAGGCAAATTCATAACGAGTGAGGTCAACACCTTTATCACCGTAATAGTAACCGACATTTGTCTCGAGTTTCTCGAGCGCAGGATCGTTCTCGGCGGTATAGACTTGGGGCTCCGGCTCGTCAAAAAACGTGTCATGCCCACATCCGGCAAGTGCTATAGCACACACTACCATTCCAAATAATACCTTTTTCATATCTGTAATTGATTAATCGGTTTTAGTATTTTCTAATCTGCAAAGTTAGCAAAGATTATCGTTAAATTGACTAAAAAGTGGACTAATTCCGACTTAATTTTCGGAATTATAAAACACTGAATATCAATCACATAAAAAATAAAATTCTAATTTTGACTTAATTGGAACAAATGATGGGGCTGAAAGTGTTAAATTTGCATGTGGATTTCACCGTTTTCTCGTGAGAATCCAGCCTAAACTTATTTGACAAATGATACACTCCAGGAACATCATCATTGTACTTTTGGCCGTCTTTGCTCTCATGTCAGTAGGCTGCCATCATGACAGCGCCACCATGCAGCAACTGGTAGGAATCGACTCCATGGTCTATCACCAACAAGAGAGGGAGGCGTTGCCCATACTCCAGAAAATGGACGTCAACGGCTTCAACGACGAGGAAAAGTCTTATTACTTGTTATTACTCGCCATGGCACAATATAAATGCTATCAACCATTCACCAGCGATTCGGCCATCAACGAGGCCGTTGAACACTACAGGAAATCGGGCGACAATGTGAAATACCTGAAAGCCCTTGTCGCCCAGGGGTGCGTTCTTGAGGACTTGGGCAATCTCGACAAGGCTGTTGAAACCTATCATAAGGCTGAGGAAATCAAGCCTATTGCCGACACTGCCATTACTGCCTATGCCAAGTTGAGGTTGGGTATTCTTTATCAAGAGAATATTGTAGGAGCCAAAACTATCGCCATAGAGAAGTATAAAGAGGCGCTTGATTTATACCAGTTTTTGAATGATAAGCATTATCAAATGCTCTGTTTGTCTATTATTGGCGCTATCTATCGTGACTATAAAGACAAAGAACGACAGGACAGTTGCCTATTTTTTATTGACTCGGCTACTGAACTGGCTAAAGAAATGAATGATACCTATTTCCAGTTTGAAACTCTTTTCATGAAGGCTGAGTTCTTTGAATTAGTGAAATTTGATTATCGAACCGCTAAGAACCTTGTCGTTCAAGCCATCAAAATAGGAGGAAAAGAGATAGACCATCCACGTGCCCACTTTTGCGCCGCTAAGTCTTATATTAAACTTGGGCAAAGGGATTCCGCTTTATACTATTTGAATCATGCACCCGCTATTCGTACATATAGAGACAGCATAATGTATTTTAAGGCATTGTCCGAAATTGCACTATTTGATAAAGACACAGAACGATGGGTTTATTATTATGATAAAGCGAATGGTATAGCCGATTCTGTTTTGATTCACAGTCAGAATCTCCGCCTGCGTGGCGTGGAGAAGAAATATGATGTGCAGTTAGCGGAGTTGAACAAGATTAAATACCAGTCAAGATTTAGAGGGGCACTGTTGGCATTGGCGGGAGTGATTATCGCTTCGCTGCTACTGTTGTTAGGGCTGATGCGTTACCGCAACCGATTGAAGATGAAGCAGAACGAGGCCGAGATGCTGAAGGCCGACCTTGAGGACTCGTTGACGAATCTGAAAAAGATGCAGCGACTGCTCGGCGACGGTGAGCAGTCCGACGATGGCAAGAACAACCATAGCAACAAGTTGCGTGCCATCGTTAACCAGCAGATTGAAGCCGTGCAGCAACTGATGAAATTGTCTTACCAATATCACGGCGAGGATTTTGCCGTCAAGTTTAGGGAAGCGATGACCTTGCCCAAGACGGGCGATGAGAG
>JAEEGG010029500.1_pt1 | contig 10247 bp, 8 predicted proteins | sample 9134161 | NCBI WGS metagenome assembly JAEEGG01 (sample SAMN16246543, study PRJNA631951) | gut metagenome | biome: gut microbiome; feature: rumen; material: CR-attached | host: Bos | place: Iran: Karaj | collected 2018-10 | reverse complement strand
CTCTTACAAAAGATCCAGGATTCCCTTAAAAATGATGAAATAAGCGCCGCAAAGCATCAAAAGAATGCCCGTGATGCGGTTCATCAACACGGTACGCTCGGGATTGAAGAATTTTTTCAGTCGTGCAGCGCCCCAGGCTTTCATCATTTCCAAGACCCATGTGGTGCCAAGGATAATGGCAAAAAAGACCAGTGTGCTCACTTTGTTGCCGCCCATATTGCCCGCCACCATAGCCACAGCAGAAAACCAAAAAACCCAAACAACGGGATTCAACAAGTTGAGTACGAAGCCTTTACCAAAAAACACAAACCATGCAGGCTTGTCGCTGTGTTCCTTCATGATTTCTTGCGTCCGTTTTTCAATCCTCTCTTCCTGGCCTTCGACCTTTCGTCGGTAAGTAAAGAGGCCAAACGAAAACAGTATCAAGCCGGCACCAATACACGCTAGGGCGACTTCAAACGATGAATGCATGACCACCTGCACCGAGGTCAGGATGCACAACAAGACAATCATCGCATCATTGAGAATCACTCCCGTGGCAAACCACGCCGCAGACCTGAAACCACGATGAATACTCGTCTGCACCAAGGTGATGAAAGCTGGACCTAAATTGACGACCAAAGAAAGAAACAAGCCTATAAAAATGGCCCAGAACATGAAACTGAACGAACCAATACGGCTGAATTCAGGCATTCTATCGAAGATAATAGGCGTGTTTTCCATGACTTTTTATAATTTCAGACCTTTCACATATTCCTCCCACATCTCCAAACGCTTACCTTTCATCACACGCGGGAACTTTGTGGCACCGCCCCATTTGCCGATTTTCTGTTCCATAAACTCATAGAAAACACTAGTAGGAAAGACATCGACAAACAATTCCTTGATGGCTTGCGTGCGCTCCACGGCATAATCGTCGTTGAGTTTGCAAAGGCTTTCGTCAATTATTTTGATAGCCAGTTCTTTGTCAATAGGTTCATCGCAACCAAGGTACCAATGGTGGGCGTACATCGTGTCGTGACGGATGCCTGCCACGGTGAACTCGGTGATTTCAACGCCAAGCTCCTCGGCCATCATTTCGACGGCACGGGTCATATTGTCTTGCGAGAGGTGCTCGCCCGTAATGCTCAAGAACTGCTTCGTGCGTCCCGTGATGGCGATTTCGCAATGTTTCTTGTTGAGGAACTTGATGGTGTCGCCGATGAGGTAACGCCAGGTGCCAGCGCAAGTAGAGAGCAGCAAGGCATAGTCAACGCCTTCCTCCACCTCCGAGAGCAGCAAAGTCTTGGGGTTGGCCACGATGGTGCCCTCTTCGTCGAAATTCTCCTCGTTGAAAGGAACAAACTCGAAATATATGCCATTGTCGACCAACAACTGCATCACACGTTTCTTCAAATCAACCTGATAGGCGATATAACCCTCAGAGGCTAAGTAACTTTCCACATAAATCACCTCTTTGCCGAAGATGCGCTCAAAACTCTTCTCGTAAGGCGCAAAAGCTACACCACTATGTACGTACACCTTGAGGTTGGGCCAGATATCGTGAATGGTTTTGAGGTTGTATTCCTTGATAATACGCTCCAACAGGATCTGTACCCAAGCTGGCACGCCCACGATGACGCCGATGTCCCACTTGGGAGCGGCCTTCACCATAAGGTCCATCTTCTCAGCCCAGTCCTTCACCTTGGAGATTTTTTGTCCAGGCTTGTAAAACGCTTCAAACCACGACGGAATCTTGCCTGCCGAGATGCCCGAAAGGTCGCCGGCATAATAGCCGTACTCCTTGTTGTATTGCAAGTCAGTGCTACCGCCAATCATCAGGATACCACGGTTGTAAAAGTCAATCGGAAAATCATAACGCGTGGCCGACACCAGCTGACGCACGCCTGCGCGGGTGATTTTATTATTCAAACCCTTGGTGATAGGGATGTATTTGCTGGCTGCCTCAGAAGTGCCCGAGCTTAATGCGAAATACTTGATCTTGCCCGGCCATGCGATGTTGCGTTTGCCTTGCAGATTGAGATACCACCACTCATCGTGCATCTTATTGTAGTCGAACACGGGGACGCGCTTGCGGAACTCCTCAAGGATATCCTTCGAAAGTAGAATCTCGTCAAAATGATAGTATTTCCCGAACTCCGTAAACTGCGCCTTGACCAACAACTTGCGCAGCTCGCGCTTTTGGGCACGAATCGGATCAGTATGGTTTTGGCGAATTTCAACGGGGATATTCTTCAACTGTGCAGCGGCTTTCACGATGGCTCCCAAAACGGGAACAGGCATCAACTTTTTCGTCACGGGGGCCAGCTTTTTCTTCATAGGAGCTAGCTTCTTTGTCACAGGGGCCAACTTTTTCCTAATGTTAGGGCGTTTCATTCTTTCTTTTTTAACGGTGCAAAATTACAGAAAATCGTCGAATTGGATGATATAATGATAAAATACTTATTTTTGCGCTATTAAACCTCAAAATGCTAAACGATGAAAACAAGAATTATGCTTTTTCTGCTGCTTTGCGGATTTTATGCCAAAGCACAAAACATTGAAGTTTCCGGAATGCAGTCAGGCGTTTGGGATGCCGATACGGTTTTTGTCACAGGCAATGTCGTCATCCAAGATTCCTTGTACATCCTCCCTGGCACAACCGTCATATTCCAAGACTACTATGGTTTACACGTGTTGAATGGAGCTTCGTTACATGCCATCGGCAACGAGAACGACTCTATACTTTTCACCGTCATTGACACAACGGGGTTCCATGTCTATAACTCAGGACGAGGTGGATGGAACGGCATCCGGGCCGACACGGCTTCTGAAATCAAGCTCGACTATTGTCGCCTGCAATATGGCAAAGCTGCTATGAATGAGGAACAAGACGGCGGAGCCCTGCGCATCTATTACTGCAATCATGTGGCAATCACCCATAGTACTTTGTTTTGCAACTTTTCGCGCGAACACGGTGGTGCCATGAATGCCGAGCATTCATCCGTTTCAATGCACAACTGCAACGTGAACAACAATATATTGTATAGCGAAATTGATACCATTTACTTTATGTATGGCGGAGGCCTGCGCTTCATCGACTGCGACGTTAGACTTTCCGATATGACGTTCCGACGCAATATTGGTGAAACTGCCATCGGCGGTGCTTTGAGCCTCGACAGCTGCTCTGTCAATATAGAACGTTGCATTTTTGAACACAACTACGGCATCAACGGCGGTGGATTGTATCTCATTCGTTCTTACTATTATCCTTGCGTCATCGCCAACTCTCTCTTTGTCAACAATATATCGGGACACTTTGGAGGCGGATTGGCCATCAGCGAATCTTCCCCTTTCATCAGCAACCTCACCGTTGTCGGCAACCACTCTTATGGTGTCAACTGCGGCGGTATGTTCTTCTACCAAAATAGTTCTCCCATTGTCCGTAATTGCATTGTCTATGGCAACACCAATGAAGCACCCGTTGAAGAACCCGTACAAATCTGGTCGTGGACTTATGACGGATTCGCCCCAGAATTCTATAACTGCTTGATACAATACGGCTTCGACAACATCAGCAACCACGAAGCCATCACAATCTATGAGGGCTGTCTCGATGTAGACCCGGGATTTGTCAACCTAGAAAACGAAGATTTTCATCTGGCTGCAAACAGTCCCTGTATTGATGCAGGTCTTACATACGAAGGTGATTTTTATGGATATGACCTAGATGGCAATTTTCGCGTCAGCAACGACCAAATTGACATAGGTGCTTACGAGTTCGGCTTCACTGGCGTCCAAGAGACAGCACAAAGCGAAGGCCTTGTCCGCATCTTCGGCAACCCGATCACTGCCTCCAGCTATGTAGAAATCGAAACGGAACAAAGAGGCATGATGTCTGCATACGTATATTCTTTAGATGGAAAACTACTGGCTAACAAAAACCTAGGAATTGTCCAAAAAGGCATCAACCATATTGAAATTGGCGAGATGTTCCAAAACCTATCCAGTGGGACCTATTTATTCGTCGTTAGAAATGCAGATAAAACATTTGCCACCAAGGTGATTAAACCATAATATATGGGTAGGGCTGTCACACCTTAGCAGCCGCATGATAACCGTGCGGCTGTCATAATATGGCAGCCCTACATGTTTTTATTTAATCCAGGCTGTCGCCAGCCTCACTGTCGCCTTCTTTGGCTTGTCTTTCGAGTTCCATCTTACCGAAACGCAGCGTGAAGCCCGCTGAGATGTAACGGCTGTTGAGCATCTTTCGCGTGCCGTCGCTGATATAGTACGGGTTGGTGTTGGTCGAACCTGAGCCATACCTTGCCCCCCAATTGAAGATGTCCTGCACGTTGAGGAAGACCGACAAACGACGGTCGAAGAAGTCGCTACGCAGACCCATATTGAGGAAATAACGTGCCTTGCGTTCACTCATCAAACCGATGGTCGGTGAGCTATAGTTGGCCGAAGCCGTCACTTGCAAACGGTTAAAGAGCTTGGCCCACGCATTGACTCGCACGCTCCACGACAATTTGTTGCGCTCATCGACTTGATGCACTCCATTGCGGTCGTATTCCATGTGATAGCCATAGTCATAGAGGTTGGCATAGAGGCGCACATTGAAGAATCCTGTTGGACGATAGGTCATGTTGAGCGACATGCCGTAACGCCACGAGCTACCCATGTTGTAGGGCATGGAATAGCTGACAATGCGGTCCAGATAGTCGTCAAACTCGGCATCGGTCAGCGAGCTGATTTCGTTGGTGCTCCATCGTGCGTATGCTTCGAGGCCGATGTTGCCAAAACGCTCGAAGAATTTCTGCCAGCCCGCCTCCATGTTGTGGGTGTAACTATGTGTCAGATTGGGATTGCCCGTCGAATAACTATTGTCACCATAGCTGCGGAAAATGCTGACTTGTTGGTTGCTTGGGTGCGTCATGCGCATGGAGTAGTTAAGTTTCCAGTTGTGCATGCTTTCGGTGCGATAGGTCAAGTGGATGGATGGGCGGAAATGGAAGTCGAAATCCAAGCCCTTGTCGGCAAAAGGCATATCGCTGATGAACTCGTATTTTGAACGCTCGCCCTCTACGCCAAGGCCTGTGCTCAGCGTGAAGCCGCCCCAACGGTGTGTCCAGTTGACATCGGCTCCAAGAACGGTTTCAGCCTCTTTAAAACGGTAGGTGCGTAACGTATCCACTACAATGCCAATAGTGTCGTAGTAACGGTCGTAGGTGTTGTCGGTTTGCGAATGCTCGACACGTAGGCCGTAACTCATTTCACCATCCTTGCTATAAGGCCGATTGTAACGAGCGTCCAGGTTGCCGCCATAATTATAGGTTTGCGAAAGCATATAACGATGCTCGTCAAGGTCAGTGTAAACATCATACATTCGGTTGTACCATTCCTCGGAGTGGTTGTGCGAAAACCTGCCATTCAAGCTGATGCGAAGGTTGTGGCCCTCGTTGTTGAACTTTTTGGTGTAGTCGGCTCCGGCATGACCAAACAGCATCCTCGATTTGCTGTTGTCCTTCGTGTTGTCGGAAAAGAGCATCGAGTATTCAGGTATGGAGTCAAGGTAGTAATAGGTCTGGCGTTCCAAACGCGACATATTGTTTCTGTTTGTGTTATAGAAGCCACCAGCATCTACCGAGATGTCGCTCGTCGAGTCAATCTCATAGTCAATGTTCATGAACATGTTGCCGCTGATGCTGCGGTTCTTGTCGCTTTGCGAAACCGTATCCGCCCAGGTGATGTCGTATTCGCCTTCGGTGGCGGCATCGCGACGTTGTTGCGCCCAGCTGTCGGTGACGTTGTCGCGGTCACTGTAACGCCCCGAAGCAAAGACATTGACGCTCAGTTTTTCCTTCTTCCACATGTAACTTACCCAAGGCGAAACGAAAGGTTGGCTAGAACCATTCACGCCAAAGCTGATGAACTGGTTGCTCTTGATGTGCGCCGAAGTCACGATGTTGATGACCGCCTCGGCATCGGTAGCATACTTCGCTGAAGGATTGGTGATGGTCTCGATGCGGGCAATGGCATTGGCGGGCAAGGTTTGTAGATAGGTTTTCAGGTTTTCCTCGGTAAGTTTCGAGGGTTTGTCGTTAATCCAAATCTCCACGCTCGACACGCCACGCAGCGTGATGTTGCCTTCCACGTCGACCTCCACGCCAGGCGCATTCTGCAAAGCATCCTCGGTGGTGCCCGTTTGGATAGACGGGTCTTCGCTGACGTTATAAATGAGTTTCTCACCTTCCATGGCATAAAGCGGCCTTTCGGCGGCCACCGTCACTTCACCCAAGGCCGTAACTCCCGGGTTGATTTTTATAGTGCCCAAATTGGTATTGTTGGTGACCTTGAAAGGCATTGTATAACTCTCGTAGCCGATGGCCGAAACACGCAACAGGAACGAACCTTGTGGCACGCCGTTGATCTCGAAAACGCCATCCATATTGCTGACGCCGCCTTTTACGAATTCCTGATCGATGGAGTCGAGCACAGCCAAGTTGACAAAGGCCATATATTCGCCTGTCTTGGCATCGCGCAACACGCCGACGACTTGGAAAGTGTCGCCTTCGCGGACTTTCTTCTTCGGTTTCACGGTGGGCATACCACCCTCGTTCTGGCCCCACTGGCGGTCACCGCCGAAAGGAGGACGGCCTCCTGGGGGACGACCGCCGCCGCCCCCTGGATGCCTTCCACCCGGAGGCTGCGCGATGCAGAATACAGTAGCAAGGATTAATAGCAGAGAGAACAATGCTCTCAAGGAATGTGTCTTCTTCATCGTGTTAAAATTAGGCTGCAAAAGTAAGAAAATGGAATTTTGTTGAGCATATCTTGTCAACAAAATTCCATGTTGTTTAACGTTCAAGCTCTTCCGGCTCAAAATGTGGACTATAGGGTTTGCGTGGACCATGGGGTTTGCCGTGACCTCTGTGCTGTTTCAAGTGGTCATTGACTTGACGTTCCATTTTGTAGACCCGTTGGATTTGGAGAGGCGTGAGAAATTTGCTGTATTCCGCATAATATTTCTCGCGCAAGTCAAGAATTTGCTGGCTGCGCTCAAAGCGCTCCTTGATAGCTTGCTCGGCTTCTTCATCGTTGGTAGGTTCGTCTTTGTGCTTTGGCCCTAATGCCCACACTTCTTGCTGATAGGCGCAGAAGGTCTCAACGAATTGTTGTGTGGTCGCCTCATCGAAAGAAAGTTCAAGGGCGATGTGCTTCGCCTGTTTCTCTGCCAGCTGTTCGCGGCTCATGCGTTGTTGCTTGTCTTGTGCGGTTCCTATGGCGCAGAATGCAAGAACCAAGATAGCCATCAAATTGATTTTCAATAAGTTTTTCATTGTTTTCTCCTTTTTATTCGTTGTTTTCAAGATAATTGATTTCGTCGTAATACTCCAACATCAGCTGCTGGTCGCCGTCGCTGAGTTGGTTGAAAGCCATTTCCACTTGATTAAACGATTCGTTTTCGGTGTTGTGCCACCCATGACGCAACACGAGCAGCAAGGCCAACGAGGCAGCCACAGCGAAGCCCGTCCAAAGGGCAACGTTACGAAGCTTCTGGCTCTTCTGTTTCGGCTCCACTTCCCGCATCAAGCGTTCCTCCATTTCTTCAAAGAAGCCATCTGGAACGGTGTAGGGCATCGTTTTGTTCATCTTTTCTAAATCGTTTTCCATAACTAATCGTTTGTTTTCAAGTAGTTGACAATCTTTTCTTTGGCATTGTGATAGTTGGCCTTCACATTGGCTGCCGTCGACCCCGTGACGAGGGCGATGTCGTCGTACGACATCTCATCGTAATAGCGCAGGTTGAAGGCAATCTGCTGCTTGGCGGGCAAGGCAAGGATGGCTTTTTGCAGCTTCACCGCCTCGGCATCACTGTAGTCGACATAGTCGTCGGCTTTCAGGTTAAAGAGGTCATCGGAGGCCTCGTCCAACGAGAGCTGTGCCTCGCCTTTGCGCTTGCCTAAGAGCCGCAGGGCCTCGTTGGTGGCGATACGGAATATCCAAGCAGTAAGCGATTGTTTCTCATCGTATTGCGAGAACGAACGGAAGACCCTCAAGAAGGTCTCCTGCATCGCATCTTGCGCGTCATCGTGGGCCACCACCAGCCTACGGATATGCCAATAGACAGGCTTCATGTAGGAATCCATAAGAAGACGGAACCCCGTTTGGGGATCTTTCTTCATGGCTTTTATGATGTCTTGGTCGGTTGGCATACCTCAATGTTTGGTCTTTATCTACAATACCCGACAAAAAGGAGAAAGTAAAATCGGTAATCTAATTTATTGGGCAAAAATAGGAAAAAGGTGCCCATTTCAACTGAATCTTGTATTTTTGCGGTCGAATCGATGAACAAATTCCACTAAATGAAACACGGACGGCTTATCATACTGACATTGTTTTTGCTGGCTGGTGTGCTCTCTGCAACGGCACAACGCGTGGGCGGTGGCCTAATGCTAGGACCTGCCTTCAGCACCATGCGCATCCAAGGCAACGACAGCACGAGGTTCCGCCCCGATTTCACTGGTGGCGTGCGCATCGCCCTCATCCCGAAGCATTCCTTCATAGGAGGCGAAATCGACGTGATTTATTCGCGACAGGGCACAAGCTCGAAGAAAGGCCTTGACGAAAACAACAATACCATCCGATATAAGGAGAGGTCGCACTACATCAACATACCGCTGTTGCTCAACATCTATTTCCGCAGATGGACAGAAGACGACCACGACGAATCCAAAATCCCGCGACTGCGCATCGGGCCACAAATCGGCTTTTGCGTCGGTGGCAACGAGGTGCTAGAGGTGAAAGGCAAGAAGAAACAACAGTACATCACCCCTTGGGAAAGAGGCAGCTACAATTGGCTCGACTACGGCTTCACGGCTGCGGTGAGCTATTGGTTCGTCGAAGTGCGCTACACTTTCGGCATGGCCAACGTCTTCAAAGAAGGCGGAAAATCCACCAACCATGTGATTTCGGTGACTTGGTCGGATATTTGGTAGGGGTTTCAAAAAAAACTATACATTTGCAGTTTTGAAATAAAGTAAACCATGAACATCGTAATAGCTGGAGACGGAGAAGTAGGCATGCACTTGGCGGAAGCCTTGGTGCGTAGCAACCACAGCATCACCATCGTTGACCCACACGAGGAGCTGCTGAAGATGATGGAATCGCACACTGACCTGATGACCGTCACGGGCGACTCCACCTCGACCGCAGTGCTGCTACGCGCCAACGTGAAAAAAGCCGACCTCTTGATTGCCGTGCTGCACGACGAGCACATCAACCTGCTGACGGGCATCATCGCCAAAAAACTGGGTGCCAAGAAAGTCATCGCCCGCGTCAACACGATGGAAAACCTCAGCCCCGAGGTGTGGCGCATGTACCAAGACCTCGGCATCGACGGTCTGCTGTCGCCCGAAGACATCGCCGCACAAGAGATTATCTCCCTACTGAAGAAAAACGCCTCGTCGGAGACCTACGACTTTGCGGGGGGCAACTTGCAGCTCTTCATGGTGAAACTCGAACCGGAAGCAGAACTCCTCGGCAAGACCGTCGACGAGGTCATTGACCAATACGAACACATCGAATTCCGCGTGGCCGCCATCCACCGTCGGCAGAACACCTTCATCCCACGTGGCGACGAGGTATTTCAGGTGGCAGACATGGTGTATGTGGTCACCAAACCCCACGCCATCAACGACATCATCAAACTGAGCGGCAGGAAGCAAATCAACGTCCACAATGTGATGATTGTTGGAGGAGGCCGTGTAGGACGCATCACCGCCAAACGCCTTGAAAAAGAGCTGAACATCAAGATTTTGGAACTCGACAAAGAACGCTGCATGGACTTGACCAACTACCTCTCGGAGGCCTTGGTCGTCAACGCCGATGCCCGAAACCTCGACCTGCTTGAGGACGAGGGCATCAAGGACATGGATGCTTTCATCGCCGTCACCGACAACACCGAGACCAATATCCTCACCTGCTTGCAGGCCAAGTCGTTCGGCGTGAAGAAGACCATCGCCCTCGTCGAGAACATCGACTACATCGACATCTCGCAGAACATCGGCATTGACTCCATCATCAACAAGAAACTCATCGCCGCCAGCTACATGGTGAAATACACCCTCGGCGCGAAGGTTTCCACATTAAAGAGTCTCAGCGGCATCGATGCTGACATCGTGGAGTTTGAGGTAAGAGCAGGCTCGGCGGTGACCCGCAAGCCCATCGGCCAGCTGGCCATGCCCCATGATGCCATC
>JAEEGG010029499.1_pt1 | contig 10247 bp, 5 predicted proteins | sample 9134161 | NCBI WGS metagenome assembly JAEEGG01 (sample SAMN16246543, study PRJNA631951) | gut metagenome | biome: gut microbiome; feature: rumen; material: CR-attached | host: Bos | place: Iran: Karaj | collected 2018-10 | reverse complement strand
TGGGGAAAAAATAAGTTTAGGGGGTTGTTGTTACTTTATATTATATATAAATATATATACATATATAATACATATATATAAATATATATACGCGCGCAGACTTTTTGATGAAAAAAAAAAAAGAAAAAAATTTTTTAAAAAACAATGAAGTCGCAAATAGCTGATAATCAAAGCTTAGAGCAAAACACTATAATCTTGAAATATTTTTTTTGTTTAGGATATTATTGGCCTTATGTCTTATATCGATTCATAAAGTATTGAATGTCAAGGCTTACGGTAAAATAGCGCAAGCCTATATGAAAGATATGGGCTTTTTGATTATAATATACTTGTAGTTATATCGATTCATAAAGTATTGAATGTCAAGGCTTGTCGCGTTTTGCGACAAGCCTATTTTTGATCTTCATTCAAGCCTTATGAGGTCATATGTCCTCAATTTGTACACGTAAAGTGCTGATAATCATTAATTGTTCCATTTTGGAAAAATTAAACCTGATAAGAGCCGAGACAAAATGTCAGACTTTCAAACATAATTAGGTGGCATAATTTTTGCAATTCGTGATGCTAAAATAACCCATCAGCTTGATGGGACAATATTACACACCACTAATAAAGAAATTTAATGAGCGAAGAAAGTAATAACCCACGCCTATGGTTAGTTACAGGCGTGAGATTTAGAGATGTAAAGGATTGTTTTCAGATGTATTTGGCCGAACTCAAAGCGGGTACGGTTATGCAGGTGTCTGCTGCCTTACGCGAAAATGGAGCATTCAAGAACCTCGGTGTATACACAGAATGGCGAGGAAACATTCTCAATGTCGGTGTCATTTCAGCCAAGATGCGCGATGAAGCAGCAACATATATGGACGATGAAGGCGAGATGGAAGTCAGAGTCGTTGAGGGTACAATTAGCGATAAAGACTTCTGGGTGGAACCCGTTGATAATGAACCCAAACGTCCGATGCCACAACCCATTGTACTGCCTGATCTGCCTTTCGACCCTAACCTGGTGCCTTTACGTACCGATGCCGAGATGAAACGCAGCACAGCCACACGCCTTTTGAAGAATGCTATAAAATTCTATGCTGACAACTATAAGCTGTGGTCTTTCTCCGTAAAGAATAGTCAAACACAGGAACTGGTGAAAAAGCTGAAGGAATATCCCAAATATTGCCTGCACTCACTTTGCAAGGAGGAGCACAATACGCTTCTCGATATAATTGGACAATTGAAGAAACTAACTGATGATATGACAGTTGCCCAAAACGAAATCAATGGCTTGAAAGATTTTGTATTCCAACTCAAGAATGAACTTGAGACAATCAAAGACGTTGAACGAGAATACAGCAAGAAGGAAGTTTGCGGACAAATCTATTTGAGCGAAATGAAGGAAATGGAAAAATATATTCGCACACCAGAAGGAATGCTCCCCACTTATTTCAAACAATTAGGAATTGAAAAAAACGAGGAATCCCTTTCAGTCGAAACTTATTCGTCGGAACTTGCCAAAATAAATCATTGGTTCGAGCAATTTATGACGACCTGGTATGTCCGCGCCAAGGATGATACCGAAAAACTTGCGCATATCATCGAAACCGAACACCTCTCACGCGTCGAACTCAATGGATACTATTGCTGCGAGATTCTTGCCAAGGAGTTGAAACAGAGGATCAAGGGTAAAAACATTGCAAATGATATGATGGTACAACAGACAGAAAAAGCTGGTGTGCTGTCATTGTCGTCGTTAACAAATAAAGAAAGTGACCCGACCGACGATGGGATTGACCCCGATCATATCATCTCAGTAAAATTTGATAAGCAAATGGTAATTAAGTCTATTTCAGAGTCACAACAAATTATAGACAAAACTCAAAGAAGATACGCATATCTGATGAAAGTGATGATTGACCATAAGGTTATCAATATACAAGAATCAGATCAATTGAAATTTGCCAAGTTTATTATAAGTTATTTAAAGGATGAAAAAGTAAATCTTGGTCATTTTAAAGAAACGATTTGCAAAGGCATTGCAAGATTGAAGAGTATCAACAATATACCCTCCGACCAAGTCCTCCCGTACTATTGGCTATGGGAAAAAGAATCCAAGGAAAAGAAGTTATGTATGGAAATCGGTGAGATATTTGAAAAGAACGGATTTTCGATGCCCAGAATATCTGATTAAGGTGTAATACAATCCGCGTATTCGATACGTTTCGATACGCGCCCGATACGTTTTGATACTTCTTGATACGCGACTCGCAAACACTTGATAAAAAGTGATTGCGGGTCGTTTTTTATTCGTAACTTTGCGGTGCAAAATCAAAATAAAGGCCTTTATTCGATATTGCAAAAGAGATAAATAATTAAATGTTTAATTAAAAAATCAAATTTATGCTATTAGATTTTTACAAATCCAGTAAGAGCAGCGGTCGCCGATCGGCCGAGCTCGACTACGAAGGACTGCAAAAGGTCCTCGAAGATCCACGCCTCAAGAAACAATGTGAGGCATACCGCAATGGTGACGTTGAAGCGAAGAAGGGTCTGCCCTGCATCGCTTATATGGGACGTTCGAAGACAGGTCAGCGCAAAGCCGACCTGATGGAACCGACCGGACTTGTGATGCTCGACATCGACCATTGTGAGAATCCGCGCGAATGTTTCGAACACGTCAAGCAGCATCTGGGCGACCTCCAACTTCTGGCTGCCCACATCACTCCAAGTGGAAAAGGTCTGCGACTGGTGTTCCGTAACCTTCCCGACTGCGACACCATCAGCGAAAACATCGCAACGATGGCTCGTCAACTCGATGTCGCTGCCTTTGGCGAAGTCGATACCTGCTGCAAGGACTTGAGCCGCATCTCGTTCCTTGTGCCAAAGGAGGATTGGCTGCTGCTGAGTGAGGAACTTTTTGCCGATGCTGAGGTCTATGTGAAAGAGGCAGGCGAAACAATCCCCGCCGAGGAGCAAGTTGGAGAACAGGAAACCGAACCAATGCCTGTTGAGGATTGCCACGACTACGATGGCTACCTCTACAACGGGCACCTGGTGAAGGACATCATTGCCGCGTACTGCCTTAAGCATTGGCCAAAGACCGGACAACCCGAAGTAGGCAAGCGCCATATGTTCTACAATCAGATGGTGGTCGATTTCCGCAACCTTGTGGACAATGACGCGAAGGTCCTGCACGCCCTGTTGCCTCGTTTCGGCAATTCAGCTGAGGAGACCTGGAGCCAATGCCGTTCGATCTGCAGCCGCAACACCAAGACACGCCATTCGAAGGAGTTCTATTTCTTCTTGAAAGACAATGGGTTCTATGAACCGAAGGATGCAGAAGAGATAGAGGTCGAAGAGGTAGAAGACCCCGATGCTGATACCAAAGCGCTAATCAAACGAATGCCCAAACTTCCTCCCGTCTTTCGCGAGTATGTCAACACAGCACCCGAGGCTTTCAAGATTCCAATGGTCTTTGCCCTTCTGCCCACCTTGGGTACGCTGACGAGTTACCTGAGTGCCATCTATGCCGATGGCGAACTGCAAACCACTTCGTTCATTTCAATCATCTATGCCCCACCTTCGAGCGGCAAGTCGTTCGTGAAGCGAGTGGTCGATAAGCTGCTTGCCGACATCAAGAAACGCGATATGGTGAGTGCCGCACGCGAGATGATCTATATGAATGAGGTGAACCGCAAGGGTTCGAACGAGAAGGCTCCCGAAGACCCGAAGGTGACGATGCGCAACATGCCACCAATCAACTCCCTGCCCGAACTTCTGAACAAGATGCGCAACAACCAGGGCTACCACATGTTCACCTACTGCGAAGAGATGGACACATGGAACAAGGGTTCGAAGTCGCAGGGTACGGACAAGAACGATATGTTCCGTATCGCCTGGAACAATGGTTCGTACGGACAGGCATACAAATCGACAGGCACCTTCAAGGGCGAGGTGAACCTCTACTGGAACGTGCTCATCACCGGAACTTTGAACCAGGTGTATCGCTACTTCAAGGACGTCGAGAACGGTCTCATCACCCGTTGTTCGTTCACCGACCTCGGCGACCAGCGATTTGCCGATATGCCTATCTTCAAGCGTCTCTCCGAGCGCGACATGCAGGTCATCGACCGATTCATGAAGCGCTGCGACGAGAACACCTACACGGCTCCTCTCGACTTCGACACCAACCGCCTCTACGACATCAAGGACGAGGACTTCGACCAGGAAGTACCATGGCGATATGAGTTCAAGCCGCGTCAATTGTTCGACCTGAACTGGATATTCCCCGACATTCAGAAGTGGCTCAAGGCACAGAACAAGTCAGCCAAGGAGGGTGTGGACAATGCTTGTGACTCATTCCGACGCCGATGTGCCGTGCGAGGGTTCCGACTTGCCCTGCTTTGCTATGCGCTTTATCCGAAGGTGGGCGAGCGCGAGAAGGAGGTCATCCGCAACTTCGTCCTCTGGTTCATGGACTGCGACCTCTACAACATGCTCAAACTCTGGGGATTCAAGTACAATCAGATGATGAACGAGAGCACGACTCCTAAAGTCACATCTCGCCTTAACAACTTCTTCGTCGAACTGCCCAACGAGTTCACCACGCAGGATCTTGTCAACATCATCAAAAAGCATAATCGAACCACCGAACCCTCACAAGCCATTCACCTTTGGAAGAAAGAGGGTCTTGTCGAGAAGGTAAGTCGCGGTCACTATCGGAAACTCCCGCTCCGAAAGGCGTAAAACAAAATCCATTAAAAAGAGTGGCATCCATTTCGGGTGTCACTCATTTTAGATTACATTCAACGAATTCAAAAGTGTATACCGATCACTTCTGTCTTTTACTCATTTCCTCAGAAGTAAAGAAAGAGGCAGTATTGTTCTCATGATTGTAAACGATATAGCCTTTGAGGAAGGTACTAAAAACTGATAGCTCCTTCACAGTCCCGCGATAGAGCAGGAAGTTGCAAATATCAGTCGGTGTAATGTATGGATTATTCCTCAAATGCGAATGAGTTAATGTCTCAGCGTCATTGGGTTGTGGCAAAAACGAACGATGGTATCTTCTAAACGCAGTGATATTGCAATCGTTGTCAAAGTCAAAACTGAAATCATTGCCGAAAGGAATAATGCCTGCACGATTCAAACCTTGCAACATATACATGCGGGTGGTATTGGCATCGATGCGGATGAAGTCGAAGTTGGGGTTACCATAGTCAGGGTTGTAACGGAGGCTGTCGCCATATTGTTGAAAGGCATTATTGAGCATAAGTCTTTTCTTTTCAATCAATGTTATTTCATTCTCCGAAATGGGACGCTTTTCGTAGGAGATGGTCTGCCTTTTGCTATTCTTGTCATATCGGAATTCGAAAATACAATTATTCACTTCTTTGTCGGTGAAAACGACACTCCACGAATCGGCCGTGGGTTGCCAAACTATATTGCGCCCAATTTGATCAATACTGTAATGAGCCAAAATGGAGTCGGTCGCTACCCAATTGACATACTCAGCCAGGAACAGGTTATATCCTTCGGCACAGATACTGTCGAGAACGTCGGCAATCGCCCCAGATTCCTGAGCCGACTCATTTCTCGAAGTCTGATTGTCATTCGAGAATGATGACATACCGAGAATTATGACCATGGACAAGACCAGTGATTTGATGGTAGTATAAGATTTCATAATATTATTTTTGTATGGTTTAACGAGGCAAAGATATAAAAATATGCAGAACAAACAAAATTTTGGATAGTATTTTTCAAAATAATTCAAGATTTTGTTGAAACCGAATGTGAACTATCTCTTCCGCTTTCTATTTTCTAATAAAAAATATCAGGTATGACCGTAGCCATACCTGATTGAATTATAGATGTTAGATAATTACTTGATCATCACGCGACGACCCTGGTGCAGATAGATGCCACGAGCGGTGGGCTTTTCGTCGAGGCGACGGCCATCGAGGGTGTACCAGTAGTCGATAAGCTCATTCGAAGGAGCGAAGATTGTCTGGATGCCCTGCGGATCATCGTTGAAGTCGATATTGATGGCACGGATATTCTTCGCACCACTACCATCGCCTGCAGTAATGCCATTCAGCTGGAAGTAGGCGTGATAGGGATTGATGATGATATGGCTACCCTCGGCGGGATAATATAGCGTGTTGTTAGCGCCAAGGTAAAGAACGGTATGGTCACCACCCGTAAGCTCGATTTCAGTGAACTTGCCAATGTAATCAACGTAATCGGTCACGGCAGGATGCTCTTCTTCATCTTTGAGGACAACGTCCTTGAAGGTCGGGTCATAATCCTTATCTTCTTTGTCGACATTCCACTTCATGATGTAAGGTACACCAGCTTTGAGAGAAGTAAGTTTTCCGCTTGTAAACGTCAGCGACAAAGCGCCATCTTTGAAATCTGAACTTTCGAGCGTCTTGACAATAGCACCAGCGAGAGGAGTTTCTTCTATGTCGGCGACGTCGAATGGCAGGCAGATGGTGTTCCAGGAATTGTCCTTCCAGAAGGTGGTGCCGGCAAGCGTGAAGTCGGTGGTGGAATAGACGCCCGAGAGTGAGAAGATGGCTGGATTATAATTCGAATTATTCGTGAAACTTACACTGCTTACTTCCTTCGTGGCATCGGTGGTGATGGCAAGTTCGAAAATGCTGAAATGATTTTTGGTGGATATTTCGCCACTATTAATATTCAATCGACCAAGATTGGTGATAACAACAGTTGCTCCTGACGATTTACCCCAATCGGGCATAACGAAGGTAGCAGTTGTTGTAGATCCATCCTTATAGTTGACAGTAACACCAACATTGCTTAAATAATCACCATTGTCACTACTTGTTCCGGTCACATAGAGTTTCTGAAATCTGGCAGGATTCTTGAGGGTGAGTGTACCACCGCTTGCCAAGCCATTCTTCATTACAAGTGCATTGTTGCCTGCTACATTGATACGGTATTGTGCATTTTCACTTGAGTAGAGACCGCCATTATCGCAAACGGCGCCATTCGAGCTAACAGAAGTAGTGTAATATACCCAATGAGCATTATCGATGCCTGCATCATCACCCGTAGTGACAGTACCATTGATATTGTCTTTGTCTTCGCAGATGACGTCCATATTGTAGCCATCGGCGATAGCAAGAGGCACAGCAGGGCCTGTTGTCGTGGGATCGTCAGGATCGTCGGGTGTTCCTACAAGCAGTTCAATATTTGTATCCATCCATTTAAGGCGCTCTTGGGTGAAAGACACGACTTTGGAGATTTCGCTTTTCCAATTGGTGAAGTTATTATTCCATTGTTTGTTGGGGTCTCTCCATGCGTCCTTATCTCGATTGGCAGCTCCTAGATCAAGAAGAGCCTGAAGTGAATCGCAGATTGCTTGAACTCTTGCATTGGAATAACTCTTTTGACGACGCACGGCATAACGCGCCTTGAACTGGTCGATAAAGGCATTATCGTTCATAAGCTTGTACCAGTAGAATGGGATAAGCTGGGCATCATCGCTATTGTAATCATCCATGATGTCGTTCGCCGTATAGCGCCAGGCGGCTCGGCTCGGCTCGTAGTAGGAGCCGAAACTGTGGCCGTAGGCGATATTGAAGTCCCAAAGTGCGATCTTCCATCGGTCGTTATTACCGATAGTTTGAGCACGCGTTTTGCTGTACTTCCACATCGGTGTACTGAGGCGGTAGGCATCGATGTTGTTGCTTACCTCCTGGGCAATCTCGTAATCGATGAATGAAGTGATATCGATGTAGTTGCCGTAGCGTTTCTTGTAATCGCTTGCGGCGAAGGAATCCTCCATGTCGGCAATTGCCTTATCGACAGCGACCTTAGCTTCGGGACCAAGTTCACCTTCGGCGAAATCCTCATACTCGGGGTCCTTATACTGATAAATGACATATTTGTCGGAAATTACCTCGCCATTGGTCCATACGGGATGATGCTTTGAGGTATAGTAAAGCTTATTTCCACTATCGTCAGTTTCAGGACGATCTATCTCGACATGGAAGTCGCCCGTGGTGTCAACATTTCCATCTTCATCCTTGACTTTACCATAGTCCTTCAAATTGAGACGACTATTACCCTTTGTGGCACGTTCGCTGAGGATATATACTCCATAATAAGTGCCATTGAAGACAAGCTCACAATAACGCATCTGAGGGGCAAAGGTTGAGCCACCTTGAGCCATCACCATAGTGAGGATGTCGCGCACATAGCTTTGATCCTGCCATGGAGCAAGGAGTGCCCAGTCGTTGTCTTCGCCCATACCAAGAAGACTCACTTTCTGTTTTTTTCCATCAATCGGATCGGTTTGACCTTCCTGGAGTGTCTTCAGGGAAATAGGTTTCTTACTCTGCTCATAGTCACCTCCGAAAGAAGTGTTGCCGCGCCATCTGAGCGCGACTGGAAGGTCGCATTCGATATTCTGATCGGGATGTTGATTCAGATCGACATAGTTAGTCTTAGGATTGCCATTCTCATCCACATTATTGATTACAACCATGTGGCCCAAAACGCGATAGTCGCGATTCAGCTGATTAGAGGTTGTAATAATCACAATCGGCAGATTCGACTCGGTGAAAGAAATGGTATTAAAAGGAGGATAGTTATTACGGGGAAGATCATAATTCTGCCCATAACCCTGAGCGAATAGCGTCGGTGCCGCAATCAGCATCGTAGCGAGAAGACAAGTAAAAAATTTTTTCATTGTAGTATATTAAGATTAGTAAATTGTCAAAACTCTTAAAATCAAGTGGAGGTAAACAACAACCACTTAATAGCAAAAATCGGTGCAAATATACATTTATTTATAAAAACATCCAAATTTTCGTCCATAATTTTTGAAATTAGGTATATATTTTTCGACTTATTGTAATTTTATAATTAAAATTATTCTATAAAATGAATTCCTGAATTGGTCGGTTTTCTAATTTGAAATAAAATTTCAGAAATACAAGGAACTGTCTACATTACCAACCTGTGAGCTTTGTTAAATCAAATGATATTTATTATAACAACTAAACAAAAAATAATCTATTTTACGACAAAAACCACCTAAAACGGATTATTTCTATTTAAATAATGTAAATTTTTCGACCTTGATTTTGCCATATCGGAAATTATCCGTATTTTTGTCCCCAAATGAACACACTTTTTTAACTTATTCTTATTAAATCATGAAGAAAACTTTACTTCTTACGATTGCTGCAGTAGCCCTGATGAGCGCTACTGAGGCTAATGCTGAGTTCAGGAAGTGGGACTTCACCAAGTGGAGCACCGCTACCATCAACAACCTCCAGGCAGGCGCCTTCGCCAACGCCAACTCCATCACCCCCGAATCGGGATGGTCGGACGTGGAGAAGACTTCGGCCACCGCTCCTACCGAACTCTCGGCTGGCAACTGCTTCTGGGAGAGCACCGCACAGGGCAACGCTGCAGGTGTGACCTTGACCGCCAACGGTGAGACCATCGCCGAGCTCGAAGGCCTGCTCTACACCAACACCGCTGCTCGTTCGCTCGCCATCGCCCTCAACTACCAGGGTCCATTGAGCGACGGATTCGGCCCCTACAACGGCCCCAGCTACCTCTGGTTGGGCAGCAAGACGAAGAACTACTTCGTAATCCAGAATGTGGCCGTCGGCGAGAAGATCTACATCGGCGTCGAGAGCCACAAGTCGACCGAGGCACGTGGCGTGGAACTCTACGTCTATACTTCGAACAACGCCCTTGGCACCAAGATCCTGGGCGAGGACGGCGCTGAGGCTCCTGCTGCTCCTATCGACTACACCGACCAGGTATGGCAGGTGCAGGAAGGCCTTGAGGATACCCCCAACGAGGACGGCACCTACAACATCGTGATCCGCAACACCAACGGCTGCCACCTCTACTACATCCAGGTGGGCGAAGACCAGGGTTCGAACATGGAGGACATGAATATTGCTTACCTCTACGACAGCTCCTACAATGGCTATAAGGTTGACGGCACACCCGCAGGTTATGCTGCCGACGGCGGCCTTGATATGGATCCCGTCTATATCACCCTGATGGATTACAACGTAACCGCCATCGACTACAACAGCGAAGAAGTAAAGGCCATGACCAGCGCCGAGCTCAACGACTCACTGCTCAACTTCGACGTTGTAGTAGCAAGTGAGGCTGTTTCGAGCGGCAACACTTATGCCAAGGGTCTCGTGGACATCATCAACAAGGTGCCTCTGCTCAACCTCAAGGCGTTCATGTAC
>JAEEGG010029492.1_pt1 | contig 10249 bp, 3 predicted proteins | sample 9134161 | NCBI WGS metagenome assembly JAEEGG01 (sample SAMN16246543, study PRJNA631951) | gut metagenome | biome: gut microbiome; feature: rumen; material: CR-attached | host: Bos | place: Iran: Karaj | collected 2018-10 | reverse complement strand
GAGAGAATAAAAATTCATGGGACTTCACAACTACTGAGGCTATTGACTTGTCGAATATATCAGAAGGAAGTGACTGGACGGAAAATAGTACAGTTTACGATAATAATGAGATTACGACCTCCTCGTCATTAACTGCAAATAACATTCCCTTGCTGCTGACCGACGGATTATCATTCAAGGGTTATGTATCTGTAGTGCCAAATAATTATCTACGACTAAGAAATTCCGGAACAACACTGACAATACCCAATGTAGCTGCAAATAAATATGTAAAGATAACTTTTAGCTCTACTAATACGAATGATGTACGAGGATTCTCTGTAACTTCAGGTGGTACTGGAAGTTATACGACTATTGTGCAAAAAACTGTCTATATCCCTGTCCAGAATGCTGGAGACTTTACTATTTCAAGTATAGAGGGCTTTAACATATACAATATTGCCATTGTTGACGAGATTCCCCATGAGAGCATGTTTACAATGACAACTCCAGCCTCAACAACTGGCGTGAGCACAAGTACGGACATTGTGCTCACCGCAGACAGAGCAGTTGAAGTTGTTGGTGGAGGTAATACGGTTGATCTTACTGTTAACGGAACGACTGTACCATTCACGTTCGACCCAGCAAATAATACTCTGACATGCACGAATGCAGCACTCGTTTCTGCTGGAATAACTCTTGCAAACGAGACATCCTACACCATTGCCCTACCTGTAGGTGTCATTCATGTGGATGGCGGTGCTATGAATAGTGCACAGAACTTTGCATTTGTAACAGCTGCTCAAGAAACAGGGTTGACACCAGAGTACAACCGTACGTGGACGTTCGATGAGTTTGAGACAAGTGCAATCAATTCAACTATCATTGAAAACAACATGGAACTGGTGGGTACTTCCTCGAAGGACATGTCTATTAATGGTAGTACCAAGACATACAATGACGTGACATATACAAGCAGGTTACAGTTCAAAGGTGCTGGTGATTCTGAAGGCCGTTACATCCATTTCAAGGTTGTTGCCGGATCTACGGTATCAGTTTGGGGTGTATCTTCTAACTCAAGCGAATCACGTACTATCAATATCTCAACGGGCGCTACATTCAGTTCCACACCAGTAGCATCTAAATCTATTGGTTCTACAATGGATGTACTTGAATACACTTCAACTGAAGCAGCAGACATCTATATCTATGCTAACGGTGGATTTAATATTTATGGTGTGAAAGTAGAGTCTAATTTACCTGGACTTACTCGTTTCAGCCCAAAGGGTAACCAATATACCACGCTAAACAAGGTTGGAAGGACTCAATGGCCAGAGTATTACGTACTTTATGCCCCCACAGAAGCTAACATTCAAGCAGGAGAGCTCACGATCACTTCATCGGACCCCACCGTTCTGGACGTTAGTCAAGTAAGTTACAATCTTACTTCTGGACAAATTGGCATTAACAATATGAAGATGGGAGAAGGTGGCACAGCTACCATTACCTTGCAATTCAATGGTAATAGTAGTTACACCCCCACTTCTACTGACTTCACCCTGACCGTTGACGCAGCAGGCCAGTTCCGCGTCCAAGTAGCTGACCAGCAAATTCAGCGGGGCCAGCGTACTGTAGTAACGCCAGTAATTACGGACAAGAATGGTCATCAGCTCGGCATCCGGGATAATGGAAATGGAAACTATAGTACATTCATACTTAGTGAGGATGATGACACACCTGACTATACCCAATACTTTGACTTTACATATAGTGTTGGTGAGGGTACTGGTACGAACTATAATTACATTAATATTGACGGTAGCGGAAATGTAACTACAAAAACTGGTGAAAACTATGCAGAAGTTGGAGACACTCGCGTCGTTAATGTTACCGGTACCATTAAGAGCGGATATGAATCTTTGTTTACCAATGGTTCTATTTCCGGTTCCGGAACAATGACGATTGTAGCTGCAGCTGTAAAATTGGAGGTTGATTTCTTCTTCGATGCCGCTTGTACAGATTTTCATAAGATTAGGAATAATGTTGATAACCGCGTAGATGGCAGTACTGGTATCTTTGGAGATGACGGAACATTCCCGGATGGTTTCCCCAATGGCAGAATGATTTATGTAAAGCCTACAAATGCAGGCGATGAAATTTGGTTCTCTTATGCTAAGAATGCTACTGCTGCCAATTTGACCAGTGAGCACAAAATTGATAAGAAAAAGAACATCTTCCAATATCGCCGTGGTATTCCTATCTACATTGATGAAACGGTCAATGAGGGTGACTACATTTTTGTGAATGCCGTAGCCATGTATAAAAATGAAAGTGGCAACTGGCAGCTACGCGGTGGTGTTGCTAAGATGAAGTTCTTAATTGTTGACCACGCCCGACCTGACCATCCAACCTACGACCCAGTATCACCTGATACAGAAGCTTCGCTAAACAAGGATAACCGTAAGATTATGAATACCTCCCAGAACGTGGTGGCTTACGGTGAGGGTGCCTCAAAAACTACTACAGGTAATGGAAACCTTGTCTATGGTAAATTCTCTACCAGCAGCGTATATTCTACTTTCCAGCTTATCAACGAAGAGACAGTATCAAGCGGTATCAATAGTGTCCCTGTGGTATCAACAGAAGTGAACAAGCGTCGTTTTACTGCCGTACAAATTCGTAAGGAGGCAGAAGGCGAAGAGTATATTAGTACCCAGACTTATACAGAATACTATTACCTCTACGATACTCGTCTGGCACTTAATCCGTCAGGTAATCAATATATCAATGTTAACACATCAACAACCGCCCCAACCTCAACCGTGAAATGGTACAATAAGGTTACACCAGGTTGGCAGGATGTTGAAACCAAGACCGTTACATACAGCATTGTAGAACGAAATGGTGCTTCCGATGCCAGCATTAGTGAAAGTACTGGTACCGTAACGGCAGGCTCAAATACTGGTTGGGTTCGCGTGAAAGCTTCTTATGCTGGCAGTTATCCTGATGGTGAGAATCATGGTGGTAATGACAAAGACGGTGAACCTCAATACAATAGCCAGTTAGCTCCATCAGAAGCATACTTCTATGTATATATCTCTGACCCCTCACAAGAGGAACCTGAGATAACGCCGCCATCACGTAAATTTACTTCCACACAGACCTACAAGATTAAGGCACCAACTAACTGGGATGTTCACTACACCATTGATGGCACAGAGCCATCAGCAACAAATGGAACCTACCTAAAACACGGAACAACTGTTGAGGCTGTAGCAACTGGAACAACCACAGTCAAGGCAATCGCTTACAATCCTGATGCGACTACAAATACAAGCCGTGTGGTTTCGGAAACCTATACCAAGGTTGACCCACTGCCTGACCCCATCTTTAATCCTGATGGAGTACCCACTCCTTGGTATTACAATACCAATTCGCTGACTGTACAGATTGCCTGTGCTTACGCAGGATCTGTAATCTACTATACAGTTGACGGTTCTACCCCCGAGATTGATGCTGACGGAACCTTTAAATACTCTGGTCTGGAGAAGGTCATCATTTCTGGTAACAAGGCCATCAAGGCGATTGCTTACGATCCAGAAAATGACATCTTCAGCCATGTGGTGACCAGTAACTACATCTACTCCACCGAGATGGCAATGCCTTACTTCCAGATTTCTGCTGATGGAACAACGTGGACTGGAGAATATAAGAATGGCGAGAGTGTGAATATTACTCCCACAACACAGATTCACATCGTTGACCCCAACTCTGTTGCTGGAACTCTCTATTACACGCTGAATGGCGACACACCTTCAGCCGACGACCCGAATGTGATGTCTTCAACTACCACTCCATCCAGCCCGTTCACACTGGCTAAGACAACAACAGGTAAGGCCATTACCATACTCGACGAGGCAAGTAGTCAGGTGGCTACGGCAACGTTTGTCATCGATGCATCAACCTACGCAGTCTGGGAAGCTGTGGAGGAAACCACTCCTGGCGGTAAGTTGATGGTATCCGATGGTCTGGTTATCTCAACCAACAAAGATTTGAAGGTTTCTAATTCTGCCGGTGGTAAAGTCAACTTGAACTCAATTGACAAGGGGAACGGCGGAAACGCAACCTATTTGTTTGCACGTCCTGACATCACAGCTACCTTCGGTGGTTTCGACAATCAGGACTGGACCTACATGACACTGGCTGATGATGCCATTGGTTCACCCATTGACAATGTTGGTGCATACACCATCAAGAACAATGTGAACAACTCCAAGGATGAACTGAACAATAACTACAACCACGTTTATTCTTACAAAAAAGATCCTACAACGGCTAATGGAACAGGCAACGAAATCACGCTACACGAGAAGACATTTAAGTTGCCTACCAAAGGAGCCTATGTACAGTTTGAACCAGAAAAGGACGGTGACCTCACCATTTGGGTACTCCAGCAAGGAGCACTTCTCTACGAGGAAGACAAATGGTTTGTACCTAATGTGCTCCGTCTGCGTCCCGTATATCTGATTGACGAACAGGGCAACAGTATCCAGGTGAAGAAGGTGAATGGTGTTGACCAGATGTGGAGTTCTGCCCACCTAAGTTCAAACTGGACAAAGATACAAGAGACGGCTGCAACCAACACTTGGAAGGACTCCAAATATGACGCCACTAAAAAGGATATGGATACCAGCGATGCTTACTGCCAGTGGATACGTCGCAGCGACGGAGAAATATTCCAAACAAAGCCAAGCGACTATTCCGATGCAACATATAAGAAGATTGCCAACAAGGGACCAAATGCCACCGAGACTGCTGACATATACAATATGTATAATACGCACCTCGTAAACAACGGAATAGGCATTGGTGACCTGCTGAAACCATTTGCTATTCATACCGGAACCCCTATAAGTCTCAATGCCAGCTCGTTCATTGAAGACAGCAACGACGGCACGGGCTATGTACTGCCAACTGGTGGTTATGCTAAATATGTATTCCCTGTGAAAGCAGGTAAGACCTACTACTTCACAGCACAAGCAACGAAGATTGGTATCCGCGGATTCCAGTTCGTGCCGACAGAGAAGACGAATACGGTTGTGAATATCACCGACACTTCTGACAAGTACTTAGTTGGTGGAGCAGAGAAGACTCCTTCAGAGGCAGTAACAGCCGTAGGTAATGAACCTGTCAACGTAACATTGAACCGTACAACCGCTTTTGAAGCAGGAAAGTGGACTGGTCTCGTGTTACCGTTCAGCGTCAGCACCACACAGGTGGAGAAAGTGTTTGGAGCAGGGACAACCATTGCCCACTTCAATAACGTTACGAAAGAAGGCATTGACTATACGCTGCACATGAGAAAGCACCTGCACCAGATGATTGTTGCCGGTACGCCAATCATCATCAAGCCGGGAACAGATTTCACAACAACAAAATCTGTCACCTTCAATGGCGTTCACCTGGAAGCATCGGAAGTGGAAACAATAACAGACCCGGTATTCTCTATGGTAGGTACGCTAACTAAACAGGACGGTGCTCTGCATCAATACGACTATTTCGTTTCTACCGAAGGTAAGTTCAGACGCTGGACTGGCAACGACACAGCCATGAAGGGTACCCAGGCATGGCTTCGTCCTGCCATTACAGGTGCCAATGCGCCAAAGCTCTCTATAACGCTGTTTGATGACGATGCCGACGAGACGACAGGAATCATTAACATAGACTTTGAGGACATGAACGGCAACAGCATACAGTATGCCAAGGACGTGTATAACCTGAAGGGTGAGAAAGTAAGTGATGGCTCGCTCAACGGACTGCCCAAGGGTGTCTATATCGTAAATGGGAAAAAGACTGTTGTAGAATAAGAAGTGGAACCATCAAGAAATAAGCGATATGAAAAAGAAATTATATATTAAGCCTGAGTGCGTATGCTCTATCATCGGAATGGCCACTCTTCTCGCAGGTTCAGTGAATGGTACATTAGAAAATCATACTGGCGAGTATATTGAAGATGTTGACGTAGATGATGATACTAATGATTCAAGTTTAATTCCATAAAGGAAACGATCCCCTCTTTGGCCGGAAGTTGCAGCAATGCGCTTCCGGCCATTTTGTTTTTATGACGTTTTTTTTATTTTTTGCAAACACCTACCTTAAAACCTTGTAACTTTCTTAAATACAGATAATTAACCATTCAAACACCTACCTTAACACTTACCTAAGACCTACCCCAACACCTACCTGTGTGATTCGCTGTGTGATTCGCTGAATTTGGTTGTCACTTTTATGGCTTACGACTAGAAGCAGTTGACGGGTTAATCAGCTTTTGGTGGGGTGTTGGTGTCAGGTTAGGTGTTGAGGTAGGTGTTAGGTACCTCATAGGTACCTGTTGTCCCATCACCTACCTCCTCGAAAACCCTTTGTACATCGAGGTTTCAGCCCTGTTGAGGTAGGTGTTGCCCTATTTTGAAGATGACAGTATTTTGGACGACCCTAACTATAGGTTTGAGTAAGGGAAACCTATAGTTTGAGTAAGGAAAACCACTACTTGCTGCAGCACTTTTCCCGCTATGGGAAACCAGCTGCATGTGCCGCCTCAACCTCCTTGAAACGCCGCCTACATTTCCTCAAAACGCCGCCTACATTTCCTTAAAACGCCGAGTTCACGACATTGAAACGCCACCAATCACGGGACAGACTAAATGCCCAGTGTGCGGGCGTAACGGTACACACACTGATGAACTGGTGCAGGCCACACCAAAATTAGTGGACACTAATGGATATGTTAATAATGTAATCATTCTGCATCGTCCGTCAGACACGGAATCCCTTGAGACCCTGGTACAGGTCGATGGCATCGCGGTCGTTCAGGCTGCTGAGGAAGTCGATGACCATGCGAATGCGGTTGTAGTACTTGTTGGGATAGTTCTCCAGCAACTCGTAGTTCTGGAGAAAATTGACGGAGATGATGTTGTAGAGATGGGAGGCCAGTGTGTTGCTTGTGGCATTGAAGTCGCTGCTTTCGCACCCTCGCATGAAGATGGTCAGCAAGCCATGCATGACCTCCCACCCTGCCAGTTCCTTCTTCACCTTGTTCTTGTTCTGGTACATCAGCAGGAGGACGTGACGGAAGGCGGCGTAGATGTCGGCCGCGGTGGAGCGTTCTATGAGCTCTTGTTGCAGGCGGCCCTGCATGATTTCGTCGTAGTGCTGGCGGAAACTGGTAATGACGGCTATCATCATCTCACGCTGCAGATAGGTTCCGATGTTCTGCGTCACCAGGGCGTTCTTCAGTTTGCCTTCTCCCATGAAACGGGCATTGATGGCATCGAACTGCGCCATGACGCGGTCGTGGTTGACGGTCAGCAGTTGGTCGAAAATGTCGTATATCTGACTGATCTTGATGGCTCCTATCTTCACCCCGTCGTCCATGTCGGATGCCAGGTAGGATATGTCGTCAGCTGCTTCCAGGAGATAGACCACAGGACTGCGGCGGTGGTCAAGCTGCAGGTAGTCGTTGATGGCCTCGTAGCGGTCGGCCTCGCTGACATAGTAGCCGAACTTCTTGCGGCTGATATCGGCAGACGTGATGCCGAGGTTGCCTGTGAGGGAGCTGCAGGGGTACTTGAGGAGCGCGGCCAGCACGGAGTAAGAGAGGTTGAAGCTGGACTGGTCTCCGAAGTAATGCAGTTTGGTGAGGATGCGGAACGTCTGCACATTGCCGTCGAAATGCTCCAGGTCGGCACGTTCCGCAGCGTTCAGACCGTGGTCGTCGCTACGCAGATAATGGCGGAAAAAGTCCTTCACGGCTTCCTCGCCGAAGTGGCCGAAGGGCGGATTGCCAAGGTCGTGGACGAGTCCTGAGACGCGCAGCAGCGAACTGAGCCATCCGTGCTTGTCTTCGGGCATGTCGCCGCACTCAATCAAGAGCCGTTCGACGTTCTGACCGATGAGTGCAGCGATGTGGGACACCTCCAGCGAGTGTGTGAGCCGTGTACGGATATAGGTGCTGCGTTCCAGGGGGAATATCTGCGTCTTGTTCTGCAGACGGCGTACGGGAGCGCTCATGATGAGCCGACCATAATCAATCTCAAACGGATTATGGCCATAGGGGTCGATGGTCGGCCCTATGGCGCTGTGGCGCTTGTCGGACAGCAGCAGGTCCCATTTGTCCTTGTAGCGATTGGTACTCATGACAGGGATATTATTCGAGGGGAATATCCGGGTGCTGAACTGCCAGGGGCAGGTCTTTCTGCGAGAGGTAGAACATGTAGAGAATGCAGGTCTTGGAACCGCGATTCTCACCATGATGGATGGTGTTGACCATTTCCACTACGGCCTCTCCCTCGTGTACCACTTTCTCCTTACCGTCCTGGCCGATGATGGTGAGTTCGCCCTGTACGAGTACGCCGTAGTTCATGACGGGATGATGGTGCCATCCTAACTTCTGACCGGCAGGAAATTCATACTTCACGGCAACCAGCTCGGGGCGTCCCTGGAAATAGTCGGGCAACTCGACGCCGTCCCAGCTCTGGCTGGTGCGGATGAGTTCCTTGCTGGTTACGCTTCCCGACGTGGGGTTGTCGGCATGTGACTTTTCGCAGAATATGAGTGCGGTGATTCCGCAGACGAGGACGGCTCCTATGAGCGTCCATTTGAGAACTTTTTTCATTGTTGTGCTTTTTTTTTGAGTTATGTTATTTACAGTTTAATTCCGACGCTGACCATGAACCAGCGGCTCTGCTGAGGGATGACATTGGTGTTCATGCCGCTACGGTAGAAGACAGTGTCGAGAAGATTATGCACGTTGATGCCCAAGGACACCGGACCTATGGTGTAGTCGCCGCCAATGCTGAGGATGGTACGAGCCGGCATTGACTTGTTGAGTGTGGTCTGGCTGGCATATTCGAGGGCTGCCTGGAAGGCTTCCTGCGCCTCGGTCTCCATGCCCCGTTCCTCGTAGTAGAGTGCCTGCTGATAGCTGACGATGGTCTTGACATACTTGACGATGTTGACGTTATAGGTTGTCTGACGTCCCTCGAAGCGCAGGTTGCCGTGCAGCTTCAGACGGGGTGTCGCCTGCCATCCGAGCACGAGGTTCGACATGATGGCGGGTGTGTTGTTGTTGGCGTCAATGTCAGGAGAATAATAGGGTACGAACTGCTCGGGGATGACGATGTCCATGAGGTTTGACTTGAAGGTGTGGGTCCAGGTCAGGTTCCAGTCGGCAGTAAACTTCGGCTGGTGGTAGCTGGCCATCAGCTCGAGGCCGAGCGTCTTGTTCTTACTGGAGTTGCTGTAGTCGAGAATGCTGGTCATAATCAAGTCGGAAGCTCGGTTGTAGAAACCATTGAGCTCGAAGTTCAGTCCCTTGACCCAGTTGGTGCCTGCAAAGGAGAGCTGGAAGGAATGGACGCGTTCGGGCGACAGGCTGATGGGCTCCACGAGGGGGTCGGCACTCATCTTGGCAGCAATAACATTAGCCTTACGGTAGATGTAAGGCGCATCGACGAACGACTTGGAATAGCTCAGTTTGACGTTCCACTTGGGCTGCAGCAGAATGAGGGCGACACGCGGGGAAAGCTCGCGGACGTTGCTGTCGTCGTAGCGTTTCTTATAGTCGTAGCGCACTCCGGCATTCATAATCAGCGAGAAATGGCGGGAGAAAAGTGGGAAGTCCCACTGATGCTTCAGCTGAAGATAAGCATCGACACTTCGCTCGTCGCCCTTGCCGAGTTCGTGAAGCTCGGGACTCTCCGGGAAGGTACGCTCAAAGTCGTAGCCTATCTGATAGCGCATGTCGTCAAGCAGGAAACGGTCGAATTCGGCACCGAAGCCGATGTTGCCCTTGTGACTGTTGCCCAGCTGGTAGCCGTAGGTGCCCTTCATTTGGAAACCATAGTCCTGCTCTTGACCGTTGACGTAGCGGGTGATGCCGCCGTAGTTGGAGAGCACGTCGAGCATTTCCGGAGGCATAGGGAGCATGATGCTCAACATGGGTAACGGGTCGTCGGAAAGCACCTGGTAGCGGGTGAGGTCGGACTTGTCGTAAGTAGCTGCCAGTTTCAGGTCGAGCTTGTTTTGTCCGAGGTTGATTGTGGGGAACTGATAGCTGAGGTCGGCATGGTGCGAATAGACGCTGAAGCAGGGGCCCAGACCATTGAAGGTGCGGTAGCGGTCGTAGTCGTAGGAGAGAGCCAGCGTGGTCATGGTGAAGGGGGATATGACCTGAGAGTAATGGGTGTCGTACATGAACCTGACACCCTTG
>JAEEGG010029490.1_pt1 | contig 10250 bp, 5 predicted proteins | sample 9134161 | NCBI WGS metagenome assembly JAEEGG01 (sample SAMN16246543, study PRJNA631951) | gut metagenome | biome: gut microbiome; feature: rumen; material: CR-attached | host: Bos | place: Iran: Karaj | collected 2018-10 | reverse complement strand
CGGCCGCTGTTTACGGCACTGCGATAGACGGAGGCATCCTTGTAGCCGGGCTTCCAGGTGTCACGTACCGTGCCGTTCGTCTTGACGCTGATGGTGGCCTTCTCACTGGCACAGCCTGCCAGCGATGCCGTCAGGTACACACGTCCGGCAGGTCGCTCGTCGAGGTTGAACTTGACGGTCCACGTGCCATCCTTCGTCTGGGCGTAGTACCAGTTGTCTCTCTCGTTGCTCTCGCCGATGGTGTAGGTCAGCGTGGCGGGAACCAGTTCCCACAGACCGTACTGGCGGAGGGTGTCGCTGTAGTGGAACTCGCTGCTGCGGCGGTCGTTCTGGCCTATCATCCACAGCATCTGAGTATATTTCTTCGGTGTCCAGTCGATGGTACCCAGGTCGTTGTCGCCCACGTTGACGGTGATGTCGTCCTGCTCCAGCATGTCGGTCACCTCGCCGGCCTTGGCGTAGGCAAAGAGGTTATACTCGCCGGGGCGTACGTTTTTAATCTCGAAGTCGCCGTCGGAATCGGTCAGCGTCCAGAACTGGTAGCCGTGCATCATCGCGATGGGGTCTTTGCCCTTCTCCTGGGCAAGCACGATGCGCACGCTGTCGTTGCGCTGGCCGGTGGTGACGTTAAGGTGTCCCCTGACGGTACCTCGCTCACGGGGGTACAGGTCGTTCTCAAACCACTGGAAGGGCCAGGCTTTTGACTCCTGTGTGGCGCGGTTGCGAGCCGACTGCACGGGGTTCTTGCTATAGCAGGGGAAGATAAGGATCGGTCCGTAAAGCCGCGTCTCGCCCTCGTTGAGCACCAGAGCCTCGCCGCCGAAGTGCTCGCCCTGCAGCATCTGGATGGTGATGGGCGACTTGCTGCCGGCGTGTACCGTCAGCTCCTGTCGCTCGCAGCCGCCATTGATCCACTCGTAGCTGACGGGGATGTTGAAGAGACCGTAATAGTTGTTGCTCTTGCCATAGAGACCGTGCAGGGTGTCGCGCTCGATGTAGTTGGCCCAGTTGTACTTGGTGTATATGCTGCCGTCAGACAGACGGTAGGTGGCATCCTGTATCTCGTCCTTCTCAGCCTCGGCCATCTCCTCGTTCGAGGGGATGCGTCCATTCATGCGGTAGTCCACGTAGCCGTTGAGCATGCTGCCGTCTACACGGCTGCAGACGCGTATCTCCTTGACGGGTTCGCTGGCCGATGTGGCGGTACCCGTAGCAATGACGTAGGTGTAGAGGCCAGGGTAGCCTTTGCGCATGATGAAGCCCTGGTCGAAATGGGTGTTACCAGTGGCTCCCGTGTAGAGCACCTCACAGTAGTCGGCACTCTGCTTGACGACGGTGACCTTTGTCGGACTCAGCCCTTGGTTGCCGCTGGCCGTGGTGAAGTCGAAGTAGATGCCATTGCTGGAGAGCAGTTCCGTACCTTTGCGCTGCATGGAGCTGACACGCCCGGCACTGTTGATGGTGATGCTCCACGTGCCGTCACTCATCTTGGTGGTCAAGCCGTTGACCGTCATCGTCACATCGCCCGTGTCAGCCATCATGACTGTGGCAACGAGCATGGCACACATAAGGGTAAAGATTCTTTTCATATCCTAAATAGTTTGATTTGTTTTTGTTCCGTTTGCACTTGCAAAGGTACGCTTTATTTCCAACATCACCAAACAATTATCGGTTTTTATCACAATCGCGTACAACAATGATGGGAAACCAGGATTTACCGTCCTCGTTTCCCATCATTTGTTACGATGTGAAATATGTTACTTCACAACTTTGAGCGACGCTCAACGTTGTTTACGCTCGTCAATGAAAGCGAGCTTTCACTGTACTCACTATTTCACAACCTTTTTGCCGTTCATGATGACGACGCCCTTGTAACCCTTGTTGACCTTCTGGCCTGCAAGGTTGAAGGCGGGAGCATCGCTATTGTCTGCCTCGATACTGTTGATGCCAGTAGCTTCGTTAACAACAATGTTGAAGCGAGACTCAGTCGCAGAGTTCATCTGCTTGGCGGCGATGTCACCAAGGATGATGCCCCTCATCAAGGCAGAACCAGACATGGCATTGTCGGAAGCCTCAAGGGTCACCGTCAGGTAGTTGCCTGCTGCGGCCTTGAACTCCTTGCGGTAAGCGTTACATACCAGCATGTAGAAGGCACCGTTCCGCTGTCTCTTGATAGTAGCGGCATGGGTCTTCATGGTCATGGCACCGCCAAGACGATAGACGTAGTCGTCCTTGTCCTCATTGAGCTTAACAGTGATACCTTCTGGGAGGTTCAACTTGAACTCAGCAATGGCGGCAGGTCTGTCAGCAGTGATGGCGAAAGCCACTTCAGCTGTCTTGCCCTTCTCAATGGTCACATCATTAGCCGTAATGGTCTGGCCAAACATGTTACCGCAAATCATGGTAGCTACCAGAGCTACAAAGAATTTTTTCGTTTTCATAGTCTTTTCTGTTTAATGTACTCATGTATCCTATTCCACCTTTGTTTCTACACCAGAGGCTAAGTTAATAACCGTCTGAATGTCCAAAGCATTGACAGTACCATCGTCTGTAAGGTCGCAATTCAGATTCTGATTGTTCTCTTTTACAGCCTCATTGATGACAATCTGAATATCCAAAGCGTTCACGATGCCGTCACCGTTCAGGTCGCCGAAGCGATTAACAGGGGCGTCGACAGCGTAGACGGCAATGATGTCAAGACCTGCTTTCTCGTTGCCACCAGCCTTTACGTTGAGGTCGGTAGCCTCCGTGATGTTCAGCGTATACTCGGTAGCAACAGCAGTCCAGTTGGTCTTTGTTGCCTGGAAGCTGATCTCCTTCCCGTCATAGCTTAATGTGCAAACAGACTCAGGCGACTTTGCTTCATCGAAGAGGATGGCCTTCACCATATAGTAGCCAGGTTGCAGAGTAGTGACCTTGGTGTCAGCAGTGAAGTAGGCAGCAGCACCCTTCGACGAACGGATAGCAGCATTGCCGCTGGTGCATGCGACAGCGCCCTCAATCTCCTCGCCTTCTGAAACGAACGCCACGTTCTCTGTTCCTTCCTTGGTGTATTCAATGACGAACTGGACATCACCCTCACCAGACTCCAGTGTGAACGGAGCAATGTACTGCTTGCTGGTAGCACCCTTGGTGTACAGCACACCTTCGCTGTCGGCGAGCCAGTAGGAATAGTTGACGTTGATAGTTTCGCCTACCTTGCCCTCTGTTGTCGGAACCAGTTCCTTCAGGACTTTCTGTGTTCCATCCGCTGCTGTATAGGCAGCAATGACACTGTAGTTACGGAACTCGTCCGGCTCCTCAGGAGCATCCTCGGAAGCGTAGATCATGATGACGTCAAGACCATGAGTGTCGCTACCTCCAGCCTTCAGCGTGATGTCGGTAGGCTCTGTGATGGTCAGCAGGTCGGATTCAGCCTCCGTCCAGTTGGTGGCAGTGGCCGAGAGATAAATGTCATTCTCCTCACCCTCGCCCTTGCTCAGTGTGACGACATAACTTGGAGTCTTATCAGCGTCGAAGATGATAGCCTTGATTTTGTAGGTACCCTCCTTCAGGGTCACGAGCTTGGTGTCTTCGGTGACATAGCCTGACTTACCCATAGACGAGCGGACAGTTGCATTGGGACTTGTGCAGGCAACAGCACCTTCGATGTCCTCACCCTCAGAGAGGTAAACGACACCTTCGATGTCAGTCTTGGCGTAGTTGATGACGAAGATGGTATCACCCACGCCGTTCTTCAGGTCAAATTGCTCCATGAACTCGCTGCCCTTCGATCCGTGTGTGTAAACCTTGCCGTCATTATCGGCAAGCCAGTAGGGATAGTTGGTCTTGACAGTTGAGCCGGTAATGCCAGACGTCCTGCTGACCAGCTCTTTCAGAATGATGGCTTCATCTCCTTCCTTGTACATAGCAAGGACACTATAGTAGCGAGGCAGCTTCTCCTGCTTCTCCTCGATGTTGATAGACTTCATCAGACAGTTGCTGAAGCGGAACGTGACGTCGCCAGCTGCCAACACCTCAAACTTGAAGTTAGTGTATGAAGACCCCAGCCAGATGGAGTCCTTGATGCCATTTGAAGACTCAAGTCCGTCAGGAGCAATGGCAGCACCGTTCATGGCCTGGATGCAGGTTTGCTTATCAGCAGTACCCTTTGTGGCACGGTTGGCATTGAATATGATGATATCACCTTCCTGACAGTCGGGGATGACCATGTACTGGTTCTTGCCGTTGAAAGCAATCAGGTCCTTGTAGGAACCCTCTGTGTCGCCCACGTAAAAAACCTTGTTGCCAAACTTGAACGTCAGGTCCTCAGTCATAGGCAGTGCCGTTCCGTCGGGGAGCATGATCTCCTCGTAGTTGCGGGCTGGAACATAGTAACGATGGGTGGTAGCACCGTTCTTCAGAATATCGATGTAGTGCTCGGGATCCTCAGTGGTGTTGGCGGCAGCATCGGCAACAATCTGGGCTGCCGACTCAGCGTCAATTGTAAACGTCCACGACATCTTACGCTCTGCGCCACGAGTCTTGAAGTTCAGCGCATAGCCACCCTCTGGAGCCAACTCCGTGCCGTCCACCTTGACAGAGGTGATAGCCAGCGTGTAAGCAGTGGAGGGCTGCAACTCAAAATCAGCCAATTCGAAGGTGACGCCCTCTGCGAAGGTACCCTCAACGCCGTCGAACTCCAGGCCCTCGCCGAAACTACCCTCCATAACGAAGGTTGTTGCAGTGGGATCCTCAACACCTGTGACATTGGGGAACGTCACGCTAATCTTACCTGTCCGGGGATTAATCTTCTTTCCGTCAGCAAGGCTGAACTTAATGTCTCCCAACGCTACCTGAGCCATCGTGGTCAGGCAGAAAAAGAATGTCAAAAAGACAAGAGTAGAAATTTTCTTCATTTGTTTGTATTTTAGTTTGTTATTAATAAGTAATCTGGTTTATATGAGCAGACTGGCACATAGTTGTCTGCAAAGATACGAAAAAAATTGATATGAGCCTCAAAAAAGGGATAAAAGTTATATTATTTAACAATTTATCACAACAAAGCTTTCCGATAGCAGCGGTGGCGGCGGTGCTGGGTGGCCTCAAGGTACTGCCACTGCGAGCGGACACCCTCGTTGCTCTCCATCTGCGGCATGGCCTCGGCCCACTTGAAGCCGTAGCGGTTGAACCACTGGATAAGGTCGTCGAAGATGAGCGAGTTGGCACCCTTCTGACGGTATTCAGGCAACACGCCGATGAGCAGCAGGTCGACGACATCCGTCTTGTGCCACTTCAGTGTGCGCAGCAGGTGCCACCAGCCGAAAGGCAGCATGCGGCCGTCGCGAGTCTTGCGCAACGCAGCAGTGAACGAGGGGAAGGTTATGCCGAAGCCCACCATACGGTGCTCGTCGGTCGACCAGTCCTCGATGGCTGTCACCAGGTTGAGATCGGCTATCTTGATGTACTCGTCCACCAGCTGGTTGATCTGGCGGTCGCTGAGCTGTGAGTAGCCGTACAGGTCCTTGTAGGTGACGTTGATGATGTCGAATATCTCACGACCCTTGCCACCCTCCACCAGTTCCTGGCGGGTGAACTTACGGACACGCAGGTTGTAGCGCTTGCCCACCATCTCGGCAATCTTGTGGAACTTATCGGGTATCTGCTCCGGTACACGGACGCGGTACTCCATGTAGTCGTTGTCCTTCTCGAAACCACCCATCTGTTCGATGTGCTGTGGATAATACGGGAAATTGTAGTTGATGTACATGGTGGCATCCTGGTCGAAGCCCTCGATGAGCATGCCCTCGCGGTCCATGTCGGTGAAGCCTAACGGACCGGCAATCTCCGTCATGCCACGCTCGCGGCCCCACCGCTCCACGGTGTCGATCAGCACACGGCTCACCTCAGGGTCGTCCACGAAGTCAATCCATCCGAAGCGTACCTGACGGCGATTCCACTTCTCGTTGGCCTTGCGGTTGATGATGGCAGCCACACGACCCACTATCCTTCCGTCATGGAAAGCCATAAAATAGTCTGCCTCGCAGAAGTCGAAAGCGGCATTGCAGTCGTGGCGCAGCGTCTTCAGCTCGTCGGAATACAGGAAGGGTACCGCCTGCGGACAGTCGCGGTACATGTCGTAGTGGAACTGTACGAACTGCTTCAGCTCGCGGCGGTTGGTGACTCGTTTAATCTCAATATCCTTCATGGCATCTTCTGTCGTTAGTCGATGGTCAGCGTCACATTAGGCATTCAGTTTCCACGTGACACCATCCTTCGTGTCCTTCACCTCGAAGCCGGCGGCAGCCAACTCATCGCGTATCTTGTCGCTGGTGGCCCAGTCCTTGTCGGCCTTGGCCTTGGCACGCAGCTCCAGCACCATGTCCACAACCTTGCCGAAGGCCTGCTCGCGGGCATCGTTCGACCCGCTCTTCTCTGCCTTCAGTCCGAGAATATCCTCGGCGAAGAGGTGCATCACTTCCTTCAGTTCCTTCAGGCAGTCGGCACATATGGTACCCTTATGGTCTACCAGGCGGTTAACCACCGTGCATGCCTCGAAGAGGCTACTGATGACCAATGGTGTAGCGAAGTCGTCGTTCATGGCATCATAGCACTTCTGGCGAAGACCCTTCACCACACGCTCCGTCTCGACGTCACACTTGGAAGAAACGGCGATGCGCTCCATGTCGGCAATGGCGTTCATCAGCTTCTCAAAGCCCTTCTCAGCGGCTACCAGTGCCTCGTTTGAGAAGTCCACGGTGCCACGGTAGTGGGCCGACAGAACGAAAAAGCGAATGGTCATCGGCGAGTAGGCCTTCTCCAGCAGCTCATGGCTACCCGTGAAGAACTGCTCCAGCGTGATAAAGTTGTTGTACGACTTGCCCATCTTCTTGCCATTGATGGTCAGCATGTTATTGTGCATCCAGTACTTCACGGCAGCATGGCCCATCGAGGCCTTGGCCTGGGCTATCTCACACTCGTGGTGGGGGAACACCAGGTCCATGCCACCGCCGTGAATGTCGAATGTCTCGCCAAGGTACTTGCGTCCCATTGCCGTACACTCGCAGTGCCAGCCGGGGAAGCCGTCGCTCCACGGACTGGGCCATCGCATGATGTGCTCCGGTTGGGCTTTCTTCCAAAGCGCAAAGTCGGCCTGGTTCTTCTTCTCGCCCACACCGGCCAGTTCGCGGCTCTCGTCCTTGATGTTCTCCAGCGAGCGGCCGCTCAGTTCGCCATAGTTGAACTTCTTGTTATACGCCTCGATGTCGAAGTAGATGGAGCCGTTCGACTCGTAGGCGAAGCCGTTGTCCAGTATCTGCTGCACCAGCTGCTGCTGTTCGATGATGTGGCCCGTGGCGTGCGGCTCTATCGACGGCCGCAGCACGTTCAGCGCATCCATGAACTGATGGTAGCGGTTGGTATAGTACTGGGCTATCTCCATGGGTTCCAACTGTTCCAGACGAGCCTTCTTGGCAATCTTGTCCTCGCCCTCGTCGGCATCGTGTTCCAGATGGCCCACGTCGGTGATGTTGCGCACGTACCTGACCTTATAGCCTAAGTGCTTCAGGTAGCGGAACACCACATCGAAAGTGATGGCAGGACGGGCGTGTCCTAAATGGGGGTCACCATATACCGTGGGACCACAGACATACATGCCCACATGGGGCGCATTGATTGGCTCGAAACGCTCCTTCTGGCGCGTCAAAGTATTATAGATAACAAGTTTTGATTCTATCATGTCAACAGACTTTTTGACTATATACAATTATTATTGGGGTGCAAAGTTAGTGGAAATAGTGAAAAAAACCAAAGGAAATGCTGTTTTTCTTTGGTTTTTACCTCACTTATTCGTACCTTTGCCAGCAACTACAACTAAAAACAATAAAGACATGACAGAACAGACCATCACAATAAGGTGCCGTAACAACGGACAGTCCTACGACATTCCCATGGGAACAAACCTCCAGGAAATATTCACCATAACAGGCCTGCAAATGGAGTACGGACCCATTAGCGCACGAGTGAACAACAAGGTAGAGGGCATGCACTACCGCGTGTATAAACCAAAGGATGTCGAGTTTCTAGACCTGTACAACTCGTCGGCTGTCAGGGCATACACTCGTACCCTTTTCTTTGTGCTCAACAAGGCAGCACACGACCTGTGGCCCGACTGTACGGTTATCATCGACATCCCCGTGTCGAACGGCTACTATGTCGACCTACGGGTCGACAGGCCAGTGACACCCGACGACGTACACGTCCTGCGCGAGCACATGCAGGAGATTATCGATGCAGCCATACCTATCCACCGCCATGAGACAACCACTGAGGAGGCCATCCGCATGTTCCGCGAGTCGCGTTCCTTCTCGAAGGTCAAGCTGCTCGAAAGCTCTGGCTCGCTGTACACCACCTACTACGATATTGACGGCTATGCGGACTACTACTACGGATCGCTGCTGACCAACACGTCGCAACTCTACCTCTTCGGACTGGAGTACTACTTCGACAGCCTGCTGCTGCGCATTCCCTCCGCACAGGATCCCTCAAAGCTGGGTGCCTTCATCCGGCAGGACAAGATGTTTGAGATCTTCAAGGAGCACCACCGGTGGCAGTCTATTCTGAAACTGCGCACCGTCGGAGACCTGAATGATGCCATCGACAAAGGCCACACCAACTCCCTCATCCAAATCAGCGAAGCCCTGCAGGAAAAGAAGATTTCCCAGATAGCCGACGAGATAGCCCGTCGTAAGGGTATTAAGATGGTGCTCATTGCCGGTCCGAGCAGCAGTGGCAAGACAACGACGTGCAAACGGCTCTCCGTACAACTTGCCGTCAACGGCATACAGCCTGTCGGTATTTCGCTCGACGACTACTTCCTCGACCGCGACAAGACGCCACGTGATGAAAACGGCGAATACGACTTCGAACACCTGCACGCGCTAAACATCCCGTTGCTGAACGAGCAGATGAACGCTCTCTTCCGTGGCGAGGAGGTGGAGTTGCCCCGCTACAACTTCCAGCAGGGCAAGAGCGAATGGAGCGGCAAGAAGCTACAGCTGAAGGGCAACGAGGTACTGGTAGTGGAAGGCATCCACGCGCTGAACCCGGAACTGACGGAGAGTATACCTGACGAACAGATTTTCCGCGTCTACGCCTCGGCACTGACCACTATCCTGCTCGACAACCACAACTACGTTCCGACTACCGACAACCGCATGCTGCGCCGCATTATCCGCGACCATAAGTACCGTGGCGTGTCAGCCCAGGAGACCATCCGCCGTTGGCCGAGCGTCCGCAAGGGCGAAAACCGATGGATATTCCCTTTCCAGGAGAATGCCGATGCCATGTTCAACTCAGCCATGATGTTTGAGCTGGCCGTCATCAAGCAACAGGCGGAGCCACTTCTGGAGCAGGTTCCTGAGAACTGCGAGGAGTATGCCGAGGCCTACCGCCTGCGTAAGTTCCTGCGTTACATCCGTCCTATCAGCGAGGACCAGATTCCGCCCACGTCCCTATTGCGAGAGTTCCTCGGCGGATCTTCCTTTGAATACTGATTCAGGCTGTGAATGTCCTAACCCAAGAAAAACGCAATAACTCTCAAAAAGATACATAGAAAAAATATGGATGCACTCACATGTGAGCGCATCCATATTTTAGCTGTCAGTTTAAGACTACTCCATGACGGGCTCGTCGGCAAAGTCGAGGACGTTCTTGCGGTTGGCCTGCATGCGCTCGTACTCCTCCTTGGAGCCGACAATAATCTTGTCGAACTCGCGTAGACCAGTACCGGCAGGAATGAGGTGACCGCTGATAACGTTCTCCTTCATGCCCTCCAGAGTATCGCTCTTGCCACGTATGGCTGCCTCGTTGAGCACCTTGGTGGTCTCCTGGAACGATGCGGCAGACATGAACGACTTGGTCTGTAGTGCAGCACGGGTGATACCCTGTAGAATCTGTGTCGACGTGGCAGGCACGGCATCGCGCACCTGGACGATCTTCAGGTCGCGGCGCTTCAACATGGAGTTCTCGTCGCGCAGCTTGCGGGCGGTGACAATCTGACCCTTCTGTAGGTTTTCAGAGTCACCGGCGTCAATGACTACCTTCTTACCCCAGATGCGGTCGTTCTCCTCGGCGAAGTCGAGCTTGTCGACAATCTCCTGCTCAAGGAACGATGTGTCGCCGGGGTCGTTGATTTGCACCTTGCGCATCATCTGGCGCACGCTAATCTCGAAGTGCTTGTCGTTGATCTTCACACCCTGCAGTCGATACAC
>JAEEGG010029489.1_pt1 | contig 10250 bp, 5 predicted proteins | sample 9134161 | NCBI WGS metagenome assembly JAEEGG01 (sample SAMN16246543, study PRJNA631951) | gut metagenome | biome: gut microbiome; feature: rumen; material: CR-attached | host: Bos | place: Iran: Karaj | collected 2018-10 | reverse complement strand
GATGGCACGATTAAGGACGAGAATTAGGATTAGGAAAGACATGAAGAGAAACTATCTATATAAATTATCACAGCTGGTGCTCATGATAACCTTCATCCTCGGGGTGACAGGTTGTAATGAGACCCTTGACAGCCTTTTCTCTGACGGTATATCCGAGGGCGAGCAGGTGATGTTTACTACCTCGCTGCCCAGCGCACCCGCCACACGTGGAACTCAGGAGGAATACGAGGAGGAGATGAAGATGTTTCAGGCCGTCAACAAAGCCTATGAGTTTACAATCGACATGTATGCCGATGGCAAAGTCGTAGGTACAGGTCTCTATAGCCGTGATACCTTAAAGACTGATGGCACACTGAGTCCTGTGGCTGATGAAACCCCGCTATATTGGTCTAGCACCACCGTACCCTATGCCTTTAAGGCCGTTGCAGGTACGGAGACCCTCTCAGCTGTTCAAAATACTCAGAAGGACTGGCTGCAACAGGATCGTCTGGAAGGCTATGGCTATGTGAAGTTGTGGGATGAAGACAACAAGAAACCCACCGACGACCTGGATGCCCTGAATTATCATACTGCCAAAGAGTGGAAAGCGCTGAACAATCAATCCAAGATGGTAAGTGACAACAGCGATTTGAAAAAGATACCACTCTTTCTGCAGCACAAACGCTCCCTCATCAGCATCATCCTGAAGGCAGGCGAGGGCGTGAGTCGTAAGGCCCTGGCGTATGATGTGGCCGAGAACGACCTGAGTGCCCGAATCTATTCATATTCCGATGGTGCAGCAAAGCCATTGGAGATTATGCCATTGGCCAAGGAAGAAAAAATCCATTACGATAAAGATAAGAATGGAGGAGCAGAGGATAGTGTGAGTACCACGCGCTATGATGCGATTGTGCAGCCCTATGACTATTCTGCCAATCCCTCTACCGACCTCATTACCAGGATCAGTCTTTCAGGACAGCATTACTCGTTCTATGCCCAGAACGATTATCTGTTCGCTGATCCAGATAATTCCAACAAAGCCAGTTATAATCTGGAGCCTGGCAAGCGCCTTGTCATCACCGTCACCCTGAGTCGTGACAGTCGTAAGATCCTGATGTCGGCCTATGTCGAGGATTGGACCGAGGAGGTGACCAATACCATCTGCGACGACTATGGTAATGCCGGTGAGCCTATCAAGATTAGTAACCGAACTGAACTTATCGAATTCCTTGCGTCCGACGAGAAGAACAAGCCCGGTAATGTGGCGCTGGTTACAAATAATATTGATCTGCAGGATTGGGGAGCTGACTACGGCTTGAACTACGACCTCAACTGTACGCTGAACCTGGGTGGTAAGACTATTATGAGTAATTACCGCTTCCTGGACTCCCTTCAGGATGCTGCCACCCTGCAAAATGGTGCCATTCAGATTGGTGGTGTCGTCGATGCTGCCGTGGCCACCACAAACAAGGGCGCTATCGAGGATGTCCGCGTGACGGCTACAGATGCAACGGATCATGCTACTGTTGCAGGTGTGGTGGTCAACAATACCGGTACCATCTCGAAATGTCGCTCAGCCTTGAAGGTATCAGGTGCTACCGAAGGTTATGTAGGCGGTATTGCCGCCACGTCTCTTTCCGCCGAAAGTAAGATAGCTATCATCGAGTCGTGCACAGTAACCAACCGCGTGGATGGTGGTAACCAAAAAGGTGGTGGTATTGTGGGCAAGGCCAATGGCTATATCAACAACAATACCTTTGAGTATGGCATCACCCTGCTGCAGGACAAGACCCAGTTCCAGAATATCGTGGGCGAAAGAGACGAACACCACACCACCTTCAAGGTTGAGAACAATGCCTGGCCCACGGTTGCTGACAATTTCTTTGGTGAGAACTATCCCAACACCAATGCCTTTGAGAATCCCTACTCAGGCATCATTGATTGTGAGGCAGAGTTGGAAGCATCAACAACCTCTGAATACAACTTGGACAATAGTCGCTATCGCCTGGCAAAGGATATCACCGTTTCGGCAACTGCTGGCAACGTGAAATACGAACTGGATGGTAATAGCAAAACCATTACCAGCAGCGCCCAGATATTTAATAACGTTACCGGTAAAGTACACGATCTGACGGTTTACGTAAATGCCGATTTAACAGCCACCCAGGATGCCACAACGGCAACCGATGCTATCGCTCCGCTAGCCTTTGCCGTGCATGGCTCAACTGCCGAGATTAGTAATATTAAGGTGAAGACTGCCGATGGCGTAAAAATCACAGCCTCTAACCCCGCAGGTGTGGTGGTATGGGCATACGACAATGCAACGGTCAAGAACTGTGAGGTGCTGGTGAATCTCTATGCCAATGTGAATACCAAAATCGAGCAGGGCCGTAAGTTTGCCGGCGGTATAGTTTCTACAGTATCCAAGGCTACCGTCACCCAGTGCATCTTCCATTCTACGGGTAAGATAGGGGGAACTGATTCTAAAGTCCTGTATCTTGGTGGTATCGTAGGAGGTATCGAGAAGAAGGATGAAACGAACGAGATCCCTGAGCTGACCATCACTGACTGTACCAGTTTCGTTACCTTACCAAAGGATGAACACCACGGTGGTATTCTGGGTAATGCTAAGTTCGGTGAAGCTGACGCTACATCAAGTGTTTGTCAGGGCAACTGGTGGCAGAGTGATTGCAACGGTGTAGGTACCAAAAATGGCAGCGACGAGTCATTGATTGGTAAACGTAATGCCATCACCCCGTCAGAAAAGAATTTTTAAGTGAATATGATGAAGAGAATGATAAGATATATCCCACTGGCTCTGGGCTTCATGTTCTTAACGGCATGCAACTCGCAGGATGAGGCGCTTTCCTCTGTTGATGACAGCGACATCATCCATGTGGGCGGTGTGAGTACCGACGATATGGTTACCACGGCTGCCGTAACACGTGCTGCCGTGGCTGCCGAGACCGTCGACTGGCTGAAGGCTGGTTTGCAGAAAGGAATGACCATCAACTACTATCAGGATACTGACGCCATGCAAAAGGCGCAACTGAAGCTTGACGAAAATGGTAAATATAGTCTGAAGAATGCCAACGGGAAATACGCTAAGTGGCTGGGCAACGGTGCCCATTTCTTCGAGGGCGTTTATATCCCCGCAGGCCTGGGCATAGGCGAGACCCATGTCTACGACTCCCTGAGTCATTATACCGCCGTACCCCCTTCAACGAAGATTGCCGCTACCGTAGGCCGTATCACCATCCCCCTGCAGCATCGCCTGGCGCGTGTGGTGGCCTATGTGTTGATAGACAAGGATATGGCAGCCACGCTGAAGGGCTTCGACACTACCAACGACAAGAACAACGAGAACGTGGAGAACACCATGCTGCGTTTCTGTAATGTCCAGACCCTTGATTATGTCGAGGATGAAAAGCCCGTGTGGAAAACAGAGCGTAAGGCCATCCCGCATTATCTGGGTCAGGAACAGGTGACGCTGTATCAGGAGAAGTCAACGGGCAAACTCATCTTCCCCATTGACGAGAACTACGAGGATGCCAAAAACGACACACAGAACAACTACACCAGCCTGAACTATGGCAAGTGTCCCTACTACGACCTCATTGTCCGTCCCACCTATACAGAGAACAAGGAGAAACCCAATGTGATGTTCGATGAGACTGTGCAGTCGGCCGATGGCAATAACAACATTGACTTCGAGCTCACGCTGAGTAACGACCTGGAATACGAGAAATCCTTTACTTTCGACCTCAACGCCAACGACGAGACGGTGGTCTATCTGCGTGTCAGTCCCGAGCGTATCGACTATAACAGTGCCGGTTCCCGCTTGTGGAAGGAAACCAGCTATCCTGATAACTATTACGGCGTGAACAACCAGAACGGCAATAACCTGTCCGTAGCAGGCAGCAGTTGGCAGCGTGCCTATACCAACAGCACACTGGAAACAGGAGTTACAGACGGACATTTCTACAATGCTGACGAAGAAGACGATTCTGCGCAGTATGTGAGTGATGCCCGATGGATCCATATGCTCCTGCAGGCCTATCAGGGTGGTGCGCATCATGGTGACTACTTCATTCTGAAGAAGGATATCACCATTAATACAGATACCTGTCATTTCCCCAAAGACTTTACCTTCACGGGCCATCTTGATGCACTCGACCACAAGATTACCATCACAGGCAAACGCGCTTATCTGTTTGACGGCTTGAACGGTGAGTATAAGACTGCCCAGGAGAGCGACAAGACCGCCATATGGGAGGCGAATGTCCATCTGGAGGGCACTACATGGGTTCCCACCAAAGGCTGGCGTGCCGAGGTGGTCAACACCATCATCACTGGAGCAAAGCTGTTTAAGGATAAGGATAACATCTCTGGCTACGTGAATAACTGTAAGTATATCAACGGCACAGATACTACGTATTATAGTCACACCCCCGCCATCCCAACATATAAAGAATGATGAAACTCAAACATATCATATATCTGTTTCTGGCCCTGGCAATGACGGCCTGCACAGCCGATGACGATGTGTTGCTCAACGACGAGCAACAGTCGCTGATGGGCCGTGCCGTGAACTTCAGTGCTACCATGGCCGATCCTTTTGTCACGCGTACCACCTATCACCATGACGGTTCCTTCAATGAGGGCGACCAGATGCGTATCTTCCGTCAGTATGCTGAGAAGGGTTCCAGCACCACGTTCGAGGACACCACCATCTTCCGTACCTATTATCTGAAGATGGACTATGCCGCTGGCACCTCCGTGTCGCTCAACGACGACTGGGTACCTATGGCCGGCAAGTTGAAGTCGGATTCTAAAGGAAACTTATCCAATCAGGACTCTGGCGATTCGCTGACATGGGAGAATGGTCGTGTCGTACGTTTCCGTGCCTGGGGACGCAGTAACCTGGCAGGTGTGCTGAATACTAATACCAAGGGTAGTTACTATCCCGACTATACGGTAAGCGACTGGGTGACGGTATCAGGTCCTACGAAGAGCATCCCTCTCACCATGCGCCATATTACCTGTCGTATAGGTCTGACCTGCAAGGCTGGCAATGAGTTTGGCAGTGCCACCATCTGTACTGACCTGGAGGACTATCGTCGCCAGGACAATGCCGACACCAAAGCGCATGATGAGGCAGAGAGTGACAAGACCAAGGAGCAGGCCCAAAAGGAACTCGATTCTGTGCTGGCTGTCTATAATAAGATGTGTATGCCTGCTGGTGTTGATGACAAGACCTTCCTGCTCACGGCCATGACCAAGGCACGCTATGACGGGACCACCAGCTTCAAGGACTTCGAGAAAGATACTACCGGTATCGTGCGGATTGGCGCCCTGGATTCTGTCTCCATCCGTAAGGACGTACAACGCCCAGTGTTCAATCATAACGACGGCCGCCTCTATATGATGTCTATCCCCTTTGATATGAGTCGTGAGGGGAAGGGGCACGAGTTGGTGCTGCCTGCCTGCACCCGCTTCAAGGTGTGGCTCTACGACGTGAACAATGGCGACAGACACACCACCGATGGCTCTACGGGCAGCGAGAGCAACTATCACATCTTCGCCCTGAGTGATATCAAGAATGGTGATAAGGCCGCATTTCCCAATGGCCTGACGCTGAAGGCCGGCTATAGCTATCTGTTCAACGTTGGCTATCACTACGACAAACTGACCATCACGCCTGTCGACAATTTCTCCTGGACGGAACAGGACCTTGGGACACTGACTGGGCAGAGCGAGGCAAAGACACAGAACGACCTCGACTTCACCTGGTGGACCACGGCCTATCGCAAGGCAGCCAAGACTGCTCTTAAGGGTGGCGTCTTCCTGCCCTCGTTCAGTATTGGGAACCAGACGGAGTTCCGTACGTTTATCCATCTTGTCAACGGCACCGCCGCCAAGAAGATGAGTGGACTGAAGCGCGGCAAGGTACGTCTTGACGAGAAGAACGATACCATCAAGGATGCGGATGGCTTCGAGACCTATTGGTGGATTCTGGAGAACGAGACCGACGAGAACGGCAATCCCAAGCAGATCACGATGGAAGAGGCTGAGGCAATGGGCTATGTGTTCTATCCCCATTTCTATCCCACCATTTCCACCCAGAAGGCCCATGTCATCGAGGACTATGTCACAGGTCCCATGGACTTTTATGATACTGACTTCGGCAACCGCTATGAGGTGAATCTGACAGAAGACCTCAACCTCTACGACTGGGAGCTGCCTAGCATCGGTGAGAAAAGGAAGTACCCATTCCGTGGCAACTTCAAAGGTGGTGGTCATACGCTCTCTAATCTGAATATGAAGGATAAGTATCTCTTCGCCCACGTGAAGGACGGTGCCATCACCAACCTGCGTATAGAGAGTACCCACGATGTCAGTCTGCTCAAAACTGCCGAGTCCAGCGGCAAGTCTGGGTGGGGGTGCTATATCGCCGGTATCTCCCTGTTGTGCAACAGTAGCCAGTATGCCATTGCCGACAGTCTGACGGGTGCCAGCTATATGGTTGGCTGTATCCATGTGGGCAATGCCGGTGGTGCGTTGGTTGGCTCTGCCGACAACCTCACCATGCTGGGCTGTATGCATGCTGCCGCCGGTATCCCTGCGAAAACAGGTGCCCTTCTCGGCGCCTATGCCGGAACCACCAGTTTCTTTGCCCCTCAGTCAAAGAACAGTGTGACATGGGGTACGTTCATGTGCAACTACTACGATATAGAGAAGTCACCCAATACCCATGCCGTGGGCAGCATCACTGACAGTTATCCCTATCAGCAGTATATCCGTGGCAGTAAGTCACATATCCTGAAAGCCAAGAACGACTATCTGATTGGTGACAATACGGATTACTACTCGCTGCCCACTAATATGAAGGCCGAGATGTACGGTCTGGCTCCCTGGAAAGCAATGAACTATGCCATCTGGAAGTACAACAGCTCTGCCATTGGCGCCAAGTACCCCTGCCAGATGCACTATCAGTCGTCGTCGGTTGGCTACACCCATCTCTATCCCACACTGGAAACGGGTGTGCCTGCAGTAGAGAACAGTTGGAACCCACTGATACAGAACAACTAAATCACGCATATCAATGAAGATAAACAAGATATTTTTCCTGGGATTAGCCATGCTGCTGGCCGCCTGCTCTGCCGATGATGCAACGCAAGAGCAGCCGTCGTCGGGCATTCTGTCGTTCTCTACCACTATCGACAATTTCGAGGGCGAGGACGTTACGCGTACCAACTTCGCCGGCAATGCCTTCGAGGATGGCGATAAGATCAAGCTGAAGATTATCTGCCCCTTCTCAACGCATACCGAGTTTGGTGAGACCACTTATGGCAACAGCTTTGATGCTTTCTGGCTGCTGAAGTGGGACGCCATTCAGTGGGCCAATATCGTGGCAAAAGATAGTTTTGACATCAATGGCGACTACAGCCCTTCTAACTCCCCCAATATCTTTGAGCGCTACGAGGCCCAGCAGACTCCCTATGTCTATACGGCGCAGACCTGGAGCGAGGAGCAGATCTTTATCGCTGGCAGCGGTACGCGTGTGGAGCAATATAGCAACGTGTTCCATGCCAACCAGACCAAGCCGGCCGATTATAAGGCCAGCGACCAGATGTGGGCTCAGACCATTCAGCAGACCGGTTCATACAATGTACACCTGAGTTTTAAGCATGTTATGGCGGCGCTGCTCGTCACTATTAATGACAGTACTAATCTTGGTATCTCCGACAATGCCGTTCTCACCCTCGAGGGCATGCCCGATATCGACCAGGCTGAGGTGATTGTGGGCGACTACTATGCAGCCAAGAGTAAGGTCAACTCCAATAATTATGGCTATAAGAGCAAGCACAGTTGCACGCAGGCTGAGAACGGTACCGTGATTGGTGTGGCTGTTGTTGACGATAGTCAGGCCAAGGCCTATACCACGCCTATCGGCAACATCTCGCAGGATGGCACCTATACAGCTTACAATGCCGGCAGCAAAACCTACCGGTTGATTGTGCCTCCCTGCACACTTTCAAACAAAGCCACCTTCTGGCTGCGCGATGGCGAGAAGCGCTACAGCATGCAGCTGCCCCAGACCACCTTCGAGGCTGGCAAACTCTATAAAGTAAAGATGACGATATGATGAAACCATATAAGATACTGTTCCTTTCCATGATGGCCCTCCTCGCTGCCTGCAGCAGTGATGAGGATGTATTCTCTACGAACGATGATGCCCTTGAGATGAAAGGCATACGCGTAGCCATTGCCGGCGAGGATGCGTCCATCACCCGTGCTGCTACCGTTGACCCCTTGAAGGTCAGCGTAGGTCGTACGCAGTTCGTGAACGATGACGAGATTGTATTTACCACGATCAAACGTACTAAGAGTCCGCTGGATGCTTTTACCTATAGCAATATCCATTACAAATATAATGGCACAAACTGGGAGCGCACGTCTAATGGCACCAACGACCCCAAGAAGGACCCAGAGAAGATCTACTGGACCGATGGTAATAATGCCCACACCTTCATTGCCTATAACCTGCCGAAAGGCTATCAGTGGGAGACCGTGACTAATACTGTGGGCAATAGTACCTACGATACCTATGCTGGCGAATTAGGCAAAGACATGAATGCTATCGTTTTCTCAAGCAATGAGGATATCCAGAAGGAGGATCCGCTGATTCTCTATAGCGACACCACCAAGGCCGACAATGGCGGACTGACCACCACGGTCTATTTCACCCATGCTTTGAGTAATGTGCGTGTGGTTGTTAATATCAAGGACTTCGCCGCCAGTGCCAGTGCCGTGGATACACTGGTCAAGGTGAGTAATATGGTGCTCCACGATCAACCCTGCCTGTACACATGGGGTGCCAACAGCAAGGATGATGTCACTGCACTTGATTTCAATGCCGACCAACAGAAAAAGAAGGATATCACTCTTTGGTGCCCCCAACCCAATGGCGAGGGAAAGGCTCAGAGCAAGACCTTCACCTTCTATGGCCTGACAACGCCGCAGAATGCTGAGTTCCATAAAATCAATGGTAACAAACAGCCTCTGAAGTTCTCGTTCGAGGTAGAATATCCTGATGCGATGGATCCTACTCAATCAGTCAAAAAGACCTATCAGGGTGAATTTGGTGATACTGTTCACTTCAACCCTGGCGTATGCACCACGCTGAACATCTCGCTGAACCACCAGAACGAGCGGATGTACATGGATGTGGAGTATAGCGACTGGAACTTTGTGGCTACACCTGACCTGGGTGCCCTGCGTAAGAAGTCCACCTTCATGGATATCAACAGCACCGTGACCATCCATACCGATGCGAATGCTACCGTCGATGATGCCACATGGCTGTATCAGAAGGGTGGGGCGCTCTTGGATATCTATGGCAATAACGGTGATAGCCGACTGACGCCTTATCGTATCACCTCTGCCTCGCAGCTCTTGTCGTTTGCCAAGGAGGTAAAGGCCGGCGTGGATTTCAAGGATAAGTTTATCCGCCTGGATGCAGATATCACCATGCAGTCTAGCACAGCAAAGACGAGCGTAGAAGACACCACATCAACCACTGCACCGTTGAGTTGGATAGGTATCGGTGATGCCAACAATGCTTTCAATGGTACCTTCCTTGGTGGCGATCGCTATATCAATCGTCTCAATGGCAGTCCGCTCTTTGTTAAACTGGGTGAGAATGCCCTTGTCGAACAACTTCAGATAACATCCATAGGTAGTATCACAGGTGGTGGTGCACTGACAGATACCAATGCCGGTGTTATCGGCGGTTGTAAGATAATAGATGATGTCACTACCTCCGGCGGTGCCCTCGTAGGTACGAATACAGGCACGGTCTATGCTTCTTATTATACGGGTGATTCCGGCGCATCTCAATTGGTAGGCACAAATACCAATGGTAATGTGGTTGGTTGCTATCAGTCTGCGGATATCTCTTCTTTTGAGGAATCTATTTTGTCGAGTCTTGTTGACAGCTTGAATATTGATCTTAACAAATGGTATTCAAATAATCCTTCCTATACGAAATATCTATTTGTTTACATCACAGCCAGTTATCCCATGGTACAGAAGCAGTAACCTGCTGCTTCTGTACCGTTGGTATAACGGGATATCATGATAGATAGGGATAAAAAAAAGTCCGCTGCAACTCTCGCGAGCAACAGCGGAACAAGCCTATGTTTAACTAAAAATCCTTTTTCTAAAAGAAATTTTCAGTCCACAAGGACTAAAAATTTGAAAGTTTA
>JAEEGG010029487.1_pt1 | contig 10251 bp, 10 predicted proteins | sample 9134161 | NCBI WGS metagenome assembly JAEEGG01 (sample SAMN16246543, study PRJNA631951) | gut metagenome | biome: gut microbiome; feature: rumen; material: CR-attached | host: Bos | place: Iran: Karaj | collected 2018-10 | reverse complement strand
CGCAACGCCCTTGCTTTTGGACAGAGTGGAACACTAGCGGTCGGCGAAATGGCCCCCGGCGACTCTATAAAGAGGACTCTATTAACCACCCCAAAGGAGTGAGATATGAGTAACACCGTACGGAGTGTGTCCCGAACGGGACGCGACACAACAGAACCCGACTAAAGCAAAGAAGGTGGCGAACAGCCTGTTTGTTACATCTTTTACCATCAAAAAACCGTCAAGCGATTTCGGAAAGACACAGAACTTTGTTTTCCCTTTTCGTCGCTTGTTTTACACTTTTTCCCCACTTGTTTCCCACTTGTTTTACACTTTTAAAGTGTAAAACAACCGAAGAGCAATTGCAAAAACAACCGAAGAAAAAGCCTCCAAGCCTTGGGGGCTGGGGTGGCGCTTGGTGGGTGCGTGTGCGGCGCTGGGGTGCCCCCCGCCTGTGTCGCCCGCGGGTCAGTCGCTTTGCTCGGTGAGGTATCGCTCGAGGGTGTGCCGAAGCTGCACGGGGGTTACGTCGTGCTGTATCTCGCCGCTGACGGCGTAGGAGATGGCTCCCGTCTCTTCGGAGACGATGACGCTGATGACGTCGAGCTGCTCGGTGACTCCGATGGCGCTGCGGTGTCGCAGCCCGAGGTTGGGGTCGATGTCGGTGCGCGAGGTGACGGGGAGGATGCAGCGCGCGGCAAGCACTTGGTTGCCGTTGACGATGACGGCTCCGTCGTGGAGGGGCGAGTTTTTGAAGAAGAGGGTTTCGAGCAGGGCCGAGGAGGCTATGGCGTTCACTTCCTGCCCCGTGCGTACCAGCTCTTCCACCTCGTTGCTGCGTTTGAAGATGATGAGGGCACCGGTCTTGCTCTGCGACATGTGCATGCAGGCCTGGATGTAGGGTTCGAAGTTGGTGCCGCTATGCTTGTTGACGTCGCTGCGCCAGAATTGGAGCCGCTTGGCGAGGGTGTCGCCGGTGACTTGCGTCTTGGTGCCGATGAAGAGGAGGAATTTGCGTATCTCGGGTTGGAAGACGATGACGAGGGCTATGAGGCCGATGCTCATGATGCCGCCCAGTATCTGGCTGCAGAAGCGCATGCCCAGCGCGGCGAAGATGCGCCAGGCGATGTACATGATGATGAGGGCCCAGAAAATACGGATGATGTTGGTGCCTTTCAGCATGCGGTAGAGGTAGTATACCAGCACGGCTACCATGAAGACGTCGAGGATGTCGACAAATCTGATGTTCAAAAACGGAATCATACTAATATTTATATAATTGAGAATTGAGAACTTCTTGAATTGAGAATTGAGAATTGAGAATTGAGATTTTTGAATGCGTTAATTCGTAAATCGATTAACATAATAACGGCGGGTCGGTTGTTTTATTATGGTGGTTCTTTAAAAAAATTGAGAATTGAGAATTGAGACCTGGCGGGTGTTAACTCTCAACTCTCAATTCTCAATTCTCAATTCTCACCTCTCAACTCTCCGGATAGAGTAGCTGGATGGCGAGGCGTGTGGGGCGTGGGGTGTGGACGCGCAGCAGCGAGGCTCCACCAAGGAGGGCGACGGAGTTGAGGGCAAGGGTGCCCAGTTCGGAGTCGGGCAGGGCAGGGGAGGCTTCGCCAAACCGGTCGGGGAAGTGGACGAGGCGACGGGTGATCATGGATTTGTTGGAGAGGGCTACGAGTATGGGGTATTCGGGGAATCGGCCAATGAGTTGGGGCAGGCGGTGGAGGAGCTCGTGGTTCTGCTCCACGGTCTTGGCGAAGCCCAGTCCGGGGTCGAGGATGATTTGCGAGGCTCCGAGACGGTGCAGGGTGTCGAGCCGCTGGTCGAAATAGCGGGAGAGGTCGTCGACGATGTCGTTGTAGCGTGTGTTCTCGGGCAGCTGCATGGTGGCAGGGGTGCCGCGCATGTGCATGAGGATGTAGGGGACGTGGAGCGAGGCGACGGTGGCGAGCATGTCGGGGTCGAGTTGGCCGCCGGAGATGTCGTTGACGATGTCGGCTCCCGCTTCGACGGCACGGGCGGCGGGGAGGCTCTGGCAGGTGTCGACAGAGATGACGGCCTCGGGCAGCGCGGCGCGGAGGAGGGCGACGAGGGGCGCCAGTTTGGCGGCTTCGTCGGTGGGGGAGAGCATGGCGGCTCCCGGCCGGGAGGACATGACGCCGAGGTCGAGGATGTCGGCCCCGGTGGCAAGGAGGTGGCGCGCCTGCTGCAGCAAAAGCTCGGGGGTGTTGTAGCGGCCACCGTCGTAGAAGGAGTCGGGGGTGGCGTTGAGTATGCCCATGACGGCAGGACGGGTGAAGGTGGTTTCACCCCGCTTGCAGCGGAGTGTAAACGGGGAAATTTGATGCAGTTGGTTCATGTATCGAAAAAAAATTGTATCTTTGCTTTTTGTCCAGAAAAACGCTTCTGCTGCTTTTTTATTGTTTTACAGCAATAAAAAAGGAGTATTGGCGTTAATGGAAATTGAAAAGTGGAAATTGAAAAGTGAAAAGGGGCTCCACGTATCACACGAATTACACGTATAAATAATACTTGTGATACGCGAGATACGTGGAGATAATTGACGAATTGAAAAGTGAAAATTGAAAATATCTATTGATGACTGAAAAGAACAACAATATAGCCTCTACGGAGGTCCTCCGAACGAAGCGTGAGTTTGAGACAGAGATGAACCGTTGCCGGGATCTTTTCGAGAAGAAGACCCGCGATTACGGTACGTCCTGGCGTGTGCTGAGGTTGCCTTCGCTGACCGACCAGATCTTTATCAAGGCGAACAGGATCCGCAGCGTTGAGGAGAGCGGGGAGAACCGCGTGGGCGAGGGCGTGGAGTCGGAGTTTGTGGCCATGGTGAACTATGCCGTGATGGCGCTGATGCAGCAGGATCTGCCACCCGACGACGGGCAGGATTTGCCGACCGACAAGGCGTTGGAGTTGTACGACAAGCACCTGCACCGAGCTGCAAGGCTGATGCTGGACAAGAACCACGACTACGGCGAGGCATGGCGTTTGATGCGTGTGGGGTCGATGGTGGACTTGATTTTGATGAAGCTGCGCCGCATCAAGCAGATTGAGGACAACCAGGGACATACGCTGGTGTCGGAAGGTGTGGAGGGCGGATATATGGATATCATCAACTATGCCTTGTTCTGCCTGATACGCCTGCACGAAGAGAAAGAGCTTGATAAAGTGAAAAGTGAAAATTGAAAAGTGAAATGATTGCTTGAATGCTTAATAAATTGAGAATTGAGAGTTGAGAATTGAGAATTGAGGTTTCCATGTATCACACGAATTGCAAGTATAAAAAAATACTTGTGATACGCGAGATACGTGGAGATGATTGAGAATCGATTTACGAATTAACGAATTAGAACATTAACGAATTCAAAACGTTGACATACTATGAAGATTAAAGAGACAAAACTGAACTGGACGTTGAATGTGGTGGCGCGTGTTGTGGTGGGTCTGGTGTTCCTTTTCTCGAGTTTCGTGAAGGGGGTCGACCCGCTGGGCACGTCGTTTAAGATAACCGAGTATCTTACTGCATGGAGCCCCTTTGGAATCAGTCTGGAATGGCTTACTCCGCTGGCCCCTGTCATGTCGATGGGTCTGATTACGGCTGAGTTTCTGGTAGGTGTGCTGCTGCTGACGGGTGCTTTCCGCCGCTTGAGCGCATGGCTGCTGGTGTTGATGATGCTGTTTTTCACCTGCACGACGCTTGTAGACGCTATCACCAACAAGGTGACGGACTGTGGTTGTTTCGGCGACGCCGTGAAACTGACAAACTGGCAGACGTTCTGGAAGAATGTGGCACTGGATGTCCCCACCCTGTGGATTTTCCTGACCCGTGACCTGCGCCGCAAGAAACGGTTTGAAAGGGATGTGCTGATAACCATTTTTGCCATCGTGGCAATGGTAGTGTTCGGGCTGTACAACATCAACAACGAGCCCTGCATAGACTTCCGCAGCTGGAAGTTGGGCAACCAGATGATTGAGATGGACGAGAACGCCCAGGTGAAGAGTTATGTGACCTATCGCAACATTGAGACCGGCGAGACGGAAGAGTTTCTGTCGGAGGAGCTTGTGAAGCGGATGGAAGAACCCGGCTGGGAGCAGAAATGGGAGTGGGAGAGCAGCCGCGTGGAAGACCCCAATGAGATTAAGGCTGACGGTTTCTCGATGCTGGACATGGATATGAACGACCATGCCAAGGAATTCATCGGGTCGCCGGACTATCTGATGATTGTCACGATTCACCATCTCGACAAGGTGAAGGACCAGGGCGTCGAGGCAATGAAGAATGTGCTGGTGTGGGCCGATGCCAACGGTGTGCAGACCGTGCTGCTGAGCTCGGCACTGCCCGAGGATGTGCAGGCGTTCCTGTATGTCAACAAACTGGACAACCTTGATTTCTACTTCGCCGATGCCACGGCGATAGAGACGATGCTCCGCTCCAATCCTGGTTTTATGCTGCTGAAGGGCGGCAAGGTGCTGGGGAAATGGCACTACCGCCATGCTGACGATGTCGAGGATGTGAAACTTGATGGAGATCCGATACCAAGGGTTGATTGAATAGGTAACAAATAATTAAAACTAATATGATACAGAGAAAACAAACTATCTTTCTACTTTTGGCAGCATGTGCCATGGCTTTGTGTTTTGTGTTCCCGATTGCCTCGTTCGAGGCGAAGGCTCCGCTTGGGATGCCTGTGACGGGACAGTTCAGGATGATTCCGAAGGATGTGCCTGAGACAATGTCGCAGATATTGAATGGCGAACCGGTGGAAATCGGACAGCGCGGATATGTGAAGACATGGCCTTTGGTGGTGCTTACCATTGCCTCGGGGCTTATCGCTCTGGGCAGTATATTCATGTATAAGAACCGTGTGCGTCAGATGCGTGTGGTGGCAGTGGGTTTCTTGCTGGGTGTGGTGGACCTGTTCCTGATATTCATCTGGGCAGTGGACTCGTTTGTGGACCAGGCCACGCAGGCCATGGCTTGCACCGAGGTGCACGTGAGCTACGGTGTGGCCACGTGGGCGATTATCGCCGCTGTGGTGTTGATGTTCCTGGCGCAGCGTTTCATCAGAAAGGATGAAGAGAAGGTGCGCGCAGCTGACCGACTGAGATAAAAAAGGGAGAGTCCATTGGAAAGAGTTATTGACAATTTGGAGCAACTGCCCCGGCTGGCATCGGATTTGCTGGAAGAATTTCGTGAGGAGCGCTTCTTTGCCTTCTTCGGGAAGATGGGTGTGGGCAAGACCACGCTGATAAAGGCTTTGTGCGACCAGTTGGGAGTGAAGGAGGTGGTGTGCAGCCCTACATTCGCCATCATCAATGAATATACCTCGGGCGAGGGAGAGCCGGTCTACCACTTCGACTTCTACAGGTTGAAGAGTGCGGAGGAAGCATACGACATAGGCTATGAGGAGTATTTCTACAGCGGTATGTATTGCTTCACAGAATGGACAGAAAAGATAGAACAACTGCTGCCCGAACACTATGTACGGGTGGAGATGAAAGAAACAAACGGAATAAGAACACTTATTGCAACAATAGTAAATGACTGAATCGGAAGTTTTGGCCAAACTGGCTGCCCAAGCATTGGGCGAAAAGAAAGGTATAGACGTCCAGATACTGGATATGCGCAAATTGAAGAGTGCCCCGGCATCGTTCTTCGTGATAGCGTCGGGCAATGTGCCCTCGCATGTGAGCGCCTTGAGCGACCACGTGCACGAGGTGGTGAAAAAAGCCACGGGGCTCAACCCTTCGAAAGTGGAAGGCTACGCCAATGCCGAGTGGATATTGATGGACTACTTCGATGTGGTGGTGCATATCTTCCAGTCGGAGAAACGTGCTTTCTATAAGCTTGAGGAATTGTGGGCTGATGCCGAGCGTATCGATGTCGGCGAAAACAAATAAAATAGTATAATGGCAGAACAGAATAATAAACAGAATCCCGGACAGGGCTTTCCCGGCAACAACAAGGGCGGTCGCAAGCGCAACTGGGTGATGTTTGTCATTTATGGCATCATCATTGTCACCCTGGGCACCATGCTGTTGCAGCAGGATGGCAGTGGCACCCCGCGTTCAATCAAGTGGGCGAAACTTGAAACCATTCTGGAACGGCACGACTATTCGAAGATAATCATCGTGAACCAGAAGTACGCCGAGGTGTATATCAAGTCTTCAGCATTGAAAAGCGACACGATGTACAATGACTTGGTGGGACGCAATATGTTGGGGAAGGATGTGCCTGAGAGTAATTACTATAAGTACGATTTTGTCACGTTCGAGAACTTTGAGAAAGACTTGGAGAGCGTAGAGGAGCGGACAGGCGAGCGAGTGGATCTTACCCCCGAGGAACGTACAAGTCCGTGGCGTGACATCTTGGTAATCTTCGGTCCTTTCTTAATCTTGATTCTCTTCTTCGTGATAATGAGCCGTATATCCCAACGCCAGATGGGCAGTGGAGGCGGTATCTTTGGAGTAGGGAAAAGCAAGGCGAAAGTGTACGACGGAAAGACACCCACGAATATCACCTTCAAGGATGTGGCCGGACTGGCCGGCGCCAAGGAGGAGGTGATGGAGGTTGTGGACTTCCTGAAGAATCCGAAAAAGTATACCGATTTGGGTGGTAAGATTCCCAAGGGTGTGTTGCTGGTAGGGCCTCCGGGTACAGGTAAGACACTCCTGGCAAAGGCTGTGGCCGGTGAGGCCAATGTGCCCTTCTTCTCCATGTCGGGTTCCGATTTTGTCGAGATGTTTGTGGGTGTGGGTGCTTCGCGTGTGAGAGACCTCTTTGAGGAGGCCAAGAAGAAAGCGCCCTGCATCATCTTTATCGACGAGATTGATGCCGTAGGACGTGCGCGCGGCCATGCCGGATTGAGCAACGCCAACGACGAACGTGAGAATACCCTTAACCAGCTGCTTACCGAGATGGATGGTTTCAGTAGTGGAACCAACGTCATCGTGCTGGCCGCCACCAACCGTGCCGATGTGCTGGACAAAGCTCTCTTGCGTGCCGGCCGTTTCGACAGGCAGATCTATGTCGAACTTCCCGACCTAGAGGAGCGAAAAGCCATCTTCGACGTGCACATGCGTCCGCTGAAACTGAATGAGGATTCAGCAAGCGAGGATTGCATCGACCGCGATTTCCTTGCCAAGCAGACCCCGGGTTTCTCGGGCGCCGATATTGCCAACGTGTGTAACGAGGCGGCGCTCTGTGCCGCCCGAAAGGGGAAGAGCCTGATAGGCCGTCAGGATTTCCTTGATGCCATCGACCGCATTGTAGGCGGTTTGGAGAAAAGAACCAAGGTGCTTACAGAGCACGAGAAGAGAGTGGTGTCGTACCACGAGAGCGGACACGCATCGGTGAGTTGGCTCCTGCGTTGGGCCAATCCGCTGATTAAGGTGACCATCGTTCCTCGTGGCAACTCTCTTGGAGCGGCGTGGTATCTGCCCGACGAACGGCATCTGACCACCTATGCACAGATGTTTGACGAGATGACCAGCCTCATGGCCGGTCGTGCCGCCGAGGATGTGGTATTCGGCGAAGTGGGTACCGGCGCCTTGAACGACATGGAACGTGCCACGAAGATGGCTCAGTCGATGGTGGTATACTATGGTATGAGCCCCCGAATCGGAAACATTAGTTTCTACGACTCGTCGGGTCAGACAGACTATGGATTCACCAAGCCCTTTAGCGACAAGACTGCCGAAGTCATCGACTCGGAGGTGAACCGCATTGTCGAGGAGGCTTATGCCCGTGCGAAGGAGATTATCGTGCAGCACCGTGCCCAGCTGGACGAGCTGGCAGGCCAGTTGTATGAGAAGGAGGTGCTCTTCCGCGACGATTTGGAACGTATCTATGGCCCGCGTGTCGCCGACCTGGAAGCACAGAAGCTGGTGGAAGATAAAAAAACGGAGAATGCCCAGCTCGAGAGTGGGACAAGCCACGATACCGACGAGAGCACAGACACATCTAATAATATTGAAGCATGAAGACATTCTGGATACGTACAGCCAGCGCGACAGTATATGCCCTGCTTTTCCTCGGCTCCATCTATAGCGGACGGCTGGTAGGAGAGACGTGGGGTACTGTCATCCTGTCGGCTTTCGCACTGTTTGTGGCGTTAGGCTGTACCTTTGAGTATTACCGTATTGCCGAGAAACATGGGGCACATCCGATTAAGCCCTTGGGCTACGCATTCAGCACCATTACTATTGTGGTGTGGGCTGTTAACCAGTTGTATGATGGTCCTGTTTTTGGAGTGAATGTCCTGGGTTGGATACTGCAGTTGTCGTTGGTGATAACGCTTGCTGTCCAGCTATGGCGCAAGACGGAAAACCCCTTTGCCGACGTGCTGCACACGCTGCTCCCCATGCTTTATGCTGCCACTCCGCTCTCGATGATGCCCTACCTGCACTATTCGATGAATGTGCTGGTGATGTGTATTATCATGGTGTGGGTGAACGACTCGTTTGCCTACATGGGAGGCTCGTTGGTTGGCAGGCACAAGATGTGGCCTCGCCATTCTCCCGGAAAGACATGGGAAGGCACTGCCATCGGTGTGGCTGCAGCAGTGGCCGCAGGTCTGTTTGTCGGTCCGCTGTTTGAGACTCGTCTTGTGTGGTACGACTGGCTGATTCTGGGACTTGTATGCAGTATCATAGGTACATTGGGCGACTTGGTCGAGTCCATGCTCAAACGGTCGGTGGGGTTGAAAGACTCGGGCAACATCATGCCGGGTCATGGAGGATTCCTCGACCGGTTCGACAGTCTCCTTTTTATTCTCCCCGTAGCCACCGCCTATTGTTACCTCATGGTCCACTAACATGAATTATTAAATCTTTAACCCATGTATATCCATAAAGAAGGACGCAAGCTTATCGGGATGACTTTCGCCATAGTGATGGTCATCTTCACCGCCATGATATTCCTTGTCCCTCACTGGACGTTCTTCCATGGCCTTTTTATCGCCATCCTCTTTGCACTGTGGGTGGCGGTTGCCCTTTTCTTCCGTATCCCGCGTCGGGTCTTCACCGACGATTCCCAACGTCTTATTTCTCCTGCCGACGGCACGATTGTGACCATCGAGGAGGTGGAAGAGAAGGAGTACATAAAAGGTGAGTGCATCCAGCTGAGTGTCTTCATGTATGGCACCGACGTCCATGTCAACCGCTATCCTTGCGATGGCACCATCGAGTATTACAAGTATCACCGGGGCAACTACTTTGTGGCCTCCTATCCCAAAGCCAGCGTCCTTAACGAACGCACCACCGTGGGACTCCGTCTGCCCGACGGACAGAAGATAGTCCTTCGTCAGGTGGCCGGCACCATGGCCCGCCGCATTGTCTGCTACGCCCGCGAAGGCGAGCAGGTGAAACAGAATCAGGAGATGGGATTTATCAAGTTCGGCTCGCGTGTCGACATCTTCGTCCCCAAGCATTTCCTCATCGACGTTGATGTGCAGGACACCGTGCGCAACGCCATCTCGCCCATCTGCACCATCGTCCCAGTGCCGGAGGAGCATACTCAAACTGAGCCTGTCAACAACAACTAACATCCCCCAGCAGATGAGTATCGCCGACCAGATATTATACGAGGACAACCACCTGATAGCTGTCAACAAACAGCCCGGGCAGATTGTCCAAGCCGATATCACTGGCGACACCTGCATGGCCGACCTCCTTAAGGCCTATATCAAGGAGCGCGACGCCAAACCCGGTAATGTTTTCTGTGGCGTCATCCATCGCCTCGACCGTCCAGTGAGCGGGGTAGTCCTTTTTGCCAAAACCAGTAAAGCCCTCTCGCGCATGAATCAGATGGTGAAGGAGCGCGACTTCCAGAAGATATACAGGGCAGTGGTCACCAACATGCCACCTGCATCTCAAGGCCATCTCGAAGACTACCTTGTGCGTAATGCCAAGCTCAACAAGAGTTTCATTACTGCCGATAGCGCCAATCCCGAAGCCAAGCTCGCTTCACTCGACTATCGTCTGCTTGCCACCTCCAAAGGCGGGTATCATCTGCTCGAGATTGAGCTGCATACCGGCCGCCATCACCAAATACGCTGCCAACTGGCCCACATGGGGTGTCCCGTCAAGGGAGACCTGAAATATGGCGCCCCGCGTTCCAACCCCGACGGCAGCATCTCGCTTCATGCCTACCGTGTGTCCTTCGACCACCCGGTCCGGCACCAGCCCGTTGTCGTCACTGCTCCTCAGCCGTGGCAGAATATGTTTCAAGAAATAAGT